>Ga0207652_10000587_pt1 | contig 36581 bp, 32 predicted proteins | sample KBSC63BmetaG_FD_184334 | JGI IMG/M metagenome (GOLD analysis project Ga0207652, IMG submission 184334) | Corn rhizosphere microbial communities from Kellogg Biological Station, Michigan, USA - KBS C6-3B metaG (SPAdes) (version 2) | ecosystem: Host-associated > Plants > Roots > Rhizosphere ...
AGCCTCACGTCCCGGGCGCCTCATGGGGGTCACAGCCTGCCAGGACCCCCATGAGGCGCCCGGGACACCCGCCACCCCATCTCGGACGGCCGCCCCGGCCTGGGCCCCCGCCCGTCGCGTACCAGGCCCGAAAAATGTGGGCCGAAAGTTGGACGGATGTAAACCCGCAAATTGCGAGTCGGTGCGAAATCGCTGTCCGGTCGGTTCGCCACTCTGCGAGCGTGGTGGGAACCCAAGATGACTTGAACGGCAGGGTGCAGGAATCGGGCGGACGCCTCGATCGGCCTGGTCGGATCGCGATCCAGGTGGCCGAACGGCACTCCTCCCTGCTCGCCACGCTGCGCGAGGAGCTCGGCGACGCGGCGGGGGCGAAGTTCGCCGCCGCCGCCCAGCGGCTTGCCGAGGACTTCGGCGAGGTCACCGCGACCGCCGTCGAAGCCGCCTACGAGGCGGTCCGCGAGGAGAACCGCACCAACGGCTCGGTCGAGTTCCTCCGCTCGCCGCAGGAAGAGCTGCCGAGTCTCTACCGGCCTGGTCACATGCGCCGCCGGCTCGATCAGCTGATCGAGACCAACCGCCGTTACGGCCACCCCTTCGGACTCGCCGTCTTCGACACCTCCGGCCCCGACACCAAGGACGGGGTCGACGCCGAGATGGCGCTGGCGATCGTCTCGGCGGCGCTGCGCGACAGCATCCGGATCGTCGACGAAGCCTTCCGGCTCGAGGAGCAGGCGATCTGCGTGCTTGCCCCAAACCTGCGCACGGTCGAAGGGATGCAGATGTGCGAGCGGCTGCTCGGGCTGCTCGACGAGCTGGAGCAGGGGGGGGCCTTGCGGATCGCGGTCACGGCCGGCGTCGTCGCCTGTCCCGACCACGGCGCCGACGCCGACCAGCTCCTCCACAAAGCCGACGCGGCGATGTGGCGGGCGCGCGCGGTGGGCCAGCCGGTGGGCGTCGGCGGCCTCCAGGACCGCTGAGCCGCAGGGCTCCGGCGCGCGGAAGGGCCTTGGCGGGCCCTCCGGTCGGCTTGCAAGATCGCTAACGGTTTCGCGAAATTTGCCGATAACTGCCGTAAACCTGTCGATCCGCTGTCAAGATTTCGCCACATGCCGGGAATACGCACCAATGCCGCTGCCGAAGTTCTAGGCGTCAGCCCCAACACGCTGCGCAGTTGGGAGCGCCGTTACGGCTTCCCGACGCCGAAGCGGACGGTCGGCAACCACCGCAACTACGACCTGATCGAGCTGCAGACGCTGCGCGACGCGCTCGCCCAGACCGGCAACATCTCCTCGGCGATCCAGCTGGCACAGCAGCGCCAGGCGGCGCCGGTCGGCAACGACTCGCTCCTCAGCGCCTTCCAGAGCTTCGACGAGGCCGCCGCCGACCGCGCGATCGAGGAAAGCCTCGCGGTGCGGCCGCTGGAGCGGACGGTCGAGGAGCTGCTGCTGCCCGCCGTCGACCAGCTCGCCGCCGACCCCGGCGCCGAGGCCGAGCTCGAGTTCGCCGCCCGCTGGGCGACCGGCTGGCTGCACGGCGCCCGCCGCCTCGCCGCGGCCGCCTCCCGCCCCGCCGGGATCCTCCTGGTCGACTCGAGCAAGGGGCTCGACGCCGAGGAGGTCCACACCCAGGCGCTCGACCTCGCCCTGCGCCGCGCCGGCTTCCGCGTCCTCGTCCTCTCCAACGAGCTCGGCGACGAACGCCTCGAGCGGGCGCTCGGCGCGCTCGACCCGACCGCGATCGTCCTCTGCGGCCCCAACGCCGAGACCCGCGACGCGGTCGCCCTGGTCCGCAAGATCCGCGATCTCGGCTTCGTCGCCCCGCTCTTCGGCTTCCGCGCCAGCGGCCTGATCGGCGCCGCCGTCCCCTCCGCGGGCGAGTCCCCGAGCCAGGTCACCGGGATGCTGAACGCGGACCTCCGCCGCCGCGCCTCCCAGGCCTTCGCCTAGCCACCCGATCCCGGGGCGGGAGCGACGCTCTCGGGACGACCGCGCCTTCCGTCTGACGGAGTCGGAAAAGAAGGCGGTCGGGTACGGCAGGACCACTATCGTCAAACCGAACCGGCTAACTACAGGAGGCGTTGATGCTCGACCAGAGCAAGATCGGCAAAGTCGTGGCGGAGCAGATGGAAGCGATCGAGGCCGATTACGGCGACGACTGCGAGATCGGCGACGTCTGCACCATCGTCGAGGTGATCGGCCCGCACGGCTCCCACGTCCGTGTCCGCTCGAGCGATATGCGCCCCCACAGCGGGCTGGGCCTGATCCGGATGGCCGAACAGGCGATGCTCGGGAACCTCGGCGGGAACTGAGGTCTCTTATCCTGCGTGTCTATGCCTGACCGGGCAGCGGACATAGTCGTGATGAAGTTCGGCGGCACGTCGGTCGCCGGCGCCGAGCAGATCAAACGCGCGGCGGGGCGCATCGTCGCCGCCCGCCAGGCCGGCAACCGCGTCGTCGCGGTGCTCTCGGCGCGCGGCAAGACGACCGACGAACTGGTCGCGCAGGCGCACGAGATCTCCGCGCGCCCGGTCGCCCGCGAGATGGACATGCTGCTCTCGACCGGCGAGCGGATCTCCTGCGCGCTCTGCGCGATGGCGATCCACGACATGGGCCACGAGGCGATCTCGCTGACCGGCTCGCAGGCAGGGATCGTCACCGACTCCTCCCACACCAAGGCGCGGATCATCGACGTGCGCGCCGACCGCATCCGCCAGGCGCTGGAGCAGGACCGGATCGTCCTCGTCGCCGGCTTCCAGGGAGTCTCGACCGCCAGCCGTGACGTCACGACGCTGGGACGCGGCGGCTCCGACACCACCGCGGTGGCGCTCGCCGCGGCGCTGAACGCCGGCGTCTGCGAGATCTACACCGACGTCCGCGGGGTCTACTCGGCCGACCCGCGGATCGTCCCCGACGCCCGCAAGCTGGTCCAGGTCTCCTTCGAGGAGATGCTGGAGATGGCGGCCTCGGGAGCCCGGGTGCTGCAGCTGCGCTCGGTCGAGTACGCCCGCAACCACGGGGTCCGGATCCACTGCCGCAGCAGCTTCGAGGATGGTCCCGGTACCCTCGTCGTGTCAGAGGAAGAGACCATGGAGCAACCTTTCGTAACCGCCGTGACCCATTCCGCCACCGAGGCGCGCATCACCCTGACCGGGCTGCGCGACGAGCCCGGGGTGGCGGGGCGGATCTTCGGCGCGCTGGCCGATGCCAACGTCAACGTCGACGTGATCATCCAGAACGAGCCGGTGGGCGACGATCAGCTGGCGGACCTGTCGTTCACCGTCGACCGCGGGGAGCTGCCGGTGGCGCGGGAAGTGATCGACGGGCTCGGCGACGTCGCCGTGCAGGTGAAGGCCGAAGAGCAGATCGGCAAAGTGTCGATCGTCGGCGCCGGGATGCGCTCGCACCCGGGAGTCGCGGCGAAGGTCTTCCAGACGCTCGGCGAGGAGGAGATCAACATCGAGATGATCTCCACGTCGCCGATCAAGATCTCGTGCGTCATCGAGGCGGACCGGGTGAAGGACGCGGTGGTGGCCCTGCACGCGGCGTTCGAGCTGGGAGCCGACGCGATCCGCCCCGAAAAGGGCCCGGGAACCGACCAGGCCTCAACGGTCGCCGGCTAGCCCTGGGGTGAACGCGATGGCGGACGACGGCTACAGAGTCGGGGTGATGGGCGCGACGGGCGCGGTCGGGACGACGATCCTGCGGCTGCTGCACGAGCGCGGCTTCCCGGCCAGCGAGGTGGTGGGGTACGCGTCGGAGCGCTCGGCGGGCAAGGAGCTGGAGTGGGGCGGCGGCACGCTGACCGTGCAGGCGCTGAACGACGAGACGATCCAGGGATGTGACGTGGTGCTGTCCTCGCCGGGCGGCGCGGTCAGCGCCGAGTGGTCGCCGCGCTTCGTCGAGGCGGGCGCGACCGTCGTCGACAACACCTCCTACTGGCGCATGCACGACGACGTGCCGCTGGTCGTCGCCGGGGTCAACGACGAGGCGGCCGAGGACCACCGGGGCATCGTCGCCAACCCGAACTGCACGACGATGACGGCGCTGATGGCGCTGGCGCCGATCCACCGCGCGGTCGGGCTGGAGCGGCTGATCGTCTCCAGCTACCAGGCGGTCTCGGGGACCGGGCAGAAGGCGATCGAAGAGCTGCGCGCCCAGGCGAAGGCGATCCTCGCCGGAGAGGAGATGCCGGCGCCGGCGGTCTACCCGCGCCAGATCGCCTTCAACGTGCTGCCCCAGGTGGAGAGCTTCAAGGACGGCGACGACTACACGACCGAGGAGCGCAAGGTGATGGCCGAGACGCGCAAGATCCTCGGCTTCGGCGAGGAGGTGGGAATCTCCGCCACCTGCGCCCGCGTCCCCGTCTTCGTCGGCCACTCGGAGTCGATCAACCTGCAGACCCGCGAGGACCTCTCGCCCGAGGAGTGCCGGGCCCTGCTCGCAGAAGCGGTCGGCGTCCAGGTGGTCGACAACCCGTCGGGCGCCGAGTACCCGCTCGCGATCGACGCCGCCGGCCAGGACGACGTCCTCGTCGGCCGCATCCGCCGCGACCCGAGCCACGAGCGCACCCTCAACATCTGGGTCGCCGGCGACAACCTCCGCAAGGGCGCCGCCACCAACGCCGTCCAGGTGGCCGAGCTCCTGGCCGAGCGCGGCTGGCTCCTAAGCCAGCGCTAAGCGCTGACTGTCGTCACAAAGTCCCTCGAAATTTCACACTTCCGCGCACCACACGTGCGCTTTTTCTCCGTACGCTTGGGCGAGTGAGCGTGATGGAGAGGAGCGAAACCGACAAGCGCATCGATGATCTGGCCGGCCGAGTGGGCCGATCCGAAAAACGCGCCGAACGGTTCGAAGACAGAGTCGACGCCCGCTTCGACAAGGTTGCGACCAAAGAGCAGATGAATGAACGGCTGGACGAGATCGACGCGCGTTTCGACAACGTCGATGCCCGGTTTGCCAAGTGGGACAAGATCGTGACCGGCGGGGCGGTGTCAATCGCGGGAGCCGTGGTGTCAATCGCGGGAGCAGTGGTCTACAAAGTCCTTGGTCTTTGACACCGGACTCTTAACCGGAATGTTCCACTTCCGTTTCCCATGCGTGTGGACTTTTTTCCTAGCTTCGGTGCATGGCAGAAGACTGGGAGTTGAAGTCAGTGGAACGGCGCATCGACTCGCTCGAGAAGTCCATTGAGCGTGTCCGGGAGAGCGCCCGAGAAGAGCGAGACAAGGCCCGAGAAGAGCGAGACAAGGCCCAGGAGGAGAAAGACAAAGCCTGGGCGGAGAAGCGGCGTCGCCAGGAGCGACGGATGGACATTTCGATCGCCGTCTTCTGGACGGTCTATGTCGCCGCGATAACCACGTTCATCGTGCTGGCGGCCACGGGTCAGCTGCATCATCACTAGGTGGTTAGGGACGGACGGGGTTCGGGGGGCTTGCGGCCGTCCGAGATGCGTTGAGGGTGGTCCCGGGCGCCTCATGGGGGTCCTGGCAGGCTGTGACCCCCATGAGGAGCCCGGGACGTGGGGCTTCCGTGGGAGAGGCGTCACAGGGACGGTGCGATGTCGGACTTCCGTGACGGAGGCGTCACAGGGACGCGGGGAGGTCGGACTTCCTTGACGATCGTGTCGGGGAGATTCCACACCTCGGCCCTTTCGTTCACAGAGATGCCGGGAACGTCACACTCCCGGCCCCGGGAGGCCCTTTTTCGGCCCGGCATCGAGGGCCGGAAACGCGCTGTCGACTTTTGGTCCCCCATAGGGGGCCCAAAGTCGACAGCGCGTCCGTCACCGTTGGACAACACGGGAGGAAGCGTGGAGTTCCCGACGTCTCCGTGACGGGGTCCGACCCCCGTCACGGATCCGTGTCACCCCCGACGCACTCCCGTGACGCCCCCGTGCACGATCCTCCGCTCTCCGCACCCCCGCCCCTCTCGCCACGGCCATAGCCTGCCCGGGCCGTGGCGAGAGGGGCGCGTCCCCTACCCCGGGCGACAGCTTGCGGGGCCTGGACCCTTCCGGGCGCCAGCCTGCGGGGCACAACCCTTCCCCGGGCCGAGGGTGCCCACGGAGCCACATACAAAGGGCGGGCCGTCTCCGGCCCGCCCTTTGAAGCTTGCTTGGTCGCCAGCCCTACGCCGGGACCGCGGTCAAGCGCTCCTGGACCCACTTGGTCGAGGCGATGTGCTTGTCCATGCCCAGTTCCTTCGGCGTCGCGCCGAGGGCCAGGCCGACCAGTTGGGGGAGGTGCAGGACGGCGAGGCCGAGATCACGGTTGACGACCTTGGCGGCCTCCGGCTGCTGCATGTCCAGGTTCAGGTGGCAGAGGGGGCAGGGGGTGACGAGGCAGTCGGCCCCGGCGTCGATCGCGTCGCCGACGTGGGTGCCCGCCTGGGTCAGGGAGGTCTCGCGGTTCATCGTGATGACCGGGAAGCCGCAGCATTTGCGCGCCCCGTCGTACTCGACGATCTGGCCGCCGAGGGTCTCGATGACCTTCTCCAGGTAGATGTCGCGGTCCGGGTAGTCGTTGTAGCCGAGCCGTTCCTTGGGCCGCACGATGTAGCAGCCGTAGAAGGGCCCGACGCGCAGGCCGGAGAGCGGCCGTTTCACCTGGGCGGCGAGGCGGTCGAGGCCGTAGTCCTCGACCAGCAGCCAGAGGAAGTTTTTGTTGTTCCAGGAGCCGTCCACGGAGCGCTCGTAGGAGAGGCCCTGGCCCGAGAGCACCTCGTTGATGTGCGCCCGGTAGCCGGAGTCCGCGTCGAGGCGCTGCTGGCACTCCGACTGCGCGCCCTGGCAGGTCGAGCAGATGTTCATCATCGAGAGGCCGGTCTGCTGGGCGAGCGCGAAGGTGCGCGCGTTCAGGGTGTCGGCGAGCTCCTGGTTGTGCTCGGCGATGACGCCGGCACCGCTGCAGTTGGCACGGTCGAGTTCGACCAGCTCGATGCCCAGCTTCTGCGCGACAAGTGCCATCGAGCCGTGCAGCTCGGGGGTGAAGCCGCGCGACACGCAGCCGGGCCAATAGGCGACTTTGATCTGGTCAGCCACTATTTCGCCTCCGCGTTGGTGGGCGAGGTGGAGCGCTCGGCGCCCTTCTCGATGTCCGGCTCGTCGGCCAGCTCACCCTCCTCGCCCTTGATGTACAGGTTGAATTCCTCGTTGTGGGCCTCGGCGTGCTTGTAGATCGCCTTGACCTCGTCCTGGGCGCCGCCCGGGAGCTTGTGATGGACGCCGGGGATCAGCTTCGGCAGCGAGCGCATCTTGCCCGTCTTGATCCCGCGGATCGCCGTCGGCAGCGAGCCGATCATTTCTTTGATCGCCCGTTTGGTCGGCATCAGCTTGCCGAGGATGCCCGGCGCGAAGGACTCCTGCAGGAGCATGGACTCGTCCAGGGTGCCCTTCTTCTCGATGATCTTGACGAAGGCCATCTCGTGCGAGTGGCCGCTGTTCGGGTCCTCGATGCCGGCTTCGCCCGCTTTGCGGCGCAGGCGCATGATCTGGTCCATCGGCGCCACGCCCTTGGGGCAGGCGTCGATGCAGCTGAAGCAGTGCGTGCAGTCGTAGATCCCGTGCGGGTCGTGCGCCAGGTCGGTGAGGCGCTCGGCGGTCTCCGCGTCGCGCGGGTCGCCGACGAAGCGGTAGGCCTTGGCCAGCGCCGCCGGGCCGATGAAGAGCGGATCGGCTTCCATCGAGAGGCAGGAGGAGACGCAGGCGCCGCACTGGATGCAGGCCATCGACTGGGTGATGTCGATCATCGACTCCGGCTCGACGATGTACTCGCGCTCCGGCGCCTCGCCGTGGGGCAGCAGCCAGGGGGTGACGCGGCGGAACTTCTCCCAGTGGGTCGACTCCATGTCGGTGACCAGGTCCTTGATCACCGGCTGGTTGCCCATCGGCTCGATCACGATCGGCACGCTCGAGGCTTCGCTGCCGCCGACGCCGCGGATCGGGCTGCTCGCCACGTCGGCGGTCGTGCCGGTCGCGGCGGCCATCTTGTTGGCCTGCGCTTGCGCCTCGCCGATCTGGGTCTTGCAGCCGAGCGTCGACTGGCCGTTGATCTTCATCCCGCAGGAGCCGCAGATCGCCGCCCGACAGGAGCAGCGCACCGCCAGCGAGCCGTCCTTGCGGTCCTTGGTCTGCAGCAGGCCGTCGAGGACCGACAACGAGGGGTCGAGCTCGACGTTGAACTCCTCCCAATAGGCGGGTTCGCCGCTCTCCGGCTGGTAGCGCCGGACTTTGATCGTGTAGTCGGCCATCAGTACGTCCTCGCTTCCGGTTGCCACTGGGTGATGGTGACCTCTGAGTAGGAGATCTCCGGGCCGTCCTCGGTCCGCTCGAGGTCGATGTGTTTGAGCCACTCCTCGTCGTTTCGCTCCGGGTAGTCGGTGCGGGTTTGGGCGCCGCGGCTCTCCTTCCGCTCCAGCGCCGCGGCGCAGGAGCACTCGGCACAGTCGAGCATGTAGGTGAGCTCGATCGCGCCCATCAGATCCTGGTTGAAGACGCTGCCGTGGTCGTCGATGTAGGCGCTCTTCGCCTCCTCCTTGAGGCGACGCACCGTTTCCAGCGCTTCGGTGATGCCCGCCTCGTCGCGGAAGACAGCGATGTGTTTGTCCATCGTCTGGCCGAGCTCGAGTTTGATCTCCGAGACGCGCCGGCCGGAGCCCTTCTCGCGCCCGTTGATGTCGTCGATCAGGTTCTGCTCGTCCTCCAGCACCTTCTCCGAGGGCTTCGACCAGTCGGTCCGCAGCGCCCGCGCCGCGGCGTCGCGGCCCGAGTGCTTGCCGAAGATCAGCGTGTCGAGGAGGGAGTTGGCGCCCAGGCGGTTGCCGCCGTGGACCGAGACGCAGGCCGTCTCGCCCGCCGCGTAGAGGCCCGGGATGTCGGTGCGCCCCTCGCTGTCGGTCTTGACGCCGCCCATCGTGTAGTGGTTGCCCGGCTTGATGTGGATCGGTTCGCGGGTGATGTCGACGCCGGCGAAGTCACGGCCGACCAGCACGATCTCGCGCAATGCCTCGTGGATGCGCTTCTTCGGCACCACCGTGATGTCGAGCGCCACGGTCCCGTCGGGGAAGCCGCGGCCCTCGTTGATCTCGGTCTGCTCGGCGCGGGAGACGACGTCGCGCGAGGCCAGCTCCATCTTGTTCGGCGCGTCCCTCTCCATGAAGCGTTCGCCGTTCTTGTTGAGGAGATGGGCGCCCTCGCCGCGGGCCCCCTCGGTGATCAGGAAGCCCTTGCCCGCCAGCGTGGTCGGGTGGTACTGGATCATCTCCATGTCCATCAGCTTGGCGCCCGCCCGGTAGGCCATCGCGATGCCGTCGCCGGTGCAGATCAGCGCATTGGTGGTCGGCTTCCAGATCTGGCCGTCACCGCCGGTGGCGAGGATCACCGATTTGGCTCCGAACAGCTGCATCGAGCCGTCGGCGACGTTGCGGGTGACGACGCCGCAGCACTCGCCCTTCTCGTCGATCGCGAGCGAGGAGCAGAACCACTCCTCGTAGCGGGTGATCTGCTCCGAATATTTCATCAGCTGCTCGTAGAGCACGTGCATGATCGCCTGGCCGGTGATGTCGGCGACGTAGTACGTGCGGGCGGCGGAGGCGCCGCCGAAGGCGCGGGTCCCGAGCTTGCCTTCCTCGTTGCGGTGGAAGGTGACGCCGAGGTGCTCGAGGTAGAGGATTTCATCCGGCGCCTCGCGGCACATCACTTCGATCGCGTCCTGGTCGCCGAGGTAATCGGAGCCCTTCACGGTGTCGTACGCGTGGGACTCCCACGTGTCTTCAGGGTTGAGAGCCGCGTTGATGCCGCCCTGAGCGGCGTTTGAATGGGAGCGGACGGGGTGGACCTTGGAGACGATCCCCACGGAAACGCCCTGCTCTGCGGCGGCGAGGGCGGCCCGCTGGCCGGCGAGCCCGGCCCCTATGACGAGTACGTCGTGGCTTGGCACGGGACCTGATGCTATAGAGCGGAAATCCGACCACGTAGTCGGGATTCGGCTAATGCATCACACTGCGCGAGGGAGTGCCGGGAGGGCTGCCGAGGCGCCTGATCGTCGCCTCGGCCAGCCGGATTCCATTGGCCACGGAGCCAAAGTCGACGTTCTCCGCGAGGTCGTTCGGCCAGTGGTAGTTGGAGGGCTGCTTGAGGTCGTCGCAGCTGGCGATCACCGCTCCTTCGTAGCCCGCGACGAGCGCCTCGAGGCCGTCGGTGCCGTTGTGCAGGCGCAGGTTGGGATAGAGCCAGATGCCGAGCTCCGCGGCGGCGGCATCCAGCAGCTCGAGCGCCGGGGCCGGGTAGTCGTACATCTTCAGGAAGCCCTCGCCGCGCAGCACCAGGAGGTGCGGCGAGCCGGTCGACTCGAGGCAGAGGAAGAAGGTGCCCTCGGTCGGGAGCTCCTCGAAGTGGCGCTCGCCGAACGCCTTCATACCCTCGCTGAAGGACTCCTCGGCGCCGGCCGAGAGGAGGATGACGCGGATGCCCGGGGCGGGGGCCTCGGCGAGGCGGCGGGCGAGCGCGAGCAGGGAGACGACCGCGGTGCCGTTGTCGTTGGCGCCAGGGACGACCTGGCGGGCGCCGATCTCGGCCATCGCCGCGGTGGCGGCGGTGGCGAGCACGGTGCCGAGCCTCGTCAGCGCCTTGACCTTGGTGAGCGCGCCGAGCGCGACCAGCAGCGGGCCGCCGACCACCGGCGCCATCAGCGCCGGGCTGGTCTCGATCGGCTCGATCAGGCCGAGGCGGTCGGCGATCTGCGGGATCGCCGGGTGGAAGACGAGGCCGGAGTGGGCGGCGTCGTGGTGGCCGCTGATCACGATCGTCCGCTCCGCGTCGCGGTCGCCGATCTCGCAGACGACGTTGTAGGTGGTGCGCTTCGGGAGGAGCGCGCGGAGGCGGCGCTGGTGGGGCGGGAAGTCGGAGGCGATGCCCGCCGCGCCGAGCGCGCCGAGGGCGGCGCCGAGCGCGCGGCGGCCGCGCCGGGCGGCCAGCCCGCCGAGCGCCCCGAGCGCCGTGCCGAGCCCGAGCGGCCACCAGTAGGTGCCGTGCGCGGCGGCGGCCTCGATGCGCGCCTCGGCGCCGAGCGCGCGGAACTGGCCGACCAGCCACTCGGCGGCGCGCCGCTCGCCCTCGGAGGCCGAGGGACGGTGGATGCGCTCCAGTTCCTCCAGGCGCTCTCGCAGCCAGGACTGGTCGGGCTCGCCCACGGCCTCCGGCAAAGGTGTGCCAACTGTGTGACTGGCCATGTGGCCGGCCACGCTACCCGCTTACCATTGACTCATGTTGGGCGGCGGCTCGATCACCTTGTTCCACGTCCGCGGGATCCGGATCGCGGTCGACTGGTCCTGGTTCGTGATCCTCTTCCTGGTCATCTTCTGGATGTCCAGCTTCTATGACGAACTGTTGGGCAACTCGGCAAGCTCGACCACGCCGTTCATCCTCGCCGTCGCCAGCGCCGCCGGCTTCTTCGGCTCGATCCTCCTGCACGAGCTCGGCCACGCCGTCGTGGCCATCCGCAACGGGATCGGCATCAGCTCGATCCAGCTCTGGATCTTCGGCGGCATGGCGCGGATGGACCGCGAAGCCGACGGGCCGGGGGTCGAAGCGCGCGTCGCCCTGGCGGGCCCGGCGGTGACCGCGCTGATCTTCGTCGCCCTGATGGTCGCCGGCATCCTCGCGGGCGGCTGGCGCGAGTTCAGCCACGCGGCGCTGATCGAGTCGACCTCCGGCGCCTCGGGCGTGCTGGCGATGATGGCCTGGCTCGCCTCGATCAACCTGCTGCTGCTGGTCTTCAACCTGCTGCCGGCGTTCCCGATGGACGGCGGCCGCGTCGCCCGCGCGATCGCCTGGAAGACGACCGGCGACCGCAACGCGGCGACCAAGTTCGCCGCCGACCTCGGCCGCGTCTTCGGCTACGTCTTCATCGCCGGTGGCATCTACATGGCGCTGACCGGGGCGATCCTCGGCACCTTCGGCGGCGTCTGGCTGGCGCTGATCGGGGTGATGATCAACGGCGCCGCCAAAGGCGCCTCGATCCAGACCCGGATGAACTCCCAGATCGGCACCATCTCGGTCGCCGACGTGATGGACCGCGAACCGGTCACGATCCCCGGCGACCTCTCGATCGAGCAGGCCCTCGACGAGTACTTCCTCCGCTACCGCTGGCCCTGGTTCCCGGTCGTCGACGCCGCCCACCGCTTCCTCGGCCTGCTCAACCGCGACGCCGCCGACGAGGTCCCCGAGGTCTCCCGCGCCGGCTCCCGCGTGAGCGAAATCGTCGACCACGACCGTGGTCTCTTCATCCGCGACGACACCCCCCTGACGTCGCTGCTGTCGAACCAGAACCTGCGCCGGCTCGGCGCCTTGATGGCGGTCGACGCCGACGGCCGCCTGAGCGGCGTGATCACGGTCGAGCAGGTCGGACGCGCGCTGCGCGACGCACAGACGCGGGCGTAGGGCAAGGGGTCCGCGCTGGCCCCGGCGCCATCGGGCAGGGGGTTCCGCTTAACCCCTTCGCGCGGAACCTTCGTAAGCTGCCGCCCGCAGCTCGCAAGCTCCGGGGTACAAGACGCTCCACCCCCTGCCCGATGATGCCGTCACGCTTCGCGCTTCGGACGCGCGTCGAGTTTCGGTCGCTGAGAGACCGAAACTCCACACGGAGACCCTTGACCGGTGAGGAGGGGATCCCGACAGGGGTCGCAGCGGCTTGTGACGCGGGAGCTTGCGGGGTTTGGGAGACAGCTGGAGGGTGATCCGAGGGGAGCGTCTGAGCGGGACCCCTGTCGGGATCCCCTCCCCGGGGGCCGCTCAGACCGCCGCGCGGTGGCGGCCGATGATGCGGGCGTAGTCGAGGCCGGCGGGGAGGGTGCCGAAGGCTCGGCCCCAGTCGCCGACGAGGCGGGAGGCGCAGAAGGCGTCGGCGACGGCTTCGTCGCCATAGCGGACGAGGAGGGAGGCTTGGAGGGCGAGGGCCATGCGCTCGACCACGCGGCGGGCGCGGGTCTCGATCGTGGCGACGTCGCCGGGAAGCTCGTCGCGGAGGGCGGTGGCGAAGGCGGCGAGGCGGGGCTCGGCGGCGGCGCCGTCGGCCACCTCGGCGAAGAAGGACTCGACCGAGGCCGGGGACTTCACCATCGCGCGGAGGACGTCGAGGCACTGGACGTTGCCGCTGCCCTCCCAGATCGAGTTGAGGGGGCTCTCGCGGAAGAGGCGGGGCATGCCGGACTCCTCGATGTAGCCGTTGCCGCCGAGGCACTCGAGGCACTCGCCGGCGTGGACGGGCGCGCGCTTGGTGGTCCAGTACTTGAGCACCGCGTTGGCGACGCGCTTCAGGCTCTGCGCCTCGCTGTCGCCGGCGATCGCCTCGTCGTAGGCGCGCGCCAGGCGCAGCGCGGCGATCGTCGCCGCCTCCGACTCGACCGCGAGGTCGGCGAGGACGTTGCGCATCAGCGGCTGGTCGACCAGGTTCGTGCCGAAGACCGAGCGGTTGGAGGCGTGGTGGATCGCCTGGGCGATGCCGTGGCGCATGCCGACCGTGCTGCCGAGGACGCAATCGAGCCGGGTGTGGTTGACCATCTCGATGATCGTCGGCACGCCGGCGCCCTCCTCGCCGACCAGCCAGGCCGAGGCGGCATCGAACTCGACCTCGCTGGAGGCGTTCGAGCGGTTGCCGAGCTTGTCCTTCAGCCGCTGCAGACGGAAGCGATTGCGCTCGCCGTCCGGCGTCCAGCGGGGGAAGAGGAAGCAGGAGAGACCGCCCTCGGCCTGGGCGAGGACGAGGAAGGCGTCGCACATCGGCGCCGACATGAACCACTTGTGGCCGGTCAGCTCGTACTCGGCGCCGGGCCCGCCGCCGTTCACCGGGCGGGCAAGAGTGGTGTTGGCGCGCACGTCGGTGCCGCCCTGCTTCTCGGTCATCCCCATTCCGGCGAGGGCGCCGCGCTTGTCCGGCGCCGGCGCGTTGCGCGGGTCATATGAGGAGGTGAGGAGGTGCGGCTCCCACCGGGCGGCGAGCTCGGGCTGCGCGCGCAGGGCCGGGATCACCGAGTAGGTCATCGAGATCGGGCAGCCGATCCCGGCCTCGGCCTGCGACATGCACATGAAGGCGGCGCCACGGGCGACGTGGGCGCCCGGCCGCGGGTCGCTCCAGGGGGAGCTGTGCAGCTCGTGTTCCACGGCGATCCCCAGCAGGTCGTGCCAGGCGGGGTGGAACTCGACCTCGTCGACGCGGTTGCCGTAACGGTCGTGGGTCTTCAGCCTCGGCCCGTTGTCATTTGCCAGGCGCCCGAGCTCCTGCGCCTCGGCCGAGCCGGCGAACTCGCCGACCGCGGCGATTCGCTCCTTCGCCCAGTCGGCTCCCTCGCGGTCGACCGCCTCGACCAGCACGGTGTCGGCTTCGAAGACGTTGTAGTCGGCCAGCGGCGGCGGCTGGTTGGCGACGGTGTGGTTGCCGAAGGTCTGACGCTCCCTGGTTGCCATCGAGTACGTGATTGTGCCGGCTCGCCGGCCGGCACGTCACCTCTGGCATCGTCGGGACGGCAAGGTCGCCGGCCAGATAGAGTCGCCGGCCGATGCCGAAGATCAAGGTGAAAGCCCCCGTCGTCGAGCTCGACGGGGACGAGATGACCCGGATCATCTGGTCGTTCATCAAAGAGCAGCTGATCCTTCCCTACCTCGACCTCGACCTGAAGTACTACGACCTCGGGATCGAGAGCCGCGACGCGACCGACGACCAGGTCACGGTCGACGCCGCCAACGCGATCAAGGAGTACGGCGTCGGCGTCAAGTGCGCGACGATCACGCCCGACGAGGCGCGGGTCGAGGAGTTCGGCCTGAAGGAGATGTACCGCTCGCCGAACGGGACGATCCGCAACATCCTCGGCGGCGTCATCTTCCGCGAGCCGATCGTGATCGCCAACGTGCCGCGCCTGGTGCCCGGCTGGACGAAGCCGATCGTGATCGGCCGCCACGCCTTTGCCGACCAGTACCGCGCCACCGACCTGGTGGTGCCGGGCGAGGGCACGCTGACCATGACCTTCACCCCGAAGGACGGCTCGGAGCCGATCGAGCTCGACGTCTTCGACTTCCCGGATGGCGGTGTCGCGCTCTCGATGTACAACCTCGACGGGTCGATCCGTGACTTCGCCCGCGCCTCGCTGCGTTACGGCCTCGACCGTGGCTACCCGGTCTACATGTCGACCAAGAACACCATCCTCAAGCGCTACGACGGCCGCTTCAAAGACATCTTCGCCGAGGTCTACGAGGCCGAGTTCAAGTCCGATTTCGAGGCCGCCGGGATCACCTACGAACACCGGCTGATCGATGACATGGTCGCCGCCGCCCTGAAGTGGGACGGCGGTTACGTGTGGGCCTGCAAAAACTACGACGGCGACGTGCAGTCCGACACCGTCGCGCAGGGGTACGGCTCGCTCGGCCTGATGACCAGCGTGCTGATGACCGCCGACGGCAAGACGGTCGAGGCGGAGGCCGCGCACGGCACCGTCACCCGTCACTTCCGCCGGCATCAGCAGGGCAAACCGACTTCCACCAACCCGATCGCCTCGATCTTCGCCTGGACGCGCGGCCTCATGGCCCGCGGCCGGATGGACGACACGCCCGAGGTCGGCGAGTTCGCCCAGACCCTCGAGCGCGTCTGCATCGAGACCGTCGAAGAAGGCAAGATGACCAAAGACCTGGCGCTGCTCGTCGGCGACGACCAGGCGTACCAGACCACGCAGGAGTTCCTGGCGTCGATCGACGACAACCTGCAGCGGGCGATGGCTGGGACGAGCTCCTAGCGGTCGCCGTAATTCCGACCCTGAGGAGAAAAACGTGAGCACCCCCGTGAAGGTCACCGTTACGGGCGCCGCCGGGCAGATCGGCTACGCCCTTCTGTTCCGCATCGCCAGCGGTCAGATGCTCGGCCCCGACACCCCCGTCGAGCTGGGCCTGTTAGAGATTCCCGACGCGGTCAAGGCGGCCGAGGGCACTGCGATGGAGCTCGACGACTGCGCCTTCCCGCTGCTTAGTCGGGTGGACATCTACGACGACCCGAAGAAGGCGTTCGAGGGCACCAACGTCGCCCTGCTCGTCGGCGCGCGGCCGCGCGGCCCGGGCATGGAGCGCTCCGACCTGCTGGAGGCCAACGGCGGTATCTTCAAGCCGCAGGGCGAAGCGATCAACGCCAGCGCCGCCGACGACATCAAGGTACTGGTGGTCGGCAACCCGGCCAACACCAACTGCCTGATCGCGATGTCGAACGCGCCCGACGTGCCGCGGGAGCGCTTCACCGCGATGATGCGCCTCGACCACAACCGGGCGAAGAGCCAGATCGCCAACAAGCTCGGCAAGCCGGTCAGCGCGGTGACGAACATGACCAGCTGGGGCAACCACTCGACCACCCAGTACCCGGACCTGGTGAATGCCAAGGTCGACGGTCAGAGCGCCTGGGATCAGGTCGACGACGAAGCCTGGATCACCGAGGAGTACATCCCCAGGGTCGCCAAACGCGGTGCCGAGATCATCGACGCCCGCGGTGCCTCCAGCGCCGCCTCGGCGGCCAACGCCGCGATCGACCACGTCCACGACTGGGTGCTCGGCACGCCGGACGGTGACTGGGTCTCGATGGGTGTCCCGAGCGACGGCTCCTACGGGATCGGCGAGGGGATCATCTGCGGCCAGCCCTGCCAGTGCAGCGGCGGCGAGTGGTCGGTCGTCCAGGGCCTCGAGGTCCCCGACTTCTCGCGCGAGCGGATCGAGAAGAGCGTCTTCGAGCTCCAGGAGGAGCGCGACGCGGTCTCGAACCTCGGCCTGATCTAGGCCGAGGTACAGCGGTGCGTTCGCACTTCTCCGCGCTATCCGCGGATAAGTGCGAACGCATCAGGCGGGGTCAGCCCGCCGGGTAGTACTGGCGGCCGTCCTTTTTGACCCGGCCCTCTTTCTCCAGATCGCCGAGCACCCGGTACAGGTAGTTCGGTTTGATCTTCATCGTCTTGGCGACGTCGGAAGCACTGATGCCCGGCTGCGAGGTGATCAGCTCGACGGCTTGGTCGGCGCGGGTGCCACCGCGGCGACGGCGACGTTTTTTCGGCGCGCCGGCCTGGGCTTTGGTGCCGGTGCGGGAAGCGCTGCCGCGCGGCCGGCCGGGGGAGCGTTTCACTTTGCCGCCGAGCTCCGCGAGGGCTCGCTCGAGCCGGCGGCGCTCCTCGTCAAGATCGGCAAGGCGTCGCTCGACGAGCTCGCGAGCCTCGTCAAGGACGTTCGTCGTGCTTGGCATCTAGATCCTTTCCATCCAATCCAGTTCAGGAACAGTGCCGCCGAGTGTGTCACACATACCGTGACACTGTTCATCCCGTTGAACCAATGCAATGGATCTATTGGCCTGGAGCCTGTGACTCGGTGTGATCAGTACCGGGCGGGTTCCTCGGTCTGGCTGCACAGCCAGGCGGTGAAACCTCTAACGGGTGAGTTCGGCCTGGCGCTCGGGTGAGATGCGGATGACGTTGTGCGCCAGCCCCACCTTCTCCATCCCGGCGATGATCAGCGCCGAGGGATCGAGCTCCCATTTCTTCAGGCCGTGTACGGCCGAGCGGGGGAAGGCGTGGTGGTTGTGGTGCCAGGACTCGCCCAGCGAGGGGAGCGAGAGCCAGAAGACGTTGGTGGAGCGATCGTCGATGTCGAAGCGTCGCTTGCCGAGGAAGTGACACACCGAGTTGACGCTCCAGGTGATGTGGTGGACGAAGAACACCCGCACCAGCCCGCCCCAGAGGAAGCCCGCCAGCGCGCCCACCCAGGTGCCGGTGATCGCGTAGCCGAGCGCCGCCGGGATCAACAGGCTGATCACGATCAGGGCGACGAAGTGACGCGCGATGAACCGCATGCCGTCGTCCTCGTAGAGGTCCTTGGCGTATTTCTTCCAGTCGGCGCGACCCTGTGTCTCCATCAGCCAGCCGGTGTGGGCGTGCCAGAAGCCGCGCAGTCCCTCACCGTGACCGACGTGCGGACTGTGTGGGTCGCCCTCCTTGTCGGTGTGGGCGTGGTGCTTGCGGTGGTCGGCGACCCAGGAGAGGACCGGTCCCTGGACGGCCATCGTCCCGAGCACGGCGAAGGCGTATTCGAGGCCCTTCGAGGTCTGGAAGGAGCGGTGGGTGAGAAGCCGGTGGAAGCCGACGGTGATCCCGATCGCGGTGACCAGGTACATGAAGACCGCGATCGCGAGGATGCCGGGACTGACGAGGCTGCTGGGGAGGAGGGCGATCGCGACGACGGTGGCGATGAACGGCACCACCACGCCCGCGAGGTTGGCGGCCTTCTCGAATCTGGTCATCTCGCCCATCTGGTTTCAAGTTACGCCTACTTGGGAGATATGTATTAGCGTCTGAGCCAATTTCAGCATCCAGAACTTGTAATCGAAATGCCAAAAACCCGCCTTGCCCTCGACGACGAACCGTGGCGCGACCTGCCCGCCGGGGTCGCCGACCTGATCGAAGGCGAGATCGAGGCGATCAGCGCCGAGATCCTCGAGTCGATCGCCCGCGAGGTGCCGGAGTACGCGCGGCCGCTGGACGGCCGCTTCGGGCGCGGGATCCGCCGCGGCGTGGGGGAGGCGCTGGCCCAGTTCGTGGCGCTGATCCGCGATCCCGACGCGGGGCGCGACTCCGGGCGGGAGGTCTACCTCGCCCTCGGTCGCGGCGAGCAGCGCGCGGGCCGCACGCTCGATTCGCTGCAGGCCGCCTACCGGATCGGTGCGCGGGTGGCGTGGCGCCGCTTCGCCGACGCCTGCCGCCGGGCCGATGTCGGGGCCGAGCCGCTCTCCCTGCTCGCGGAGGCCGTCTTCGCCTACATCGACGAGCTCGCCGCCGACTCGGTCGAGGGCTACGCGCAGGCGCACGCCGAGGTCGAGGACGTGCGCCGCCGTCGTCGTCGCGAGCTGGTCGTCCTCCTGCTCGGCGACCCGCCCCCCGACGCCGCCGACCTGGCGGCCGCCGCGCGCGCCGCCGGGTGGGACGTGCCGGCCGGCCTCGCGGCGCTCGCCTGCCCCGAGGAGGCGCTCGCCCGCGTCGCCCGTCGCCTGCCGCCGGAGACGTTGACCACGGTTGTCGACGGCGAAGGCTGCGTGCTGCTGCCGGACCCCGAGGGCCCGGGCCGCGCCGAGGCCCTGTCCCGCGCCGGCGCCGAGGCGCGTATCGCGCTGGGCCCCACGGTCCCGCCCGCCAGCACCGCCGAATCGTGGTCGCTCGCCGAGGCGCTGATGCGGGCAGCGAGCGCCGGCGCCGTCCCGGACGCGGTCGACGACGCGCCGGCGCCTGCCGCTCCGCTCCGCGTCGACGACCACCTGGCCGCCCTCCTCCTCTTCGAATCGCGCGACCTCGCCGGCCGCATCGCCGCGCGCCGGCTCGCGCCGCTGGCCGACCTCACGCCGAAAGCGCGCGGACGGATGCGCGAGACGGCGCTCGCCCACCTGCGCCACGACGGCAATGCGGTGGCGATGGCGGCCGAGATGCACGTCCACCCCCAGACCGCCCGCTACCGCATCGCCCGCCTGCGCGAGCTGCTCGGCGACCAGCTCGACGATCCCGACGTCCGCTTCGAGCTCGAGCTGGCCCTGCGGGCGGAGCCGCTCGGAGCGCGGGCCTGACGGTTGATTCCATGGCGTCGGGCTCCGAGGGGCAAGGGACTGGGTGCCTGCGGGGGAGGGACGACACGCTTCTGCGACAGGGTCCGATCGCGCTGCGTGTATTTGGGCCCCTATAGGGGCCCAAATCTTGGTCAGGTGAATCTGAGCGCCGAGGGGCGTCATGGAAGACGCACGAACGTGGAGGCGCTTCGGTGTGCCTTCCGTCCCTGGTCCTGCGCCCTCCGTCCGATCTCCGGGCCTCCCGTCCCTCGTCCCTCCGGCCCGGCGGCTGATCGGCGGTCCTAGCCTGCCGAGGCCGCCGATCAGCCGCCCGAGGCGCCAGCTTCCCCGGCCCCCGCCCGCGGAATCAACCCACCTAAACGGCCTGCAGCGCGGCAGGCGCCAGACCCAGCCGCAGCGCGCCGCAGGCCTCGAGCACCGCGGCGAGGGCGGTGCGGTTGACCGCGGTCTGGTTGACGAAGCTGTGGATCAGGCCAGAGTGGCGGCGCAGGGCGACGCGCACGCCGCAGTCGCGCATCCGCAGAGCGTAGGCCTCGCCCTCGTCGCGCAGCGGGTCGAAGCCGGCGGTCGCGACGTAGGCGGTCGGCAGCCCCGCCAGGTCGGGACATTTGAGGATCGAGATCCGCTGGTCCGACGCGTCGATGCCGGCCGGCAGATAGGCGGCCTCGAAGGCGTCCATGTCCGCCTTGGTGAGGATGAACCCCTCGGCGAAGAGGAGGCGCGAGCGGGTGTCCTCGGCGGAGTCGGTGACCGGGTAGAAGAGCAGCTGCATCGCCGGCCGGGCGCCGCCGCCCGCGACCGCCATCTGGCTGACCACCGCGGCCATGTTGCCGCCGGCCGAGTCGCCGCCGACGCCGATCCGCGCCGGGTCGACGCCGAGCGAGTCGGCGTTTGCCGCCGCCCACTCGAAGGCCGCGAAGCCGTCTTCGAGGGGTTGCGGGAAGGGATGCTCCGGCGCCAGCCGGTAGTCGACCGAGAGGATCTTCACGCCGGAGGCGGCGGCCATCAGCCGGCAGAGGTCGTCGTACATGTCGAGGTCGCCGATCACCCAGCCGCCGCCGTGGTAATAGACGAGCAGCGGCGCCGCAGCGTCCGGCGCCGGCAGCGGCGGGGCGTAGAGGCGGGCGGGGATCGGGCCGTTCGGCCCCGGCATCTCGAGCCGCCGCACCTCGGCCATGCGGATCGGCCGCGGCCGCTCGGCGACCCGGGCCTCGTAGCGCGATTGCGCGCGCGCCTCCGCGACGGTGCGGCCGGCGTAGAAGCCCTCGCTGCCGGACCAGCGCGCCAGGGTCAGCAGCGCGTGGGTCTCGGTGGACAGCGTCTGGCCGTCGATCGTCGGCGGCTTGCCGAAGAGCAGGCGGCTCGTCCGCGGCGAGAGGCCGCAGGCCCATCTGAGGATGCGGTGCTCGATCGGCACCGGCAGTCGCGGCAGCTCTCCCATCGCCGGGAGGCTATTCGACGTGACACGGATTTGTGCGATGAACGTCACACCGGCGCCGCGGCGCGCGGGCGTAGGGTCGGTACATGTCCGTGCAGCACGGGCTCCCGCCCCGGCCACGCATGCCCCGCCCGCTCCAGACGGCGATCTGGTCGCGGCAGGCGCAGTGGCTCCTCGCCCAGAGCCGCCGCCGCTTCGGGCCGATGTTCACCCTCGAAATCGCCTACGAAGGGAAATGGGTCGTCGTCGCCGACCCCGACCTGATCAAGCAGGTCTTCACCGGCGACCCGAAGGTCTTCCACGCCGGCGAGGGCAACGACATCCTGCGGCCGCTGCTCGGCGAGCACTCGCTGCTGACCCTCGACGAGGCCGCGCACATGAGCCAGCGCAAGCTGCTGCTGCCGCCCTTCCACGGCCGGCGGATGGAGGGCTACGAGGCGACGATGCGGGAGATCGCCGTCCGTGAGATCGAGAGTTGGCCGACCGGCGTGCCCTACCGGCTGCGCCCGCGGATGCAGGCGCTGACGCTCGAGATCATCATCGAGACCGTCTTCGGCGTGCGGGGCGGCGAGCGGCTCGACCCGCTGCGGACGGCGCTCCGCTCCTTCCTCGACATGCTCACCGACCCGCGCTTCCTCGTGCCGATGCTGGCGATCGGCCCCGATCGGATCCGCTCCTACCCGCCCTTCCGCCGCCGGGTCGACCGGGTCGCCGATCTGATCGGCGCCGAGATCGCCGAGCGCCGCGCCGTCGCCGACCTGGAGGAGCGCGACGACATCCTCTCGCTGCTGGTCGCCGCCCGCCACGAGGATGGCTCGCCGATGAGCGACGCGGAGATCCACGATGAGCTGCTCACCCTGCTGGTCGCCGGCCACGAGACGACGGCGACGGCGCTCTCCTGGGCGGTCGAGCGGCTGATCCGCCATCTCGACAAGCTGGCGCGGCTGCGCGAAGAGGTCGAGGCGGGGGAGGACGCCTACCTGACCGCGACGATCCAGGAGACGCTGCGCCTGCGGCCGGTGATCGTCGGCGTCCTGCGCCGCCTTACCGAGGAAGTCGAGCTCGGCGGCTACCGACTCCCTGCCGGGGTCACGGTGGTGCCGTGCATCCACCTCGCCCACCGCGATCCGACGATCTACCCGGAACCGGACCGCTTCCGCCCCGAGCGCTTCCTCGAGACGCAGCCCGGCACCTACACCTGGATTCCCTTCGGCGGCGGCGTCCGCCGTTGCCTCGGCGCCGCCTTCGCCCAACAGGAGATGGCGATCGTCCTGCGCGAGCTGGTCGCCCGCCGCACGATCCGTCCGACCGATCCCGCCGCCGAGCGCCCCTTCCGCCGCGCGATCACCGAGACGCCCCGCCGCAACGCCGAGGTCGTCCTCTCCTGAGTCGCGCTTCCGCCGGGCCGTGATGTCGATGGGCCGGAAACCGGACATATAGGCGGGTTTTCGGCCCATCAACACGGCGACCGTGGTCGAGGACCTCGCCAAGACGCTGGTGGCGACCCTGAACAGCGCCCGCGGTATCAACCTCTAGGCCGACCCGCCCGCGGAGGTCCTCAGCCGCAGCCGGTGTTGTTGCCGCAGCTGCTGCACGTGTAGCAGCTGCCCGTCCGCTGCATCATGCCGCCGCACTGGTCGCAGGCCGGGCCGAGCTCCAGGCCCTGCATCCGCGCCGGGCGGACCGGGGGAGTTTCGGTGAACGCCGCCGAGGCAGGCTTGGCGCCGCCGTTGCCGGAGCCGCCGGTGTGGCCGTTGGCCGGGCCCGCGGTGTCGGTCACGATCCCGAGGCCGAGCTGCGAGGTCTCCGCTTCCTTTTTGTTGCGGACGTTCTGGGTCATGATCCCCAGTTCCTCGAGCACTTCGACGTCGTCGATGAAGCGGCTCGCGAGCCAGCGCATGATGTAGTCCGGCATCGATTTGGCGAACGGGATCTCCGGGTTCTCGGTCATCCCCTCCGGCTCGAAGCGCATGTAGCTGAACTTCCGCACGAAGTCTTCGAGCGGCACCCCGTACTGCAGGCCGAGGGAGATCGCGGTGGCGAAGGCGTTGAGCAGCCCGCGCATCGTCGAGCCCTCCTTGCCGATGTCGGTGAGGAAGATCTCGCCGACCGTGCCGTCCTCGTATTTGCCGGCGGTGATGTAGCCCTCGTGTCCGGCGATGTTGAACTTGTGGGTGATCGATTCCCGCTCCTGCGGCATCCGTTTGCGCACCGGTTCGGCGATCGCCATCTCGGCGTCGGCGCCCTTCTCCTTCTGCGCGTCGGTCCGCAGCGCCTGGGCGGTCTTCGACCCGTCACGGTAGATGGCGAGTGCCTTGAGGCCGCCCTGCCAACCGCGGGTGTAGGCGTCGGCGATGTCCTCGACGGTTGCCGACTCGGGCAGGTTGACGGTCTTCGAGATCGCCCCCGAGAGGAACGGCTGGGTCGCGGCCATCATGTCGATGTGGCCGGTGTAGGAGATCGCCCGCTCGCCGACCGCCACGTCGAACACCGGCAGGTGCTCGTCCTTGAGGCCGGGCGCGCCGACGATCGTGTTCTTCTCGGCGATGTAGGCGTCGATCTGGTCGATCTCCGTCTGCGAGTAGCCGAGCGTCCGCAGCGCCAGCGGCACCGAGCGGTTGACGATCGTCATCGAGCCGCCGCCGACCAGCTCCTTGAACTTGACCAGCGAGAAGTCGGGCTCGATGCCGGTCGTGTCGCAGTCCATCAGGAAGCTGATCGTCCCGGTCGGCGCGAACACCGTCGCCTGCGCGTTGCGGTAGCCGTGCTCCTCGCCGAGCTCGACGGCTTCGTCCCAGGAGCGCCGCGCGGCCTCCAGCAGGTCGCCCTTGATGCCGGTCCCGTCGACCTCGTAGGACGCGTCGCGGTGCATCCGCATGACCCCGTTGTGGGCCTCGCGGTTCTTCTCGTATTCGTCGTAGGGACCGGTCGCCGACTCGGCGATCAGCGCCGACTGGCGGTAGGCGCGGCCGGTCATCAGCGCGGTGACCGCGGCGGCGACGTTGCGGCCCTCGTCGGAGTCGTAGGGCATGCCGTCGGCCATCAGCAGGGCGCCGAGGTTGGCGAAGCCGAGCCCGAGCTGACGGAAGGCGCGCGCGTTGACGCCGATCTCCTCGGTCGGGTAGCTCGACGGGCTGACGATGATCTCCTGGGCGAGGAAGACGATGTCGACCGCGTGCTCGAAGTCGTCGACGTTGAAGCTGCCGTCGGGGAGGCGGAATTTCATCAGGTTGATCGAGGCCAGGTTGCAGGCCGAGTTGTCGACGTGCATGTACTCGCTGCACGGGTTCGAGGCGTTGATCCGACCCGACTCGGGGCTGGTGTGCCAGCGGTTGATCGTGGTGTCGTACTGGATGCCCGGATCGGCGCAGCGCCAGGCGGCGTCGGCGATCTGGTTCATCAGGTCGCGCGCGGGCAGCGTCTTGGTGACGGAGCCGTCGGTCCGTGCGGTCAGGTTCCAGTCCTCGCCGGCGGCGACCGCCTCCATGAAGTCGTCGGTGACCCGCACCGAGTTGTTGGCGTTCTGGTACTGGATCGACGTGAAGCCCTCGCCGTCGATCGACATGTCGAAGCCGGCGTCGCGCAGGGCGGCCGCCTTCTCCTCCTCTTTGGCCTTGCACCAGATGAAGTGCTCGATGTCCGGGTGGTCGACGTCGAGCACGACCATCTTCGCCGCGCGCCGGGTCTTGCCGCCGGACTTGATCGTCCCCGCCCAGGCGTCGGCGCCGCGCATGAAGCTGACCGGGCCGGAGGCGAGGCCGCCCTTGGAGAGGTGCTCGACCGAGCCGCGGATGTTCGAGAGGTTGATGCCCGAGCCCGAGCCGCCGCGGAAGATCATCCCCTCTTTGGTATTCCAGTCGAGGATCGACTCCATCGTGTCGTCGACGCTCAAGATGAAGCAGGCCGAGCACTGCGGCTGCTCCTCGAAGCCGACGTTGAACCAGACCGGCGAGTTGAAGGCCGCCTTCTGGTTGAGCAGGATCGCGGTCAGCTCCATCTCGAACGCCTCGGCGTCCTCCGCGGAGGCGAAGTAGCCGCCCTCGCGCCCCCAGTCGGAGATCGTCCCCGCGACGCGGCCGATCATCTGTTTGACCGAGCTCTCGCGCTCGGGGCTGCCGAGCCGGCCGCGGAAGTACTTCTGGGCGACGATGTTGGTCGCGTTCTGGCTCCAGGACTTGGGAAACTCGACGCCGCGCTGCTCGAAGGCGGGCTTGTCCGGGTTGCCGATCACGGCATCGCGGATCTCCCACTCGATCTGGTCGAAAGGATGCACGCCGGGCGTCGAGAAGCGACGCTCCACGGAGAGGCCCCGCAGACCGTTTTTCGGACTGGTAGTGGCGGTCTTGGACATCTGGACTGCTCCTCTCGCAGGCGGCTTTTAGGGGTTGGTGAGGTTCCTCCTCCGGTCGGACGGAACCAGTGATTTATGCCCCCTCTCGGCACGCTTTCGGCACTACATATTGTGACAACCCCGCAAAGCGGGGCGAAAGCCTTCGGCGGGGTACCCTCAATACATGGTGGATGACCTCCGGCGCGGAGCCGGATCGATGGGTGAGCGGGCGAGCGCCGCGCGCGATGCGGTGAACGAGCGCGCCCGCGATGCCCGCGAGGCGATGAACGAGCGGGCGAGCGCCGCCAAAGAGGCCGCCACCGAGCGGGCCACCGCCGCGAAAGAGGCGATGGGGGAGCGCGTCGACGCCGCCAAAGGCGCGACCGCCGAGGCGATCGCCTCGGTCAAGCCGAAACTGCGCGGCGTGTCACACGAGTGGGCCTTCTTCGTGTCGCTCGTCTTCGGCGCCGCCCTGATCTTCTTCGCCAAGACCCCGAAGGCGACGCTCGCGGTCGCCATATATGCGGTCAGCCTCTCCGCCCTGCTCGGCACCAGCGCCCTCTACCACCGGGTCAACTGGAAACGCCCCAACGTGCGCCGCTGGATGCGCCGCCTCGACCATTCGATGATCTTCTTCCTCATCGCCGGCACCTACACGCCGTTCGCGTTGCTGGTCATGCACGGCGCACTCGCCACCGCGATCCTGGTCGTCGTCTGGGCGGGCGCGATCGGCGGCGCGATCGTCGAGATGGTCTGGATCGGCCACCCGAAATGGGTCTCGGCGACCGTCTACCTGGCGATCGGCTGGGTCGCCGTCGCCGCCTTCCCGGAGCTCTGGGAGTCGCTCGGCCCGCTCGGCGCCTCGCTCTTGGCAGGGGGCGGGCTCCTCTACACGGCCGGCGCCGTCGTCTACGCGACGCAGCGACCCGACCCGAATCCGGCCATCTTCGGCTACCATGAGGTCTTCCACGCCTTCGTCATCGCCGCGGCGCTGATCCACTTCTCGGTGATCGCCTTCTTCGCCCTCCCGCACGCCTGAGGCGCCTCGCTGTCGGCCGGGCCGGCTACGCTGCCGCGACCACCTGGACCTGCACCCGCGCCTCGGCGGCCTCTTCGGCCGAGGCGATCAGCTCGCGCAGCAGCTCCTCGAGGGCGCTGGATTGCTCGGGCGTCAGCGTCAGCTCGCCGTCCTCGTAGGCATCCTGGGCGCGGGGGAAGGGGAATTCGCGCTCCAGCACGCGGCCGCCGAGGGCGCCGAGCACCTTGCGCGTCTCGGCCTGGGCCCAGACCGCGCCGAACATCCCGGTCGAGGCGCCGATAACCGCCGCCGGCGTGCCCATCAGGGCGCTCTCGCCGGCCGGCCGCGAGGCCCAGTCGAGGGCGTTCTTCAGCGCGCCCGGGATCGAGCTGTTGTACTCCGGCGTCGCGATCAGGACCGCGTCGGCCTCGCGCATCGCGGCGCGCAGGTCGGCCACCGCGGCGGGCGTCCCGCCGGACTCCTCGAGGTCGCCGTCGTAGGCCGGGATCGCCGCCAGCTCCTCGAAGCTGACGAAGTCCACCCCGCCGGGCAGCCGCTCGGCGGCTGCCCGCAGCAGGGCGGAGTTGTAGGAGTCCCGGCGCAGGCTTCCGGATATGCCCAGGACCCGCATGGCTAGGCCTCTTGGGCGACGAGCTCGAGGTCGACGTTGATCGCGACCTCCCACTCGAGGACGGTGCCGCCGCTCGGCAGGTCGGCGTTGAACTCCATGCCGAAGTCACGCCGGTCGACCGCGGTCGCGACCGAGAGGGCGACGCGGGGGTTGCCGCCGAGGTCGCCGCCGATCTCGCCGAAGCGGCCGGTGGCCTCGACCTCACGCACATTGCCCTTGATCTCGAGCTCACCGGCGAGGCGGACCGTGCCGTCGTCGGCGACGTCGAGGCGGGTGGAGGTGAACTTCAGCTTCGGGTGGCGCTCGATGTCGAAGAATTCCGGGGACATCAGGTGGCCCTTGAGCTGCGGCTCGTCGATATCGATCGACTGGACGTCGACGGTGCCGACCAGCTGGGGCTCCTCGCCGCCGGTCAGGGTCGCCTCATAGCTGTCGAACTTGCTGTGGAAGGTGGCGACGTTGTTGTGGGTGACGGAGAACGCGACCGAGGAGTGGACCGGGTCGACGGTCCAGGTGCCGGTCGGGACCTTCTGGTTGATGGTGTCGGTGCTCATTGGTGCTGCCTTTCGTCTCTGGGCTGTGCGGGTCTTTTCTAAAACAATGGTTGACGCAGAAACGACTTTAGCAGAAATACTTGAGAGAGCAACTATTGTCCCGACAAGTGTCATGTGTCATCATTGAGGCATGCCCGACTCGTCCACCATCGCCCCCGATCCGCTCGGCACCTGCTCGCCCCACCACCAGGCCTGGCGCTCGCTCGCGCAGACCCACGCCGCGGTCAGCGGCCGGCTCCAGGACGCGCTGGCGCAGGCCGAGCTGCCGCCGCTCGCCTGGTTCGAGATGCTCGCCGCGATCGCCGCCGCCGAAGAGCAGCGGATGAAGATGGGGGAGCTGGCCGAGGCCCTCGTCATCACCCGCGGGGGGCTCACCAAGCTGGTCGACCGCCTGGTCAAGGCGGGCCTGATCGAGCGCACCTTCTGCGACACGGACCGCCGCGTCAGCTACGCGACCCTGCTCCCCGCGGGCGCCGAGTTGCTGGAGGATATGGTCCCGGTCGTCTCCGCCGAGCTGGAGCTCACCTTCGCCGCCCGCCTCACCGAGCACCAGGCCGACGACCTCCGGGCGACGCTCGACTCGGTCCGCGGCTCCGCCTGCAGCGGCGACTGACGTCCCGCCACCTCCACCGGGAGGTGAGTTCGCAGTTGTCCGCGGATACCGAGGGGAAGTGCGAACTCAGGCGGCGAGGGTCGAGGCGGCGCGCTCTTTGGCCGCGTCGATGATCGCCAGCACGTCGGCCTCGCGGCCTTCGCGCAGCAGCTCGATCGGGTCGGGGTCGCCGTTGACGATGGCCTCGAAGAAGTCTTTGCGGTCGTTGTAGGTGGGGAGGGTGCCCTTGGCCCAGCCGCGCACGTCGTTCAGCACCACGGCGAGGCGGGCGTAGTCCTCGCCGAAGAGGTCGGAGATCTCGCGTTTCATCCGCTTCGCCAGCGCGGGCGAGGCACCCGCGGTCGAGATCGCGATCGCCAGCGGCCCGGTCCGGACGATCGCCGGGAGAATGAAGTTGCAGAGCGGCGGCACGTCGACGACGTTGGCGAGCATCGCCCGTTTCTCGGCGTCGTAGTAGACGCCGATGTTGACCTCGGAGTCGTTGGTCGCGGCGATCACCATGAAGGCGCCCTCGAGGTCCTCGGGGCCGGCGTACTCGCGGCGGTCCCACTCGATCGAGCCCTCTTCGGCAAGCTGCCGCAGCTCCGGGTGCGCCTCCGGCGCGAGCAGCGTCACCGCGCCGCCGCAGGCGAGCAGGCCCTCGACCTTCTCCAGGCCGATGTCACCGCCGCCGACGACCAGGCACTTGCGCCCGGTCAGTTTCAGACAGGCGATGTAGAACGGCGTCTCCAGCATGTCGCGGACGCAGGACTGGTCGCAGATCCCCTTGCGGAACTGGCAGACGCACTCCTTGCCGGCGTAGGCCTGGGCGGGCATCGTCCACAGGTTAGTGATGTGTCCCCGCCAGCTGTTCCTTATGCGCCTGTGAGGCTCAAAAAGAACAGCTAGACGGCGTCCAGGGTGAGCTTCAGGCCCTGCTCGAGCGTCGTCTGCGGCGTCCAGTCGAGCTCCCGTTCGGCCAGCGCGGCGTCGAGGGAGATCCGTTGCACCTCGCCCGCCCGCGGGGGCGCAAGCTCGGGGGTGAAGTCATCGCGCCCCTCGAGGTCGGCGAGGATGTCGACCAGGTCGAGGACGCTCGCCTCGCGCCCGGTGCCGATGTTGACGGCGCCGCCGAGCCGCGTCGCGCCCGCCGCCAGGGCCGCGCTGACGACGTCCCCTACATATATGTAGTCGCGGGTCTGGGTGCCATCGCCGTAGACGGTCGGCCGGCCGCCGTTCTTCAGCAGGCCGCAGAAGATCGCCACCACGCCCGCCTCGCCGAGCGGATCCTGGCGCGGGCCGTAGACGTTGCCGAGCCGCAGCGACATGCCGGAGAGCCCGTGCAGCCGTTCGAAGAGGCCGAGGTAGCCCTCCGCCGCGTACTTCGACTGGCCGTAGCCGGAGAGCGGCGCGATCGGCGTCGACTCGGGCAGCGGCAGCTGCTTGTCGGCCCCCTCGCCGTAGAGCGCGCCGCCGGTGGAGACGAAGACGACCCGGCCGACCCCGGTCGCCCGCGCCGCCTCCAGCACGTTGGCGGTGCCGCCGACGTTGATCGCGGCGTCGAAGTAGGGGTCCTCGACCGATTTGCGGACGTCGATCTGGGCGGCGAGGTGGAAGACCAGCTCGGGGCGCGTGTCGGCGAGGAGGGCGCCGACCGCGGCGCCGTCGCGGACGTCGATCTCGGCCAGTCGGGCGCCGCCTGAGAGCGCGCCCTCGAGGTTCACCCGGCGCCCGGTCGAGAGGTCGTCGAGCACCGTCACCTCGTCGCCGCGGGCGAGCAGAGCGTCGACCAGATTGGAGCCGATGAATCCGGCGCCGCCGGTTACCAGGGTTCTCATCAGGTCGCCGATCCTATGCGGATCGGCGGGCGGGAGGGCGTCGATCGATCTGGGAGGAAGCCGAGGGGGCGGCCGTGTGCCCCTGCTACTCTCGCCGCCCGATGAGACTGATCGTCACCGAGAAGAACAGCAGCGCGAAAAAAATCGCCGAGGTCCTCGGCGCGCCCTCGGGCGGCCCGAAGGCGGACAAAACGTACAAAGTCCCCTTCTACACCTGGACCGACGCCGAAGGCAACGAGGAGATGGCGATCGGCCTGAAGGGCCACGTGCTCGGTCCCGCCTTCCCCGAGGGCTACTCGAACTGGCAGAAGACGGACCTCCACGATCTGATCGACGCCGACCTGATCAAGGAGGCGACCGACAAAAACGTCGTCAAAGCGATCAGGAAAATGGCCAAAGGGGCCGACGAGCTGGTGATCGCGACCGACTTCGACCGCGAGGGGGAGCTGATCGGGCTCGAGGCGCTCGAGGAGATGCTCGACGCCAACCCGACGCTCGGCAGCCGTGAGGACACCGCCAAAGGGACGCTGAAAATCCTCCGGGCGCGCTACTCGGCGACGACCAAAGAGGAACTCACCCGAGCCTTCGAAAACCTCGACTACCTGAGCTACCCGCTGGCCAACGCCGGTGCCGCGCGCCAGGACATCGACCTGCTCTGGGGGGCGACGCTGACCCGCGCGGTCTCGCTCTCGACCCGCCGCTTCGGCTCCAACTTCCTCTCCGTCGGCCGCGTGCAGAGCCCGACCCTGGGCCTGATCGTCGAGCGCGAGATGGAGCGCCGCGCCCACGTCGCGAAACCGTTCTGGGAACTGTTCGCCAAGTTCGAGCACCCCGACGGGACCTTCCAGACGCACCACGCCGTCGACAAATTCTGGGAGAAAGCCGAAGCCGACAAGGCGCTGGCCGGGACGGCCGGGCCGGGCGTCGTCAAGGCCGTCACGGCGCGGAAAAACACCCGCAGGCCGCCGACTCCCTTCAACACGACCGCCTTCACCACCGACGCTTCCTCGCGGCTCGGGATCACCCCGGCGAGCGCGATGCGGATCGCCGAGGACCTCTACATGGACGGGTTCATCTCCTACCCCCGTACCGACAACACGGTCTACCCGAGCTCGCTGCCGACGCGCGAGCTGATCCGCTCGCTGACCGGCGTCAAAGAGTTCTCCGCCGCGTCGGGGCTGAACGACCTGGCCGAGCTGAAGCCGACGCGGGGCAAAAAAGAGACGACCGACCACCCGCCGATCTACCCGACCCAGGCCATCCATCCCGGCGCGCTGGAGGGACCGAAGAAGCGGGTCTACGAACTGGTCGTGCGCCGCTTCCTCGCCACCTTCAGCCCGCCGATGATCACCGAGTCGACCCGCGCCGACATCGAGGCGGGCACCGAGACCTACTTCGTCCGCGGCTCGGTCGTCGTCGACCCCGGTTATGCCGGCATCTACACCTACGCCCGCTCCGCCGACGAGGAGATCCCGGCCCTGCAGGAGGGCCAGTCGCTGCAGCTCGCCGCGGTGCCAGAGTTCCGCGCCGAGGACGAGCCTGACGCGAACCCGTGGATCGTCTCCAAGGAGACCCAGCCACCATCACGGATCTCACAGGGCAAACTGATCGAGCTGATGGAGGAGCGCGGCCTCGGCACCAAAGCCACGCGCGCCGACATCATCCAGAAGCTCTTCGACCGCGGCTACGTCTACGGCAACCCGCCGATCCCGACCGAGACCGGGATCGCCCTCTTCGAGGCGTTCAAGAAATACGTGCCGCGGATGGCGTCGTCGGAGATGACCGCCGACATCGAGAACGAGATGGACCAGATCGCGCAGGGCGAGATGACCAAGTCGAAAGTGGTCGGCGACTCGCGCGAACTTCTTCACAAAACCTGGACCGAGATCGACGAGAAGAAAGAAGACCTCGCCAAAGTCGTGTGGAAAGGCATGGACGAGGACCGCATCCTCGGTCCCTGCAAGGTCTGCGAAGAGGCGGGGCGGACCAAGGAGGACGGCTCGCCGAACATGCTGCGGATCATCCGGGCGAAAAAATCCGGCAAACGGTTCGTCGGCTGCTCGGGCTGGAAAGCCGACGCAGAGCCCGACGATCCGAAATCGTGCGACCAGACCTTCCCGCTGCCCCAGCGCGGCGACGTCTTCCGGCTGGAGGAGCGCTGCTCGATCTGCGATCGCACCCCGCGGCTGAAAGTCCAGCCGTTCCGCGGCCGTCCCTGGAACCTCTGCCTGAACGACGACTGCGAGTCGATGCAGGAGATGAAGAAACGGCGGGCGGAGCGCGAAGCGGCGAAAAAAGCCAAAGAAGAGATGGACGGGAAGCCGAAGCCGAAAGGCGACGAGGACGCTGCCGCTCCGCCCAAAAAACGCGCCAAAACCAAAGCGAAAGCCAAAGTCTCGAAGGCCGACACCGCCACGCGCGGCGTCAAACGCGCCAAAGCGGCCACCAAAGGCTGATGTCCGGGGTCACGGCCCCGGAGGTCTGAGCCGTGTTCATCTCCCTGGAGGGAGTGGACGGCTCCGGCAAGAGCACCCAGGCGCGCTTCCTGGTCGAGGCGTTGGGCGAGGGGACCGTCGCGATCCGTGAGCCCGGCGGCACCGACGCGGCGGAGCGGATCCGCACGCTGCTCGCCGATCCGGCGACCGAGCTGGAGCCGCTGGCCGAGCTGCTGCTCTTCCTGGCGGCGCGCGCCGACCTCACCGAGCGGGTGATCCGCCCGGCGCTCGAGGCGGGCCAGGACGTCGTCTCCGACCGCTTCTCCGATTCCAGCGTCGCCTACCAGGGCGCCGCCCGCGGGCTCGGCGTGGGGGAGGTGATCGGCCTCTGCGACACCGCCACCGACGGCCTCTGGCCCGACCTGACCCTGCTGCTGAAGGTCGATCCGGAGGTCGGCCTGGGACGGGCGGAGAGCGAAGACCGCTTCGAGGCCGAGGGCCTGGAGCTGCAGCGGGCGGTGGCGGCGGCCTACGAGGAGATCGCGGTGATCGCGAGCGACCGCGTCGTGGTGATCGACGCGACCGGGACCGTCGATGAGGTCCACGCCCGCGTCCTCGCCGCCGTCGAGGCCCGTCGTGCCTGACCGCCCCGCCGCCCCTCACCGCGGTCGTCCTTTGGTCCGCCGCCCCGACCGCGGTCGTCCTTTGGCCCGCCTAGCGGACGTTAAGTCGACCGCGCTGCGGCGGACGGACCAAAGGACGACCGCGCCGGCGAGGGGGCGGCGTGGCTAGCTCGGCGCTGGACGAGGCGACGGAGCACCAGGGGCGGGCGAGGGTCGCCTTGACGGCGGCGCTCGAGGCCGGGCCCTCGCATGCCTATCTCTTCCGCGGCCCGCGCGGGGCCGGCAAGCGCGCCGCCGCTCGGGCCTTCGCCGCCGAGATCGTTGCGGCAGGCGCACCCGACCCCGACGACGCCCGCCGCCGCGCCATGCTCGACCCCTCGCCGCACCCGGACCTCGTCTGGCTCGCCCCCCGTGGCGCCCAGCACATGGTCGAGGAGGTGCGCGAGCGGGTCATCCGCGCCTCCGTCTACCGCCCCTTCGAAGGCGAGCACCGCGTCTTCGTCGTCGAGGCGGCCGAGGCGATGCGCGACGAGAGCCAGAACGCGCTGCTGAAGACCTTGGAGGAGCCGCCGTCCTTCGTCCACCTGATCCTGCTCAGCTCCGAGCCCGAGGGCCTGCTGGAGACGATCGCCTCGCGCTGTCAGCCGGTCGACTTCGCGCCGCTCCCGGCCGAGGTGCTGGAAGCGCAGCTCGGCGCGACGCCCGAGGCGGCGGGCGCTTCGCCGGAGGAGATCGCCGCCGCCGCGCGCCTCGCCTCCGGGGACCTCGAGCGGGCCCGCCTGCTGCTGTCGCCGACCGGCCGCGAGCTGCGCGCCGAGGTCGAGGCCTGCCTCGTCGCGGTCCTTGCCGACGAGCTCGCCGGGGCTCCGTGGCGGCGCCTCCTCGCCCGCGCCACGGCTGCCGGTGAGGAGGCCGAAGCCACCGCGCGGGAAGCGCTCGAGGAGGAGTCCCGGGCGGGCATCAAGCGCACCGCCAAGGACATCGCCGACGGCGCCAAACGGGCCGGCCGCCGGCGGCGCACCGAGATCCTCGACCTCGGCCTCGAGCTCACCGCGCTCTGGCTGCGCGACCTGGCCGCGCTCGCGGTCGGCGCCCAAGAGGTCGTCTTCGACCGCGATCGCCTCGACCTCCTGCGCACACAGGCGACGAAGGCCGATCCGGCCTGGGCCCGCGCCGGGGCCGCCGCCGTCCAGGACACACGCCGCGGCCTCGACCTGAACGTCTCCGAGGAGCTCGCCCTCGAAGCGCTCTTCTACCGGCTGGCTCGCACGGCCTGAGGCGGCGTGGGGGCGCCTCGCGGCGTCCTCGGTTGCTCGGCTCGGGTCACGCACGTTAGTGCGCTCCCCTCACCCTCGCTGACCCCCGCTGAAAGCGGGGTGTGAGCCCGCAGGGCGAATTCCTTGCGAGGCTGGCCCACGCCGCCTCAGGCGCGCCGAATCGGCATCACTCCGCGTTGCCGTCCAGCTGCTTTTCCAGCGCCTCGCGCGCCGCCTGCTCGCGCGCGCGCTCGATCGCTCGCTCCTGGGCGAGGCGGGTGATCTGGGCTGCCTGGCGCGACATGATCACGCTGAAGTTGAGCGCCAGGCCGAGCAGGAGCAGGAGCACGATCGAGAAGAGGGCCACGTTGGTGTCACGGACGCCCATCAGATCGGCGACGAACTTCAGGAGGCCGGGGAAGGCCGCGCCGGCCAGCATCGCCAGGCCGGCCACGAACCAGACGACGCTGTAGCGCTCCTGCAGGCGGTCGCGGCGGATCAGGTCGAGGATCCAGACCATGAAGAGGATCGCCAGGGCGGCGGCGATGATCCGCGTCTGCGCGGTGAGGCTGACGTGGTCGGCCTGCGCGGCGAGAGGCGCGAGTGTCGCCCTCATCGATCGACCCCCGCTCTCATCGATCCGTCCCCGCCCTCATCGCTCCGCCTCCGCGTGACGCGGCTTGAACAGGCCGACGAGGATCACGATCAGGCCCTTGAAGATGAAGAAGGCCGAGCGCAGCGGGGTGAGGAAGGAGCTGCCGCCGGTCCGCTCCAGCATCCGTACCGGCACCTCCTCGACCCGCAGGCCCTCGCGCACCGCCAGCTGCAGCGACTCGATCTCGGCGAAGTCCGGCGAGTAGCTCTCGCTGAAGAGCTTCATCACGCGGCGGTTGGCGGCGCGCATGCCGCTGGTCGTGTCGGTGAAGCGCTGGCGGGTCGCCAGCGTGAGGATGAAGCGGAAGACGTTGATGCCGATCCGCCGCGAGAGGGTCGCCCGGTAGTCCTCGCCCTCCGGCTCGGCGCCGGGCAGCGGCTCGGGCTGCGCGGCGTAGCGCGAGCCGATCACCAGGTCGGCGCGGTCCTCGCGCACCTCGGTCAGGAGGCGCGCGACCTCGGAGGCCGGGTGCTGGCCGTCGGCGTCGAGGTGGGCGCAGCAGTCGTAGCCCTCGCGCAGCGCCCACAGGTAGCCGGTCTGCAGCGCCGCGCCGAGGCCCTGGTTGAAGGGCAGCGTGGCGACGATGACGCCGGCCGCCTGCGCCCGCGCGGTCGTCGTGTCGGTCGAGCCGTCGTCGACGACGAGGATGTCGGCCGCGGGCAGGTGGGCGCGGACGTCGGCGATCACCGCGTCGACCGACGCCTCCTCGTTCCAGGCAGGGATGAAGACGAGAGTCCGCAAGGGAGGCGATTGTTCCACGGGGGCGCCGGCGGAAGGCCGCCCGCACCCGGTCTGGCAGGATTGTGTTAGAGACTCCTCATGGCAAGCGGTGACGCCCACGAGCTGACGCGACCGCAGCCCGAAACTCCACGCTTCGGTATGCGGCTCTGGCTGACCGGCGCCTTCGCGGCGGTCAGCGTCATCACGGCCGCGACCGTCTACATCTTCGGCGACAACCAGCAGGCGCTGCTGGTCGCGGTGCTGATCGGGGTGCTGGCGGGCTTCCTGATCGCGGTGGCGATCTCCCACCGGGTCTCGGTCCTGGCGCGCGCCGCGGGGGAGATGGCGAAAGGCTCCTTCGACGCCTCGCTGAACACCGCCGGGGTCGACGAGATCGGTGACCTGGCGCGCTCGCTGGAGATGATGCGCGCCTCGCTGCAGGAGAGCTTCGGCGTGCTGACCGCCGACCGCAACAAGCTCGCGGCGATCTTCGACGGGCTGACCGACGCGGTGATCGTGGTCGACTACGAGGGGCCGGTGCGCTTCTCCAACAGCGCCGCAGCACGGCTGCTCGGCAAAGGCGGCGAGCCGCCGGAAGTGGTCGAGCCGCAGCTGCGCCGGGCCGCCGAGGTCGGCTTCGCCGCCCACCCGGCGCTGCGGATCGGCGACCGCGCCTACGCGATGACCGCCCGCGCCCTGCCCGACGAGCGCGCCGTGCTGGCGGTGCTCCGCGATCGCACCGACGAGCTCCGCCGCGAGCTCGCCGAAGCCGACTTCATCTCCAACGCGGCGCACGAGCTGCGGAACCCCTTGGCGGGGATGTCAGGGGCGATCGAGGTGCTGCAGAGCGGCGCCAAGAACAACCCGCTCGACCGC
>Ga0207652_10000591_pt1 | contig 36343 bp, 36 predicted proteins | sample KBSC63BmetaG_FD_184334 | JGI IMG/M metagenome (GOLD analysis project Ga0207652, IMG submission 184334) | Corn rhizosphere microbial communities from Kellogg Biological Station, Michigan, USA - KBS C6-3B metaG (SPAdes) (version 2) | ecosystem: Host-associated > Plants > Roots > Rhizosphere ...
CGACCGCGGCCGAGCTGCGGGAGACCGGCGTCTGGGCCGTCCCGCTGACCGAGGCGTCGGCGAAGGTGCGCACCGGCGGGCCCAAGGACGACGCCGAGGACCTCGCGCTTCCGGTGTGGGCCGGCGTGCTGCCGCTGCGGCTCGCCAGCGGCGAGCCGCTCGCCGACGGCGGTGACGCGGCGCTCCCGGCGTACGTCGCCGGGTGGAGCCGTCAGCCCGCGGCCAGCCCTGCGTAGGCGGCGAAGACCACGCTGGCTCCTCGCATGTCGCCGACCAGCCCGCTCTCCATGCGGTTCATGACGTAGCAGACCGTCATGCGGGCGTCGAGGTCGATGACGATGATCGATCCGCCGTAACCGCCCCAGAAGCAGGTGCGCGGGTTCGGGCTCAGCGGCAGCTCCTCCGAGTTCAGGCCGTAGCCCATGCCGAAGCGCAGCGGGACGCCGAGCACGAGGTCGGTGCCGTGGATCTGCTCGTCGAAGACGCGCTCGCAGCCGGCCGCGGACAGCAGCCGCACGCCGTCGATCTCGCCCCCGCAGGCCAGCACCGCCTGGATGCGGGCCACCGACCGGGCGTTGCCGTGGCCGTTGGCGGCGGGGATCTCCGCCCGCCGCCAGTCGGTGGTCCAGGCGACCTCGGCGCCGAACGGCGCGCTGGCGAACGTGCGGTGTGCGATGGAGTCCTCGGCGGCTGCGTCGCCCAGGTTGTCGGGCGGCGTGACCAGCCGGGCTACCCGCGCGTCGTGCGCGGCGGGCAGGCCGATGTGGAAGTCGGCGCCCAGCGGCTCGGCGACCTCCTTCGCGAAGAACGTGCCGAGCGACTGCCCGGTGATGCGCCGGACGACCTCGCCGATCAGGAAGCCCTGGGTCACCGCGTGATAGCCCGACGCCGTCCCCGGCTCCCACCACGGCTCCTGGGCGGCGAGCACCGACGTCGCCTTCTCCCAGTCGTAGAGGTCGGTCAGCGTGATGGCCGGCGACCAGCCCGAGAGCCCCGCCGTGTGCGCCATCAGATGCCGGACCTCGACGCCCTCCTTGCCGCCGGCGGCGAACTCCGGCCAGTAGCGGGCGACCGGCGCGTAGAGGTCGAGCTCGCCGCGGTCCGCGAGCATCAGCGCGCAGAGGAACGTCATGGTCTTCGTGGTCGACCAGACGTTGATGATCGTGTCGCGCTCCCAAGGGGCGCCGGTCTCGGCGTCGGCCACGCCGCCCCAGACGTCGACGACCGGCTTGCCGTCGAGCACGACGGACACGCTGGCCCCGACGTCGAGACCCGTGTCGAGGTTGTCGGCCAGCACGTCGCGGACTCCGGTGAACCGCTCGTCGCACGTGCCGTGGATCTCCGCCATCAGGCCCTCCTCGCCGTCGCTGCGGGGCACCCTAGCCACTGGGCCCCACCGGCGCAGGAGAGGAGGCCCGCGACGTCGAACTCACGCGCGTGAACGCCGCCCGGCTCCGCGCGCTCCGGCTGACGGTAGCCGCCCTCGTCCTCGCCACCCCGCTGGCCGCCCGCGCCGCGGACCGCCCCGCTGACGCGCCGGTGCCCGACCCGCTGCCGTCGTACCAGCAGTGCTACGCGCAGGCGCCCGCCCAGGTGTCGAACGTCGCCGCGGCCTGCCGCGGGTTCGAGAAGTTCGGCCAGGACGCCTCGGCGCTGTGCCGGCGGCTGCTGCAGGACGACGCCGCCTGCGTCACGCCGTTCGCGCCGCCGGTCGAGCGCCGCGAGGTGGCGGCCTACCAGAGCACCTGGGTACACCGGGCGCTCGTGCTGCAGCGGGCGCTCGGCGACGACCTGCCGTTCCGAGAGGCCCAGTGGCTGGGCACCCACAACTCGTTCAACGCCGTGCCCGACGGCCCCAACGATCCGCCGCCCGGGCTGTCGCAGCTCGACTCCAACCAGCAGCTGTCGATGGTCGACCAGCTCGACTCGGACATGCGCTCGCTGGAGGTCGACGCCCACTGGGCGCTCGACCCGCACACCGGGCAGGACGAGGTGCGGCTCTGCCACGCGGAGTCGGGCGGCTACGGCTGCACGATCGAGGGCACGCTCGCGCAGGGGCTGGCGCCGGTCGCCGACTGGGTGCAGCGGCACCCGGGCGAGGTCCTGTTCCTCTACGTCGACGACGACCTCCAGAACCACGCCGGTCACGAGGCCGCCGCGCAGGTCGTGGAGCACGCGTTCGGCAGCCTCGTCTACCGCAGCTCCGACGACCCGTCCGCCGGCGACCGCGCCGGGGTCTGCCGCCCGCTCGACCTGGCGCTCACCCGGGCGCAGGTGCTGGCAGCGGGCAAGCGAGTCGTCGTCTGGAGCACCTGCGAGGACGGCGCCACGACCAGCAGCTGGAACGACCTCGTCTTCAACGACGGCGGCAAGTTCGAGCAGACGACGTCGTCGTACGCCGACTTCCCGGCCTGCGACGGCCCGCAGGCGCAGCAGCACTACGGCCGCACGTTCGTCCGCTACTACGAGGACTCGACGTTCGTGTCCGCGCTCGCGACGCCCGACGGGGACCACATCGACGCGCCGATGGCCGCGCACATGGCGCGCTGCGGCGTCAACCTCGTCGGGTTCGACCAGCTGCTCCCGGACGACTCCCGGCTCGCGGGCTCGATCTGGTCGTGGGCGCAGGACGAGCCGAGCGCCGCCGGTGCCTGCGCCGTCGCCCGGGCTTCCGACGGGAGGTTCGTGGCGGTGCCCTGCAGCGGCCGGCACGCCGTCGCCTGCCGGTCCGGCAGTGGGTGGACCGTCCTCGCCCCCGCGGTGGCGGCGGCGGCGGCGGCCGGCCGGTGCGGCGCGTCGGCAGGAGCCTTCGCGGTGCCGCGGTCCGGCCGCGAGGGCGCGCTGCTCCAGGCGGCCCTGCAGCGGGCCGGCGCGACCGACGCGTGGATCGCCTACACCGACACGAACGGCGGTTGGGCTCCACACGACGGTCGCTGACCTACGCTGCCCGCGTGGTCGCGGAGTCGGCGTGGGAGTCGGCGCAGATCCAGCTCGCGGATGCTGCCCGGCAGCTCGGCCTGGACGACGGGCTGCACGCCGTGCTGGCGACGCCCCGCCGTGAGCTGACCGTCAGCGTGCCGCTGCGGCGTGACGACGGGCACGTCGAGGTGGTGCGCGGCTACCGCGTGCAGCACAACTTCTCCCGCGGGCCGGCCAAGGGCGGCGTGCGCTACCACCCGGCGACCGACCTCGACGAGGTCCGCGCGCTCGCGATGTGGATGACGTGGAAGTGCGCGCTGATCGGCGTGCCCTACGGCGGTGCCAAGGGCGGCGTCACCATCGACCCGCGCGACTACTCGCAGACCGAGCTCGAGCGGGTGACCCGCCGCTACACCAGCGAGATCTTGCCGCTCATCGGTCCGGCGGTGGATATCCCGGCACCCGACGTCGGCACCGACGAGCAGACGATGGCCTGGATGATGGACACCTACTCCGTCAACGTCGGCCACACGGTCACGGCGGTGGTGACCGGCAAGCCCGTCTCGGTCGGCGGCTCGCTCGGCCGGGGCAGCGCGACCAGCCGGGGATTGGTGTTCACGACCTGCGCCGCGCTGGCCGGTCATGGCGTCGATTCGGACGGAATGACCGTCGCGGTGCAGGGCTTCGGCAAGGTCGGCGGGCTGGCCGCCGTCTTCCTCCGCGACGCCGGGTTCCGGGTCGTCGCCGTCTCCGACGTCGAGGGCGGCATCTACAACCCGGCGGGCCTCGACACCGCGGCCATCCTGGCGCACGTCCGCGAGGGCGGTCGGACGGTCGTGGGCTATCCCGGCACGGAGCCGATCACCAACGACGAGCTGCTCGCGCTGGACGTCGACGTTCTGATGCCGGCCGCGCTCAACGGCGTGATCCACTCCGGCAACGCCGCCGACGTCCGCGCGCGCTTCGTGGTCGAGGGGGCCAACGGACCGACGACGCCGGCCGCCGACAAGGTGCTCGCCGACAAGGGGATCGTCGTCGTGCCCGACGTGCTCGCCAACGCCGGCGGCGTCGCCGTCTCCTACTTCGAGTGGGTCCAGGACCAGCAGTCCTACTGGTGGTCCGAGGGCGAGGTCAACGACCGGTTGCAGGACATCATGCAGCGCGCCTACGCCGAGGTGGCCTCCCTCGCCGCCGAACGACGCCTGTCCCTGCGCACCGCGGCGCAGGTCATCGCGGTCGGGCGGGTCGCCGAAGCGCACCGGATTCGCGGCCTTTATCCCTGACCGGCGAGGTCGGCGCCGGCAGTGGACCGCGCCCGGGACCGGCAAAGCCTGGGTTTCGTCGGACGTCCGTGTCAGAATGACAAGCGTGTCATTCAGCGCGCACGAAGGAGGGCACATGGACGTCGCCGAGGCTGCGGACACCCCTACCGGCGGGCGGCTGTCGGAGCGCGACCAGGAGATCCTCGCGTTCGAGCGGCAGTGGTGGAAGTACGCCGGAGCCAAGGAGCAGGCCGTCCGCGACCTTTTCGACATGTCGGCCACCCGCTACTACCAGGTGCTCAACGCGTTGATCGACCGGCCGGCGGCGCTGGAGTTCGACCCGATGCTCGTCAAGCGGCTGCGCCGGTTGCGCGCCGCGCGCCAGCGCGCCCGCTCGGCGCGGCGGCTGGGCCTCGAGGCCTGACCCCCTGCCCGTGAGCGGGTCGCACCGCGCGCGCTGGACGCTGCGCGCGTTGCTCCGGTCGGCGATCGGACCGGTGACCGCACTCGTCGCGGTCGGCGCCTTCATCGGCGTGCTCGTCCTGCTCAACGGCAAGCCCGACCTCGGCGGCAGCGGTCCCGCGGTGCAGCCGCCCTCGACCTCGCTGGCCGAGGGTGTCGACAGCCCGTCGCCGTCGGCCGCGCCGACCTCGCGGCCCTCCGTCCGCACGCCGAGCGCCGCCCCGACCGCCGCGGTTTCTCCCACCGCGACGACGCCTGCTCCGGCATCCGCCGGGCCGCTGCGCGCGCCGCTGACCGTTCTCAACAACTCGACCGAGTCCGGGCTCGCGGCCGACGCGGCAGCGCGGTTCCGGGCCGGTGGCTGGACCGTCGCGACGGTCGGCAACTTCACCGGCCGCATCCCCGAGACCACCGTCTACTACGACCCGGGCCAGGAGCCGGTCGCCCGAGCGCTGGCCGCGCAGTTCCCCGCGATCGCCCGCGTACTGCCCCGGTTCGCCGGCCTGCCCGGGGCCGGCCTCACGGTCGTGGTCACCCGCGAGTTCCCGCGATAGCGCTGCCCGGCAGCCGGGTAGCGTCGCCCGGGTGATGCTCCCCGAGCCCGCCACGCCCGCCGGTCGCTCCGGCCTCACGGCGCTGCTCGCCGAGCCCGCCCGTGGGGTCGTCGCGGTCGACTTCGACGGGACCCTCGCGCCGATCGTCCCCCGCCCCGAGGACGCTCGCCCCGCCGACGGCGCGATCGACGCGCTGCGGGTGCTCGCGCACCGGGTCGGCACCGTCGCCGTCGTCACCGGCCGACCCGCCGAGGTCGTCGTCGAGCTCGGCGGGCTGCGCGACGTGGCGCGGCTCGTCGTGCTGGGCCACTACGGGCTGCAGCGCTGGGCCGACGGTGCGCTGACCGGGCCGCCGCCGGCGCCCGGCGTGCAGGTCGCCCGAGACCGGCTGCCCGACCTCCTCGTCGCCGCACCGGCGGGCGTCACGGTCGAGGACAAGCACCACTCGCTCGTCGTACACACCAGGCAGGCCCTCGACCCGGCCGGAGCGTTGGCGCGGCTGCGGCAGCCGCTCGCCCGGCTCGCCACCGACTGCGGCCTCGAGCTGGTCCCCGGGCGTTTCGTGCTCGAGCTGCGCCCACCGGGGATCGACAAGGGCGGGGCGCTGCGCGCGCTCGTCGAGGAGCGGGCGGCCGCCGCGGTGGTCTTCGTCGGCGACGACCTTGGAGACCTGCCGGCCTACGACGCGATCGAGGCGCTGCGCCGTGACGGCGTCCCCGGGGTGACCGTGTGCAGCTCCTCCGAGGAGGTCGAGGCGCTGCGCGAGCGGGCCGACCTGGTGCTCGACGGCCCTGCCGCCGTCGTGCAGTTCCTACTCGCGCTGGCCGCCGCCATCGGCGACTGAGGCTCAGGCGTCGAGTCCGGCGAGCTGGTCGGCGATCCACTGCCGCGGCGGCGTCGCGCAGGCCGCGGCGGCGAGCCGGTCGCACCGCCGCGCCCGCTCGTCCTCGGGCATCGAGAGCGCCTCGTGCATCGCGGCGGCGGTGGCCGACACGTCGTAGGGGTTGACGACGAGCGCATCCTCGCCGAGCACGTCGGCCGCGCCGGCCTCCCGCGAGAGCACCAGCGCCATGCCGCGGTCGGAGAGGACCGGTCCCTCCTTGGCCACGAGGTTCATGCCGTCGCGGATCGGGTTGACCACCAGGGCGTCGGCGTTGCGGTATGCCGCGAGCGACCGGGCGAAGTCGTCGTTGACCTCGAGCAGCACCGGCGCCCACGAGGGCGTGCCGAACTCGTCCTCGATCTCCTGCGCGACCCGCAGGACCCGCGCGGTGTACTCCCGGTAGACCGGCAGGTCGTGCCGGGACGGGTAGGCGAAGACGGCGTGCACCACGCGCCCGCACCACGACGGCTCGGTGCGCAGCAGCTCGCGGTAGGCCTCGAGTCCGCGCACGATGTTCTTCGACAACTCCGTCCGGTCGATGCGCAGCAGGAGCCGCCGGTCGCCGACCTGCTCGGCCAGCGTGTGGCAGCGATCCTCGACGTCGGGCTGCGCCGCCCGCGCCCGCAGCCCGGCCGCGTCGATCCCGAGCGGGTGCACGCGCACCGCCGTCGTACGCCCGTCGTGCGTCACCGTGCCGGCCGCCCGGTCGACGCGCGCGCCGAGCACCGCCTCGCAGCAGGCGACGAACGCGGCGGCCCACCGCGGGGACAGGAAGCCTGCCGACGTACCGCCGAGGATCCCTTGCAGCACCTCGGCGGCGACCCGGTCGGGCAGCAGGGAGAAGTAGCCGGGATCCGCCCACGGCGTGTGCATGAAGTGCGCGATGCGGACGTCCGGGCGGCGCTCGCGCAGCATCGCCGGCACCAGCGTCAGGTGGTAGTCCTGCACGAGCACCTTGCCGCCCGGGGCGGCGTCCTGCGCGAGCGCGTCGGCGAACGCCGCGTTGTAGTCGACGTAGCTCTGCCACTCCCGCGTGAACCGCGCGTCGAACGACGGCGACAGCGCCGGGTCGAACAGCAGGTGGTTGACGAACCAGAGCGTGGAGTTGGCGACTGCGTTGTAGGCGCGGTGGAATGTCGTCTCGTCGATGTCGAGCATGCGTACGCCGGTGCCGCCGGTCTCGTGACCGGCCAGGTCGAGCCGGCCGCCGGGCGCCTGCCGGGCCGCGTGCCGGTCGGCGCTGCCGAGCGCCGCGCAGACCCACAGCAGTGCATCGCCCTCGACCGCGCCGCTGAGTCCGGAGACCAGGCCACCGGCGGCGTGCCGCAAGGTGGTGCGGCCGTCCTCGCCCGTGACGAACGACAGCGGGCCTCGGTTGGACGCGACCACGATCGGTGCCTGCGTCGAGGACCGCGGCCCGGGCTGCCCTGGCACGACCGGGGATCGTACCGGGTTGCCGGCGACGCCCCGTCGGGTAGGAGCCGTGCGGACCCTGCGGAAGGACCGGACCGTGCCCCCGGAGAAGACCGCCAGCCAGAGCACCCGCACGGTGCTGATCGCGCTCGGCGCCAACGCGCTGATCGCCGCGGTCAAGTTCGTGGCCGCCCTGCTGACCGGTTCGTCGGCGCTGTTCGCCGAGGGCGTCCACTCGGTCGCCGACACCCTCAACGAAGGCTTTCTGCTGACCTCGTTGAAGAAGAGCAGCCGGCCGGCCGACGCCCGCCACCCGTTCGGCTACGGCAAGGAACGCTTCTTCTGGTCGCTGCTCGCGGCGGTCGGCATCTTCGTCGCCGGCGCCGGGTTCTCGACGATCGAGGCCTACCAGGCATTCACGGGTCACGAGACCGTGGGCGGCCACTACTTCCTCATCGCCTACGTCGCGCTCGCGATCGCCGGCGCCGCGGAGGGGACCTCGTGGGCGCGCGCCGTACGCCAGGTCCGCGCCGAGGCACGAGAAGCCGGCCGTACGCCGCTGGAGCACGTGCGCAAGTCCAGTGATCCCAGTGTGAAGACGGTCGCCAGCGAGGACACCGCCGCGCTGGTCGGCATCCTCTTCGCCTTCGGTGGCATCGCGTTGCACCAGGCGACCGGCCAGGGCTGGTGGGAAGGCGTCGCGGCGGCCCTGATCGCGCTGCTGCTCGTGGTGACGGCATACCTGCTCGGCCACGACGTCAAGGACATGCTGATCGGCGAGGCCGTGGAGCCCGAACTGCGCGACGAGCTGGAGGAGTTCCTCACCCGGTACGACGGTGTCGACGAGGTCGTCGACCTACTGACGATGCGGATGGGTGCTGACCAGGTGCTGCTGGCCGCGCGGATCGACCTCGACCAGGGCCTCGACTCCGACCGGGTCGAGGAGATCAGCACCTGCATCGACCACGAGATCAACGAGCGCTGGCCGCGCATCACGCAGGTGTTCCTCGACGCCACTCGATCGGACGAACGGGTGCCGCGGGTCGGCCTCGGGGGGCGCGTCAGCGGGAGCTGAGGCCAGGCTTTCGGCTACCCCCGGCGGCCCTCCGCCCCGCCTTGCACTCTCGGCGGGTGAGTGCTAAACATGGATTAGCACTCGCAAGCCAAGAGTGACAGACCGGGGCCGGTGAGGCCTCTCGGGCGGGGCGTCCACCTGACGATCCGGCCCAGCGGCCTGCCGTCGCGGGCGCCGTTCTCCGGTCACTGCATCCGGACAGCGGGAGGAAGTTCGCATGGCGAAGATCATCTCCTTCAACGAGGAGGCCCGGCGCGGCCTCGAGCGTGGCATGAACACGCTGGCCGACGCCGTCAAGGTGACGCTGGGCCCCAAGGGCCGCAACGTCGTCCTGGACAAGAAGTGGGGCGCACCCACCATCACCAATGACGGCGTGAGCATCGCCAAGGAGATCGAGCTCGAGGACCCCTGGGAAAAGATCGGGGCCGAGCTCGTCAAGGAAGTTGCCAAGAAGACCAACGACGTCGCCGGTGACGGCACCACCACCGCGACCATCCTCGCCCAGGCACTGGTCCGCGAGGGCCTGCGCAACGTCGCCGCCGGCGCCAACCCGATGTCGCTGAAGCGCGGCATCGAGGCCGCGGTCGAGCGCGTCAGCGAGGACCTGTCCAAGCAGGCCAAGGACGTCGAGACCAAGGAGCAGATCGCCTCCACGGCCTCGATCTCGGCCGGCGACCCCGCCATCGGCGAGATGATCGCCGAGGCGATGGACAAGGTCGGCAAGGAAGGCGTCATCACCGTCGAGGAGAGCAACACCTTCGGTCTCGAGCTCGAGCTCGTCGAGGGCATGCGCTTCGACAAGGGCTACATCTCGCCCTACTTCGTGACCGACGCCGAGCGCATGGAGGCCGTCCTCGACGACCCCTACGTGCTGCTCATCAACGGCAAGGTCAGCGCGGTCAAGGACCTGCTGCCCGTGCTCGAGAAGGTCATGCAGGGCGGCAAGCCGCTCGTCATCATCGCCGAGGACGTCGAGGGCGAGGCCCTCGCGACGCTGGTCGTCAACAAGATCCGCGGCACGTTCAAGTCGGTCGCCGTCAAGGCTCCCGGCTTCGGCGACCGCCGCAAGGCGATGCTGCAGGACATGGCGATCCTGACCGGCGGCCAGGTCATCAGCGAAGAGGTCGGCCTCAAGCTCGAGAACGCCACCCTCGACCTGCTCGGCCGGGCTCGCAAGATCGTCGTCACCAAGGACGAGACGACGATGGTCGAGGGCGCCGGTGACCCGGAGCAGATCGCCGGCCGGGTCAACCAGATCAAGGCCGAGATCGAGAAGAGCGACTCCGACTACGACCGCGAGAAGCTGCAGGAGCGGCTGGCCAAGCTGGCCGGCGGCGTCGCGGTCATCAAGGTCGGCGCGGCCACCGAGGTGGAGCTCAAGGAGAAGAAGCACCGCATCGAGGACGCCGTCTCCAACGCGAAGGCTGCGGTCGAGGAGGGCATCGTCGCCGGTGGCGGCGTGGCTCTGCTGCACGCCAGCAACACCGCGTTCGAGAAGCTCGACCTCGAGGGCGACGAGCTGACCGGCGCCAAGATCGTCCAGCTCGCGCTGGAGGCGCCGCTCAAGCAGATCGCGGTCAACGCCGGCCTCGAGGGCGGCGTCGTGGTCGAGCGGGTGCGCGGCCTGGAGGTCGGCAACGGCCTCAACGCCGCGACCGGTGAGTACGTCGACATGATCAAGACCGGGATCATCGACCCGGCCAAGGTCACCCGCTCGGCGCTGCAGAATGCCGCGTCGATCGCGGCGCTGTTCCTCACCACCGAGGCGGTCATCGCCGACAAGCCGGAGAAGGCCGCACCGGCCATGCCCGGCGCCGGCGGTGGCATGGGCGACATGGACTTCTGACAGTCCTCCTTCACGACAGGGGCGGTCCCGCTGCGGCGGGGCCGCCCCTCGTCATGAGCAGGCGTGCCGGTCGGGCCTCAGGCGGCGTCGTCGCGTCGCGGCACGGCGCACGCGGGAGTGCCCCCGGGCAGCGAGCTGCGGTGGTCGGCCACCCATCGGTAGACGGCGTTCCACAGCGGGTCGAGCACCTGGCGTCGCAGCGGCCAGGCCAGCAACCGCCACGGTCCGCCGCAGTCGTGCAGCAACGCGGCCACCGCGTGGTGACCCGCGTAGACGGCGCCGGAGGCGTCGACGTACTGCACCGCGGCCGAACACTCCTCCGCCGACAGCGAGAACCGCGCGAGGTCGAGATCCTGGTAGGCCGCGATGCGGGCCCGGGTGGGCAGCCGGGCGGCGGCGCGGGCCGAGGTCGTGCAGAAGCCGCAGTCGCCGTCGAAGATCAGGGTGGGCTCGGCCACCTGTACAGGCTACGGCGGCCGGCGGCTGGCGCCCAGCGTGCGCCCGCGCCACGATGCAGCCATGGCCCCTCTGTCCTACGCATCCGGCACGTCCACGACCCCGCTGCTCGGCGAGACGATCGGCGACAACCTCGCGCGCATCGTCGAGCGGTCCGGCGACCGCGACGCCCTCGTCGTACGCCACCAGGACGTGCGGTGGACGTATCGCGAGCTCGACGAGCGCGTCGACGACGTCGCCCGCGGGCTGCTCGCCGCCGGCATCGAGAAGGGGGACCGGGTCGGCATCTGGGCGCCGAACTGCGCGGAGTGGGTCCTGGTGCAGTACGCCACGGCGAAGATCGGCGCGATCCTGGTCAACATCAACCCGGCCTACCGCACGCACGAGCTGGCCTATGCGCTGAGGCAGTCGGGGATCCGGTTGCTGGTCAGCGCCACGGAGTTCAAGACCAGCGACTACGTCGCGATGATCGAGTCGGTGCGGGCGGACGCGCCGGCGCTCGAGCAGACGGTGTTCCTCGGCACCGGGTCGTGGGACGCGCTGCTGACGGCCGGGCAGGCGGTCCCGGCCGGCGCGGTGAGGCAGCGGATGGCGACGCTGGCCTTCGACGACCCGATCAACATCCAGTACACGTCGGGCACCACCGGCTACCCGAAGGGCGCGACGCTGTCGCACCACAACATCCTCAACAACGGCTTCTTCACCGGTGAGATGTGCGGCTACAGCGAGGCCGACCGGATCTGCATCCCGGTGCCCTTCTACCACTGCTTCGGCATGGTGCTGGGCAACCTCGCGGCCACCACCCACGGCGCGTGCATGGTGGTGCCGGCGCCGGCGTTCGAGCCGGTCGCAACGCTGGCCGCGGTGCAGGAGGAGCGCTGCACGTCGCTGTACGGCGTACCGACGATGTTCATCGCCGAGCTGGCGCTGCCGGACTTCGGCTCCTACGACCTCACGTCGCTGCGCACCGGCATCATGGCCGGCTCCCCGTGCCCGGTCGAGGTCATGAAGCGCGCCGTCTCCGACATGCACATGGCGGAGGTCACGATCGCCTACGGCATGACCGAGACCTCGCCGGTGTCGACGCAGACGCGCGCCGACGACGACCTCGAGCGGCGGGTGTCGACCGTCGGGCGGGTGCACCCCCACGTCGAGGTGAAGATCGTCGACCCGGACAGCGGGCGGCCGACGCCGATCGGCGAGCCGGGGGAGCTGTGCACCCGCGGTTACTCGGTGATGCTCGGCTACTGGGACGACCCGGAGCGCACCGGCGAGGCGATCGACGCCGGGCGCTGGATGCACACCGGCGATCTGGCGACGATCGACGCGGAGGGCTACGTCAACATCGTGGGGCGCATCAAGGACATGGTCATCCGGGGCGGCGAGAACGTCTACCCGCGCGAGATCGAGGAGTTCCTCTACACCCACCCGGCGATCGCCGACGTGCAGGTGATCGGCGTCCCGGACGAGCGTTACGGCGAGGAGCTGTGCGCCTGGGTGACGCTGAAGGAGGGCCAGTCGGTCACCGACGAGGAGGTGCGGGAGCACTGCCGCGGGCGGCTCGCGCACTACAAGGTGCCGCGCTACGTCCTGTTCGTCGACGAGTTCCCGATGACGGTGACCGGCAAGATCCAGAAGTTCAAGATGCGGGAGGAGTCGGTGCGCCGTCTCGGCCTCGAAGCCGCGGCCGCGCAGCGTCACGCATAGCCGGCCACATCAGCAGGGCGGCGCCGATGGGCAGCAGGAACGCCGTCGAGGCCAACCACAGCGGTTCGCCGCCCAGCGGGTAGAAGAACGGGCCGAACGCGCAGATCAGCGCGCCGAGCCCGACTGCCGCGAAAACCACGCCGAGCACGGACCGGAGGTCTGCGCCGGCCGGCGGTGCGCCAGGAGGCTTGCCCGCCGCGAGCGCGGCGTCGTCGTCACGCGCCACGGCGGCCTCGTCGGTCACCGGGTCAGGCTAAGCGCCGGGGTCAGGGGGTGCGGCCCTCGCCCTTCTGCCGGGCGCCGCGCTCGAGCATCTCGTCGTAGGCCTCGCCGGTCTCCTTCGACGCGGTCAGCCCGTCGGCCGCGGCCATGTCCTGCTCGTCCTGGGGCCCGCCGTCACGGCCGGGCACCGTGCCCGATACGGCTTCGTGATCGGCGCCCACTGCCTCGTCGACACTCCGACGGTCCTTCGGCTGGTCGTTCACCGGACGCCCCTTTCCTCGACGATCGGGCTCCTAGCGCTCACCTGCCCGCGCTCCACGGCGCCATAACCGGATTGGGTGCGGCGCCTGTCGGCGGCTACGCTGGGCGTTTGCTCTCCGGTCCGACGAGTCACCGAGGTCAGGCGTGCCCAGCGGCAAGGTCAAGTGGTACGACGCGGAGAAGGGCTTCGGCTTCCTCACCCGCGACGACGGCGGTGACGTCTACGTGCACTCGTCCGCGTTGCCGACCGGCGTGGAGTCGTTGCGCGGTGGTCAGCGCGTGGAGTTCGGCGTCGCCGAGGGCCGCCGCGGCGAGCAGGCGCTGTCGGTGCGGGTGCTCGACCCGTTGCCCTCGCTCGCCGCTGCGACGCGCCGTCCGGCCGACGAGTTGCACGGCATGATCGAGGACATGATCAAGGTACTCGAGGCCCGCGTGCAGCCGGCGCTGCGCAAGGGCCGCTACCCGGACCGGCAGGCCGCCCGCAAGGTCGCCGAGGTCGTCCACGCCGTCGCGCGGGAGCTAGAGGCCTGACGGCCGGCTCGTCAGCGCCCTGCGTGCAGGCCGTCGCCGGAAGTGCCGCAACGCGCCGACCAGCGCGAGCACCATCCCGACGCTCGCCAGCGCGAAGCCCGCGGTGCCCTGTGACGGCAGGGCGATCGCGATGCCGCCGCCGAGCACCCAGGCCAGCTGCAACACGGTGTCGGAGCGGGCGAACGTCGAGGTCCGGACATCCTCCTCGACGCGTTCCTGGATCGTCGCGTCGAGGGAGAGCTTCGACAGTGACTGGCCGGCGCCGTTCACCACCGACAGCACGAGCACGGTGACCAGTCCGGTCGACAGCGCCGCGATCAGGCAGGCGGCCGTCGACGTCGCGACGACGATGGTCGAGACCAGCAACGGGGCGCCGAGCTGCATGCGCGCACCCAGCGCGGTGCCGGCAAGCCCGCCGCCCGTGAGAGCGATCGCGAACAGGCCGAGGGTGAGCTTGTCGCCGATGCCCGACAGGCCGCCGTCGCGGGCGAGGAACGCCACGAAGAGGATCACGAAACCGTTGAGTGCCCGCAGCGCGGCAGCGGAGCGCAGGACGCCGGAAACTGCCGGCCCGACGGTGCGGGGGCTGGGCAGCAGCCGCCCGAAGCCCGACCACAGCGGTCTGCGGGCCAGCTGGGCCTCGCCGACGCGGGAGTTGACCTTCGAGGGCACCCGCAGCGCGACGAAGCCGGCGAAGAGGAAGACCAGCATCGCCAGTCGCAGGCCCCATGCCCCGCTGAGCGCCCAGACGACGCCCGCGCCGAGCGGAGCGGCGACGGCCGCGGCGATCGAGCCGGCCAGCGACAGCTTGGCGTTGGCCTGCACGAGCGTCGCGCCGGCGGGAAGCACGCGAGGCACGGCCGCGCTGCGACTGATGCCGTAGGCGCGGGAGAGCACGAGGATCCCGAACGCTGCCGGATAGAGCGCCAGCGGCGTGGAGGTGGCGAGCGCCCGGGCGATGAAGTAGGCGAGCACCGCGCGGCCGAACATCGTGGCCGCCATGGCGTAGCGACGGCCGTGCCGGAACCGGTCGAGCACCGGCCCGACCACGGGCGCCACCAGCGCGAACGGCGCCATCGTGATCAGCAGGTAGAGCGCGACCCGTCCCCGCGCCTCACCGGTGGGCACGCTGAAGAACAGCGTGCCGGCCAGGCCGACGGCGATGAGTGCGTCGCCGGCCGAGTGGACCGCGTGCAGCTCGATCAGCTTGTCGAGGCCGCTCTCCGCCGCCCCGCCGGAGCGGATCGCGGCCCGCACCCGAGCCGCCCCGCGCGAGGCGCCCCGGGCCGCCGACCGGGCCGCGTGCCGGTGCGGCGACTCGGTCTGGGCGCCGGGCGACTCCATGGCGGGGATCCGTCCCTCTCTGCTGGTGCGGTAAGAGACACTCTCTCTCGTGACCACACCGACGCGCACCAGATCGGCCGCAGCCGACGCGGCGTGCCGCGACGCGGTCGACCTCGCGCGCGCGGCCGCCGAGGCGGACGCCGGCCGCGACGAGGTCGGTGACTACCTCGGCAGCAGCGTCGACGGCGAGCGCGTGGTGACGCACTACTTCGCGAACCGCAACGGTGCCTACCGCGGCTGGCGCTGGGCCGTCAGCGTCATGCGCGCCGCGCGGGGCCGCACGGTCACGGTCGCCGAGGTGGTGCTCCTCCCCGGCGACGACGCGCTGCTCGCGCCCGCGTGGGTGCCGTGGAGCGACCGGCTGCGCCCCGGCGACCTGGGTGTCGGCGATCTCCTGCCGACGCCGGCCGACGACGAGCGGCTCACGCCGATGCTGTTCTCCTCCGAGGACCGGGCCGAGCAGGAGGTCGCGTTCGAGGTCGGCCTGGGCCGCGTGCGGGTGCTGTCCTTCGAGGGCCGCACCGAGGCGGTCGAGCGGTGGTACGCCGGGGACCACGGTCCCGAGGCGCCGATCGCCCGGGCCGCACCTTCGGACTGCGCGACCTGTGGGTTCTTCGTGCCGTTGAGCGGGGCGCTACGGCAGGCATTCGGGGTGTGTGCCAACGCGTTCGCGGCCGACGACGGGCGCGTCGTCTCGGTCGACCACGGCTGCGGGGCACACTCCGAGGCTGTCAGCATGCCGGCCACGCACGACCGCGACCAGCCGCTCGTCGACGACTTCGCCTACGACGTCGTGCCGGTCGTCGTGCCCGAGCACTCGCACGGCTCGGTCAGCGACGCCGACAGCAGCGAACCTCTGGGCCACTCGTGACCGCCGGCGAAGGCGAGGGTCAGCGCCTCGCGCGCTGAGATCTGCGCCAGAGGAAATACAGCCCGTAGAAGCCGAGGACGAACCCGGCGACGCAGGTCCAGATCCACCACATCGCGATGTGGGCCGCGCCCGACACCCGCAGCCCGTAGAGCACGCCGATCGCGACCAGCCACAGCGCCATCCCGACCGCGATCGTGGCGAGGTCGTTGGTCTGCAACGGCTGCACGCCGGGCCGCGACGCCTCCGGTCGCTGCGCGGTCTCGGTCGGTTGCGTCATACCGCCAGCGTACGGCGGGACGCATCTGGCACTCTTGCTGCGCCCGTTTCCGCTCTTCCCCCCGCCCGCCTGGAGTGTCACTCCGTCATGTCCACGTCCACGGAAGCACCGATCGACCCGACGCCGCTGTCGCGCCGACCGACGAACCCGGTCGACCGGTTCTTCCAGATCAGTGAGCGCGGGTCCACCGTGCAGCGCGAGATGCGTGGTGGCCTCGCGACCTTCTGGACGATGGCCTACATCGTCGTCCTCAACCCGATCATCCTGGCCGGCGCGACCGACAAGTTCGGCCACCACCTGTCGGTGCCCCAGCTCGTCACCGTCACCGCCCTGGCCGCCGCCATCATGACGCTGATCATGGGCGTCGGCGGCAACCTGCCGCTCGCCATCGCCGCGGGCCTCGGGCTCAACGGGGTGGTGGCCTTCCAGCTGGCCCCGACGATGTCGTGGTCGAGCGCCATGGGCCTCGTCGTCCTCGAAGGCCTCGGCATCGTCGTGCTGGTCGTCACCGGCCTCCGGCAGGCGATCATGGACGCCATCCCGATGGACCTCAAGCACGCGATCAGCGTGGGCATCGGCCTGTTCATCGCGTTCATCGGCCTGGTCGACGCGGGCTTCGTCACGCCGGCGCAGGGGACCCCGGTGCAGATGGGCCAGGGCGGCCACCTCAGCGGCTGGCCGGTCCTCGTCTTCGTGATCGGCATGCTGCTGACGTTCGTCCTGCTTGTCCGCCGGGTGCCGGGCGCCATCCTGATCAGCATCATCGTCTCGACGGCGCTGGCGATCGTGATCAACGCGGTGGCCGACATCCCGTCGAAGTCGTGGGGCCTCATCGTCCCAGCGCTGCCGAAGGACCCGGTCTCCTCACCCGACTTCGGCCTGATCGGCCACTTCGACGTCGCCGGGGCATGGTCGCAGGCCGGTGCCGTGACCGCGCTGGTCTTCATGTTCACGCTGATCCTGTCGGACTTCTTCGACGCGATGGGCACGATCGTCGGCATCTCGGCCCAGGCCGGTCTCCTCGACGAGCGCGGCCGCCCGCCGCGCATCGGCCGGGTGCTGTTCATCGACGGCCTCGCGGCGGTCGCGGGCGGGTCGTTCTCGGCATCGTCCAACACCGCGTTCATCGAGTCGTCGGCGGGCGTCGGCGAGGGCGCGCGCACCGGCTTCGCGAACCTGGTCACCGCGGCGCTGTTCGCGGGCGTGCTGTTCCTGACGCCGCTGGCGACGATCGTGCCGCAGCAGGCGGCGACCCCCGCGCTGGTGGCCGTCGGGTTCATGATGATGACCCAGGTGCGGCACATCGACTGGACGCGGTGGGAGCTCGCTTTCCCGGCGTTCTTCACGATCGTGCTGATGCCGTTCACCTACTCGATCACCAACGGCATCGGCGCGGGCTTCATCACCTACGTGCTGATCAAGACGGCCCGCGGCCAGTGGCGCGAGCCGGGGATCCTGCTCTGGATCGTGTCGCTGTTCTTCGCGGCGTACTTCGCCATCGGCCCGATCGAGCAGGCACTCGGGGTGAAGTGAAAACTCACTAGTCGTTAGCAAGGCTACTGAGTTAGGCTAACGATGTGTCCGCCAACGCTTCCGATCTGGCCATCGCCAGTGCGTTGCGGATCGCGGTCATGCGGCTGGCGCGCCGGCTGCGGACGGAACGCGCGGAGACCTCGCTCACCCTGACGCAGCTGGCGGCGCTGGCATCTCTCGACCGCCACGGGCCGATGACCCCGGGCGAGCTGGCGGCGCACGAGAAGGTGCAGCCGCCGTCGATGACGCGGGTGCTCGGCGTGCTCGGGGAGCGGGGGCTGATCGACCGCGCCCCGCACCCGACCGACGGCCGGCAGGCGCTGGTCGAGATCAGCGCCGAGGGTCGCCGGCTGGTCGCCGCCGACCGGCGGCGGCGGGACGCCTGGCTGTCCCAGCAGATGCACGACCTGTCCGACGACGAGCTCGCCCTGCTGCGCGAGCTCGCGCCGCTGCTGGACCGGCTGGCCAGCTCGTGACGATGTGGGAGTCACTCCGGGTCCGCAACTACCGGTTGTTCGCCTCGGGGCAGGTCGTCTCCCTGACCGGCACGTGGATGCAGCGGGTGGCGCAGGACTGGCTGGTCGTCGAGCTGGCCGGGCCGGGGCACCGAGGCATCGCGGTCGGTGTCACGACCGGGCTGCAGTTCGCGCCGACGCTGCTGCTCAGCCTCTACGGGGGAGTGCTCGCCGACCGGCACCGCAAGCGGCGCCTGTTGGTGCTCACGCAGGCCGCGTCGATGCTGGCCGCACTCGTGCTGGGTGTCCTGGTGGTGACCGGTGCGGTGCAGCTGTGGCACGTCTACGCCCTGGCCTTCGCCCTCGGCCTCGCCACCTCGATCGACAGCCCGACGCGGCAGGCCTTCGTCAGCGAGCTGGTCGGCCCGGACCTGGTCGCCAACGCGGTGAGCCTGAACTCCGCGACGTTCAACATCGCGCGGATTCTCGGCACTGCCGCCGGCGGCTTCCTCATCAAGTTCGTCGGCACGGGTGCGGTGTTCCTCATCAACGCCGGCACCTTCCTCGCGGTCATCAGCAGCCTGCTGCTGATCCGCGAGGCCGACCTGATGCTGGGCAAGCGGCTCGCCCGTCGGGCCGGTCAGCTGCGCGAGGGGCTGGCCTATGTGCGGCGCAGACCCGACCTGCTGCTGCCGATCGTGCTCGTCGGGGTGGTGGGCACCTTCGGCTTCAACTTCCAGCTGACGATGGCGCTCATCGCGAAGGGCACCTTCCACAAGGACGCCGCGTCCTACGGCCTGCTGTCGACCGCCATCGCCGTGGGCTCCCTCGGCGGCGCGCTGCTCGCCGCGCGGCGCGAACGACCGCGGCAGTCGCTGCTCGTCGGGTCGGCTCTGGTCTTCGGCGCGCTGGAGATCGCCGACGGCTTCATGCCCTCCTACGCCGCACTCATCATCCTGCTCATCCCGACGGGCGTGGCGGCGCTGACGTTCACGACCGCTGCCAACTCGACCGTGCAGCTCGGCTCCTCGCCGCAGATGCGCGGGCGGGTCATGGCGCTCTACGTCATGGTCTTCCTGGGGGGCACGCCGATCGGTGCGCCGCTGATCGGGTGGCTCGCCGGGGTGCTCGGCCCGCGCTACGGGCTCATCATCGGCGGCGCCGTCTGCACCGCCGTCGCCGGCGCGATCGCGGCCATGCTGCTGCGGCTGCGCATGGCGCAGCAACCGACCCGGTCGGTGCAGCCGGTCTACGACGAGGTCCGCACGACGACGTGAGGCTCTTCGTCGCGGTCGACCCGCCGGACGAGGCGGCCGACTCGCTGCGCGCGGCGCTGCCCGCCGACGACCGGTTGCGCTGGAGCGCGCCGGCGCAGTGGCACCTGACCCTCGCCTTCCTCGGCGAGGTCGCTGCGCCGGCGCTGCCGGAGCTGAGCGAGCGGCTGGCACGGGCCGCGGGCCGCAGCGCGCCCGTGCGGCTGCGCCTCGCCGGTGCCGGCCACTTCGGCCGGCAGGTGCTCTGGGTCGGCGTCGACGGCCACATCGCCGCGCTGGCCCGGCTCGCCGACCGGTGCGCTGCTGCCGCCCGTCGAAGCGGGATCCCGATGGAGGAGCGCAGGTTCCGGCCGCACCTCACCGTGGCCCGCGCGCGTGGACGTGGCGCCGACCTGCGCGGCGCCGCCCGTGCCCTGTCGGCCTACGCCGGTCCGTGGTGGGTCGCGGCCGACGTCCGGTTGGTGCGCAGCCACCCCGGCCCCCCGCTGGTGCACGAGGCGCTCGCGACTCTGCCCCTGACGGGACCTCCGGACGCCGGTGCCGGGACCGGGACGTGATCGGCTACCAGGCGTAGTCCTCCGGCGCCGTCTTGTGTCCCGGCCAGATCTCGTCCAGCCGGCCGAGCTCCTTGTCGGACAGTGAGATCTCGAGGGCTCGCAACGCGCCGTCGAGCTGCTCCATCGTGCGCGGCCCGACGATCGGCGCGGTGACCGCGGGCTGGTGCATCAGCCACGCGAGGGCGACGTCGGCGGGCTCCTCGCCGAGCGACTCGCAGAAGTCCTCGTAGGCCTGAACCTGCTCGCGGTGCTGCTCGAGCCCCTCGACCGCGCGACCCTTGGAACGTCGCCCGCCCTCGCGCTCCTTCTTGAGCACGCCGCCCAGCAACCCGCCGTGCAGCGGGCTCCACGGGATCACGCCGAGCCCGTAGTCCTGGCAGGCGGGCAGCACCTCGAGCTCGACCTCGCGCTTGAGCAGGTTGTAGATCGACTGCTCGGAGACCAGCCCGTAGAAGTTGCGCCGACGCGCCGTCTCCTGCGCCTTGGCGATGTGCCAGCCGGCGAAGTTGCTGCTGCCGACGTACAAGATCTTTCCTTGCTGGCGAAGGACTTCCATCGCCTCCCAGATCTCCTCCCACGGCGTACGGCGGTCGACGTGGTGCATCTGGTAGATGTCGATGTAGTCGGTCTGCAACCGGCGCAGCGATCCCTCGCAGGCGCGGCGGATGTTCAAGGCGGACAGAAACGTCTCGTTGGGCCAGTCGCCCATCGAGCCGTAGAGCTTGGTCGCGATGACCGTGTGCTCGCGGCGATTGCCACCCTGCGCGAACCAGCGGCCGACGATCTGCTCGGTGACACCCTCGCCCTTCTGCCAGCCGTAGACGTTGGCGGTGTCGAAGAAGTTGATGCCGTGCTCGTGGGCGCGATCCATGATCGCGTGGGAGTCCTCTTCCGAGGTCTCGGGCCCGAAGTTCATGGTGCCGAGGCACAGGCGCGAGACCGACAGACCGGTGCGGCCGAGATGGGTGTAGTCCATGCCCGGGACGCTACGCCCCGCGTTGATCGCGGCGCTGCGGCGGTTGGGCGTACGACGAAGGGCCGCCCCGGCAACCCGGGACGGCCCTCCTCGATGTCTCCGGCTAGTTCTTGCTCTGGTCGTGCGGCACGGTGACGGTCGGGATGTCCGAATTTGGGCCGGAGATGACCATGGCACAACGGTCCGACCTCGGGCCGAGGCCCTCGTGACCGCCGCGATGGAGCAGCTAGAGGTGCTCCACCACGTAGTCGATGCAGGCCGTGAGCGCTTCCACGTCGGACGGCTCGATCGAGGGGAACATCGCGATCCGCAGCTGGTTGCGGCCGAGCTTGCGGTAGGGCTCGGTGTCGACGACCCCGTTGGCTCGCAGCACCTTGGCCACGGCAGCGGCGTCGACGTCGTCCGAGAAGTCGATCGTGCCGACGACCAGCGAGCGGTGAGACGGGTCGGCGACGAACGGCGTTGCGTAGGTCGACTTCTCGGCCCACGTGTAGAGCCGGTTCGACGAGTCGGTGGTACGTCCGACCGCCCACTCGAGGCCGCCCTGGTCGAGCATCCACTCCACCTGCTCGGCCAGGAGGAACAGCGTGCCGATCGCCGGGGTGTTGTAGGTCTGCTCCAGCCGGGAGTTGTCGATCGCAATCTGCAGGTCGAGGAACGCCGGGACCCACCGGTCCTTCGTCAGCCGGGCGGCACGCTCGACGGCCGCCGGTGACAGCGCTGCGAGCCAGGTGCCGCCGTCGGAGGCGAAGCTCTTCTGCGGCGCGAAGTAGTAGGCGTCGCACTCGGTCAGGTCGACGGGCAGGCCGCCCGCGCCGCTCGTGGCGTCGACCAGCACCAGCGCGCCGTCGTCGGCGCCGGTCGGCCGGCGGATCGTGGTCATCACGCCGGTCGACGTCTCATTGTGCGGCAGGCAGTAGGCGTCGACGCCGGCCTCGGGAGCGAACGCCGCCGCGGTCCCCGGCTCGGCCTTGACCACCGAGGGGTCGGCGAGGAACGGCGCCGCGGCGGCCGCCGAGGCGAACTTCGCCGAGAACTCGCCGAAGGACAGGTGCTGCGACTTCTGCGAGATCAGGCAGAACGTCGCAATGTCCCAGAAGGCCGTCGAACCGCCGTTGCCGAGCACGATCTCGTAGCCGTCGGGCAGGGAGAACAGTGACCCGAGGCCGCGGCGTACCCGGGCGACGACGTCCTTGACCGGCTGCTGGCGGTGCGACGTGCCGAGCAGGTGTGCGCCGGTCGCGGCGAGCGCGGCCAGCGTCTCCGGCCGGACCTTCGACGGCCCGGAGCCGAAGCGGCCGTCGGTCGGCTTGAGGTTTGCGGGGAGGGTGATGTCAGGCACTTACAGTCCTTGCGCTCGTTTCGGGACGTCCTCGACCTTCCGCGACGGCGGCCCGACGTACCGGGCCGACGGGCGGATCAGCTTGCCGAGCCGCTTCTGCTCCAGGATGTGCGCGCTCCAGCCGGCCATCCGCGCGCAGGCGAACATCGACGTGAACATGGGTGCCGGCACCTCGGCCAGGTCGAGCACGACCGCCGACCAGAACTCGACGTTGGTCTCGAGGACCCGGTCGGGGTAGCGCTCGCGCAGCTCCTCGCGGGCGGCCTTCTCGAGCGCATCGGCGACGTCGTAGCGGGGGGAGCCGAGCTCCGCCGCCGTACGCCGAAGGACGCGCGCCCGCGGGTCCTCCGCGCGGTAGACGCGGTGGCCGAAACCCATGAGCCGCCGGCCGGCGTCGAGCTCACCCTTGACGAACCCGACCGGGTCGCCGGTGCGCTCGACGTCGTCGAGCATCGCCAGCACCCGTGAGGGCGCGCCGCCGTGCAGCGGTCCCGACAGTGCGCCGACCGCGGCCGACAGCGCCGCGCCGACGTCGGCGCCCGTCGAGGCCACGACCCGGCCGGTGAAGGTCGAGGCGTTCATGCCGTGCTCGGCCGCCGACACCCAGTAGGCGTCGATCGCCTTGACGTGCTTCGGGTCAGCCTCGCCGCGCCAGCGGATCAGGAACCGCTCGGGGATCGAGGTCGCCTTGTCGATGTCGCTTTGCGGCACCGGCTCCTTGTCGCCACCGCGGGCGGACTGCGCCACGAACGACATGCCGGTCACCGAGCAGCGGGCCAGGTCGTGGCGGACCTGCGCGGGCTCGATGTCGAGCATCTGCTGAAGACCCCAGATCGGCGCGAGATCGGCCAGCGCGCTCTGCAGGTCGACGCGGACGTCGCCGAAGCGCAGCGGGATCGGCTGCGGCTCGGCCGGGGGCAGCCCCGGCTCGAACGCACCGTCGACAAGCAGACCCCAGACCTGCTCGTAGGGCACCCGGCCGACCAGATCCTCGATGTCGACGCCGCGGTAGCGCAGCGCCGAGCCCTCCTTGTCGGGTTCGGCGATCTCGGACTCGAAGGCGACGACACCTTCCAGCCCGGGCTTGAACACGGTCTCGTCGGCCATTGGTCCGCGGCTCCTGTCGCTGATGGTCGGGCCCTTGCGGGCCCTGCCTTCATTCTGCCGCCTGCGCGGCGGGCCACCCCACTCGGGCCGATCGCCCGTGCTAGAGATCCGATGTGCAGCAACGGGGGCGCCGCGCTCGCGTCGTCGGCTTCCTCGGTCGGCACGCGGCCGACATCACCCCGCTGCGTGAGTTCCCCGCCTACCGGCGGCTCTGGGGTGGGCTCACGGTCTCCATGGTCGGCAACCAGATGACCTCGGTCGCCGTGCCGATCCAGGTCTACGACCAGACCCACTCGTCGCTCTACGTCGGACTCGTCGGCCTCGCCGGGTTGATCGGACTGCTGGCCTTCGGGCTGTACGGCGGCGCCATCGCCGACTCCATGGACCGCCGGCGGCTCGCGCTGTTCACGTCCAGCGTGCTCGCGCTGCTGTCCGCGGCGCTCGTCGCGCAGGCAGCGCTGGGACTGCACTCGCTGCCCCTGCTCTACGGCATCGTGCTGCTGCAGGCCGCCGTCTTCGGGGTCGACAACCCGGCGCGCAGCGCGATGATCCCGCGGTTGCTGCCAAGTGCTCGGCTGCCCGCGGCGTACGCCCTCGCCCAGGTCGGCCAGAACGTCGCCCTCACCGGCGGACCGCTCGCTGCCGGTGCGCTCATCGCGACGTCCGGGCTGTCCACCGCCTACCTGGTCGACACGTTGAGCTTCGCCGCCGCGCTCTACGCGATGTGGCGGCTGCCGGCCATCCCGCCGGAAGGCGGTGGCGCGAAGGCGGGCTGGAAGTCGGTCGCCGAGGGGCTGCGCTTTCTCGCCGGCCGCAAGATCCTGCTGATGACGTTCCTCGTCGACATCAACGCCATGGTCTTCGGCATGCCGCGGGCGCTGTTCCCGGCGATCGCGCAGAAGTTCTACGGCGGCGGCGCGACCGTGGTCGGCATCCTGTACGCCGCGATCGCCATGGGCGCCCTGCTCGGCGCGACCTTCGGCGGCTGGCTGGGCCGGGTGCGGCGCCAGGGGCTCGCCGTGATCGTCGCGATCCTGGCGTGGGGCGCGGCGATCACCGGTTTCGGCTTCACGAGGGTGCTGTGGCTCGGCGTGCTGCTGCTCGCCGCGGCCGGCGCGGCCGACATGGTGAGTGCGGTGTTCCGCAACACGATCCTGCAGACGGCGACCCCGGACGCGCTGCGCGGCCGGTTGTCGGGAGTGTTCATCGTCGTCGTCGCCGGCGGGCCCCGGCTGGGAGACGTCGAGTCCGGCGGCATCGCCGCGGCCGCCGGCCTGACCGCCTCCGTCGCCAGCGGCGGACTGCTGTGCATCCTCGGCGTGCTGCTGCTCGCGGCCGCCGTACCGGCGTTCGCCCGCTACGACGCCAGCGAGGTCGCCACGACCCGCAGGTCGGAGACCAGCCCCGCGTAGCCGTCATTCTCGCCGCTGCGAGCGCGGCACCGCCGACGGGTGATGCGTGGCCCCGGTCGCCTACCTACCGCGAGCGGGAGGAGACCGGAGCCCGGCGTCGAATGGTCCCGAGAACGAGGGAAGCGGCCCCGCCCGTGACCGTGCGTCACCACCTCGGCGGGTCGTCGTTGGACAGCGCGTACGACGAGTCGCGAGGAGGTCACGGCGTTGCTGGAGCGGTTCGTCGCTGCGGGGGTGGCCGTGACCTTGGCGGCCGGCACCGCAACGGCGGTGGCCGGCGTCGCCGATCACGCGCACACCGACCGTCCCCGGGCAGCGACCACAGCGTTCTCCAACCCGCTGCCGTGGCTGCCCTCGGCCACCCCGTCGGCCTCCACCGGCGTGGCGTCACCGGCGGCAACGGCCGCGCCCGCGCGGTCGGTCCGCCACGGCGCTCCCGTCGTACAACCGCTGACGGCGTTGCACGAGGCCGACTTCCTCGTCATCGACAACCACCAGGTGACCGCCGCCGACATGCAGCGGATCGCGCGGGTGCAGGGCGTGCAGGCGCTCGACCTGGTCGACTACGGACGCATCACGGTCGCGGGTCACCCGGCCACCGCGATCGGCGTGGGGCCGTCGACGTTCCGCGCCTACACCCCGAAGCTGACCGCGCAGTCCGACGCGCTGTGGCACAGCGTCGCCGCCGGCGAGCTGACCGCGTCGTTCGGCATGGGCAACGACGCCGGGCTGCCGCTCGGGCAGACCGTCCACGTGCGCGGCACCCGGCCCATGGACCTGCGCATCGGTGCCTTCGCCTCGATGCTGCCCGGCATCGACGCCGTCGTCGCCCGCAACGAGTCGCACGGTCTCGGCCTGCCGACCTCGAACGCCGTCGTGGTGAGCGCGCCGGGCGCCGACCCGCTGAAGGTCCAGAGCGCGCTGCGTGCGGCGATGGGCGGCAGCCAGGTGCAGCTGCTGCGCAAGGTCGTCGTCATCCGTGACGCCGGCTCGTTCCTCGACCGGCGCCAGATCAACACCGTGCTGAAGGCGGCCTACAGCCGCATCGGCGCGCCCTACGTCTGGGGCGCGACCGGCCCGGCGGCGTTCGACTGCTCGGGGCTGGTCGGCTGGGCGTACCGGCAGGCGGGCATCCTCCTGCCGCGCACGTCGCAGCAGCAGTGGTACGCCGGCCCGCACGTGCCGCTGGACAGTGCGCGACCGGGCGACCTGCTGTTCTGGACCTACAACCCGGCCGACCCGTCCGACGTCGACCACGTCGCGATCTACGCGGGCGACGGCAAGATGATCGTCGCGCCGCACACCGGCGACTTCGTGCGGGTGCGCGACGTGCCGCTGTCGCACCTCGCCGGAGTCGTCCGCGTCGATCCGGCCATGGCCGCACAGGTGGGCGGCCCGCACTTCTGACCGCGCGCCGGCGTCGCCGCGCCGAGCGTCTCGGACCGGTCAGTCGTGGCGGCGCGGGTGCGCCGGGCCGCCGTCGTGCGACAGCGTGCGGGCGGTCTCGATCAGCGGCACGTGGCTGAACGCCTGCGGGAAGTTGCCGACCTGGCGCTTGGCCGCCGGGTCCCACTCCTCGGCGAGCAGGCCGACGTCGTTGCGCAGGTCGAGCAGTCGCTCGAACAGCTCGCGGGCCTCGTCGTGCCGCCCTTGCATCGCGTAGTTGTCCGCGAGCCAGAAGCTGCACGCCAGGAACGCTCCTTCGCCGGGCGGCAGGCCGTCGGGTGACTCCTGTGCCGGCTGCGTGTAGCGCATGACGAACCCGTCGGAGAGCAGCTCACGCTCCACGGTCGCGACCGTGCCGAGCATGCGGGGGTGGTCGGCCGGCAGGAAGCCCACCGAGGGCAGCAGCAGCAGTGCTGCGTCGAGCTCCTTGCTGCCGTAGTACATGGTGAAGGTCTGCCGCTCGCTGTCGAAGCCCTTCGCCATCACCTCGGCGTGGATCTCGTCGCGCAGCGCCCGCCACTTCTGCAGCGGGCCCGTGAGCCCGAACCGCTCCATCGACCGCACGCTGCGGTCGGCGGCCACCCACGCCATGACCCGCGAGTGGGTGAACTGCCGGCGCGGCCCGCGCACCTCCCAGATGCCCTCGTCGGGCTCCCGCCAGTGCTCCTCGACGAAGGCCATCAGCTCGCGCTGCAGCGACCAGCCGGACTTCTCCGGCTCGAGGCCGTTCTGCCGGGCGAGGTGCAGCGCGTCCATGACCTCGCCGTAGACGTCGAGCTGGAACTGGTCGACCGCCGCGTTGCCGATGCGCACCGGTGCGGAGCCCTCGTAGCCCGGCAGCCAGTCGGGGGTCCACTCGGCGAGCCGGCGCTCGCCCGCGACGCCGTACATGATCTGCAGGTCCTCCGGGCTGCCGGCCACCGCGCGCAGCAGCCACGACCGCCAGGCGCGCGCCTCCTCGACGTGACCGGTGTAGAGCAGCGCCGTCAGTGTCAGCGTCGCGTCGCGCAGCCAGCAGTAGCGGTAGTCCCAGTTGCGTACGCCGCCGAGCTGTTCCGGCAAGGACGTGGTCGCGGCCGCGACGATGCCGCCGGTGGGCGCATAGGTGAGCCCCTTGAGGGTCACGAGCGAGCGGTGGACCGCCTCGGTCCACTCGCCGTCGTAGGAGCACCTGTCGATCCACTCCTCCCACCACGACGTGGTGTCGTCGAGGGAGTCGAAGGCGTCGACCGGTTGGGGGGCGGGCAGGTGGGAGGCCTGCCAGGTGAGGACGAAGGGCACCCGGTCGCCCTCGCCGACGGTGAACTCCGCGACCGTCGTGAAGTCCCGGCCGCGCGTGCGGACCGGCGTGCGCAGCCAGAGCGCATCGGGGCCGGCGACGGCGACGAGGTCGTCGCCGAGCCGGCGCACCCACGGGATCACGTGGCCGTAGTCGAGCCGCAGCCGCAGCTCCATCCGCATCGGCACGCGGCCGCGCACGCCCTCGACGATGCGCACGACGTCGGGCGCCTCGCCGCGGATCGGCATGAAGTCGACCAGCCGGACGGTGCCCTCGTCGGTGTCCATCTCGGTCTCGAGCACCAGCGACTCGCCCCGGTAGCGCCGGCGGCTGGTGCGGACCTCGCCGACCGGGCTGAGCAGCCACCGGCCGTTGTCCGGCGTGCCGAGCAGCGCCGCGAACACCGCGGCCGAGTCGAAGCGGGGAAAGCACAGCCAGTCGATCGAGCCGTCGCGCCCGACCAGCGCCCCCGTCTGCGTGTCGCCGAGCAGGGCGTAGTCCTCGATCCGTTGAGCCACGCCCGAACCCTGCCACGATCTTGCCCGGCGGACACCTATAGCGTGCGCCACGAGAGCCTGACGAGGAGGTAGTCGCGTGGGCGACTTCGACGGCAAGACGGCGATCATCACCGGCGGTACACGAGGCATCGGCCTGGCGATCGCCGAGGAGATCGGGCGGCGGGGCGCCCGGGTGTGCGTCACCGCGCGCAAGCCCGAGGAGCTCGAGGCGGCGGTCGAGAAGCTGGGCGGCCCCGACCGGGCGATGGCCTCGCGCGGCAGCGCCGACGACGAGGACCACCAGCAGGAGACCGTGCAGGCGGTGCTCGATCGGTGGGGTTCGGTCGACATCCTGGTCAACAACGCGGCGGTCAACCCGCACTTCGGTCCGATGATCGAGGCGCCGCTGTCGACCATCCGCAAGGTGATGGAGGTCAACGTCGTCTCGCCGGTGTCCTGGGCGCAGAAGTGCTGGGAGGCCTGGATGCGCGACCACGGCGGCGCGATCCTCAACATCGCGTCGGTGGGCGGCGTACGCACCGGCCCGTTCCTCGGCGCCTACAACGCCAGCAAGGCCGCGCTGATCCACATCACCAAGCAGCTCGGCGGTGAGATGGGGCCCAAGGTGCGGGTCAACGCCGTCGCGCCCGCCGTGGTCAAGACCTACTTCGCCCGCGCGCTCTACGAGGGGCACGAGGAGGAGTCGTCCCGCGCCTACCCGATGAAGCGCCTGGGCGAGCCGGAGGACATCGGCAAGCTCGGGGCGTTCTTGCTCTCCGACGACGCGTCGTGGATCACCGGCGAGTGCGTGGTCATCGACGGCGGCGTGACCACGATGGGCGGCGCCGGCGGCTGACCGCTCGGCATGCGGGTCGAGGGGACCGAGCGGCCGAGCGGGCGGGGTTACGCTGGGGGTCGTGACGATCCCCAGCCAGCAGACGCCGGCCGAGCGCTGGGCGGCCCGTAAGACGCGGCGCCGGTCGCGGCGCGACCCACGGATGCGCGCGGCCTACTGGATGTGCGCGTCGGTCGTCCTCTTCGCGATCGCGATCATCTATCTCGTCGAGCCGTCGAAGAAGCTCCCGCACTTCCTCCCCGGCTATGACCCGGACCTCGCGCTCCACCAGATCGCGCACGCCGTCATGGCCGGTTTCTTCGCGATCGTGGCCTTTTTCGGTGCGCTCGCGTCGCTGATCGCCGGCGGCATCCCCGACGTGCAGGAGCCACCGTCGTCGCACATCCACACCGTCCCACCGGGAGACGGTGACCGCTGACGGGAAGCCGTCCCGCGTTACTGAACTCACGTCCAACGTGGGTTGACCGGCCCGACCGTGACCTGCGACGGTCGGCGCAGATCTCATCCGAGGAGTGGACGTGGCGCATGTAGCAGTGGTGACCGGCGGTGCATCGGGCATCGGCCGGGCGGTCAGCGAGGGCCTGGTCCGGCGCGGCTCGCACGTCGTGATTGCCGATATCAACGCGCAGGGCGCGTCCGAGGTCGCCACGATGCTGTCGTCGCTCGGTCCGGGGACGGCCTCGGGGGTGGCGCTCGACGTACGCGACGCCGATGCCGTCGCCGCTGTCTACCAGCAGGCGCAGATCGAGCACGGCCGGCTGGACGCCGTCTTCAACAACGCGGGCGTCGCGGTCGGCGGCGAGGTCGAGGAGCTGACCGTGGCCCACTGGGATCGCGTCATCGACGTCAACCTGCGCGGGGTCGTCTACGGCGTGGCTGCGGCCTACCCGCTGATGATCAAGCAGGGGTTCGGCCACATCGTCAACACCGCATCGTTGGCCGGGCTGATCCCCGCGCCGTTGCTCACTCCCTATTCGATGACCAAGCACGGCGTCGTCGGGCTCTCGCTCGCGCTGCGGGCCGAGGCGCGGCCGTTCGGAGTCAAGGTCACTGCGGTCTGCCCGGGCTTCGTCGACACCCCGATGCTCGACGGCCTCGGCCCCGAGGACCTGCCGCAGACGTCGATGGCCCGGCGGGCGCAGGAGATGCAGGCCAGCGCCGAGCGGCAGCTCGGCCGCCCCTACCCGGTCGACAAGCTCGCGCGCGACGTGCTGCGGGGGGTGGACCGCAACAAGGCTCTGATCGTGACGCCGCTGTCGGCGCGGGCGCTGTGGCGGCTGCACCGTCTGGCTCCGAGCCTCATCAGCACGGTCGGCGCGCGTGGTGTCGCGCTCATCCGCAAGCGGATGGATTCGGCGACGTTGCAGCCCCGCCAACCGATCTGAGCAATCGGGTCGGGCAGACTGCGAGGCATGGCTGACCCGACCTACGAGCAGATTCTCTATCGCGTCGAGGACCGGATCCTCACGCTCACGCTGAACCGCCCCGACAAGCTCAACGCGTTCACCGCGACGATGATGCACGAGCTCATCGACGCGTTCGACCGGGCCGACGCGGACGACGGCGTGCGCGTGGTCGTGATCACCGGCGCCGGGCGGGGCTTCTGTGCCGGCGCGGACCTGTCGGCCGGCGGCAGCACGTTCGACGGCCGGGCGCAGGGCGGCGCCGAGGGCGACGGTGACGGCCCCCCGGTGCGGCGCGACGGCGGCGGCCTGGTGACGTTGCGCATCTTCCGCAGCCTCAAGCCGGTGATCGCCGCGGTCAACGGACCGGCGGTCGGTGTGGGCGCCACGATGCAGCTGCCCATGGACGTGCGGCTGGCGTCGACCGAGGCCCGGTTCGGGTTCGTCTTCTCCCGCCGGGGCGTCGTGCCCGAGGCCTGCTCGTCGTGGTTCCTGCCGCGCGTGGTCGGCATCAGCAAGGCCAGCGAGTGGGTCATGACCGGGCGGGTCTTCTCGGCACAGGAGGCCTATGACGCCCGGCTGGTGAGCGGCCTCTACGAGCCCGACGAGCTGCTGCCCGCGGCCTACGCTCTCGCCCGCGAGGTGGCCGACAACACCTCGGCGATGTCCGTGGCGCTCTCCCGGCAGATGCTCTGGCGGATGCTCGGCGAGGACCACCCGATGGCCGCACACCGCATCGACTCGCGGGGCATTGCCTACATGGGCGCCTCGGCCGACGCTTACGAGGGTGTGCAGTCGTTCCTGGAGAAGCGGCCCCCGGAGTTCACGATGAAGCCCTCGACGGACATGCCCGACTACTTTCCGTGGTTCACCGAGCCGGAGTTCTCGTGACCTACGAGCACGTGCTCGTCGAGCGCTCCGGCGACTACACGACGATCACGATGAACCGCCCGCAGCGACGCAACGCCCTGTCGCTCGAGCACATGCGCGAGCTGATCGACGCGTTCGCCCGTGCCGGCGAGAGCGACGCCCTGGGCATCGTGCTGGCCGGAAACGGGCCGGTGTTCTCGGCGGGGCACGACTTCGCCGACGTCGTGTCCGCCGACCTCGAGGAGGTACGTCGCCTGCTCGCCGTCTGCACCGAGCTGATGACGCTCATGCAGCAGGTGCCGCAGCCGGTGGTCGCCCGCGTGCACGGGCTCGCGACCGCGGCGGGTTGTCAGCTGGTCGCGTCGGCCGACCTCGCGGTCGCCTCCGACGACGCGGGATTCGCCGCTCCCGGTGGCAAGGGCGGGTGGTTCTGCCACACGCCGATGGTCGCGATCGCCCGCAACGTCGGCCGCAAGCGCGCCGCGGAGCTGGCGTTGTCCGGTGACGCGATCGATGCGGCGACCGCGCTGGACTGGGGGCTGGTCAACGCCGTCGTACCGGCGGCGCAGCTCGACGTCGCGGTCATGGACCTGTTGCAGCGCTGCACCCGCGGATCCGCGCAGAGCAAAGGCATCGGCAAGCAGGCGCTCTACGCGCAGATCGACCTCGAGCAGCCGAAGGCCTACGCCTACGCGATGGAGGTCATGGCGGCGACCAGCCAGCTGCCCGACGCGCGGGAGGGCATGAACGCCTTCCTGGGCAAGCGCAAGCCGCAGTGGGCCCGCGGCCGCAACTGACCCGTGCTAGGCGGGCGAGCCGGCGCGTAGTGCTTCGTAGCGGACGCCGGTCAGCTCCTCGGAGATGTCCCACAGTCGGCGCGCGGCCACCTCGTCGTGGGAGGCCTTCGACGACGAGACCCGCTTCGGGGCACCACGGCTCTCGAAGAGCTGGCCGGGCCCGTAGAACTCGCCGCCCCGGACACCCGGTGCGGCCGCGGCGTACAGGGACGGCAGCGCGCCCGCAGCGTCGCTCTGCGCCAGCAGCGCGTTGCCGAGCCGCATGACGGTCTCCGTCAGCGGGCGGCCCGCCATCTTGGCACCCTTGGTCTGCAGGTCGGTCGCGGCGTAGCCGGGGTGGGCGGCGACGCTGGTCAGCGGCAGCTGCGCAGTGCGGGCGCGCCGGTCGAGCTCGTAGGCGAACAGCAGGTTCGCCAGCTTGGACTGCCCGTAGGCCTGCCACCTGCGGTAGCGCTTCTCCCCCTGCAGGTCGTCGAACCGCATGACGCCGGTGCGGTGCGCGGTGCTGCTGACCGTCACGACGCGGGGCTCGGGCGCCTCGAGCAGCTGCGGCAGCAGCAGGCCGGTGAGCGCGAAGTGCCCGAGGTGGTTGACGCCGAGCTGCATCTCGAACCCGTCGGCCGTGTGCTGGTACGGGATCGCCATGAGGCCGGCGTTGTTGACGAGGATGTCGACGCGGGGGTGGTCGGCGGCGATGTGCCGGGCGAACGTGCGGACCGAGTCCAGGTGCCCGAGGTCGAGCGCGAGCAGCTGGGCCGACACCGATGCCGCCTCGAGGCGGGCGAGTGCTGCGGCACCGCGGTGCGGGTCGCGGCAGCCGAGCACCACGAGTGCCCCGTGCTTGGCCAGCTGCAGCGCGGTGTGGAACCCGATGCCGCTGTTGGCGCCGGTGACGATCGCCGTGCGCCCGTGCAGGTCAGGAATGTCGTTCGCGGTCCAGCCCATGCGCAGCAGCGTTCCCCGGATCGCGGCGAGCAGGCAAGGCAGGTGGCCGGTGAGCCATGTCACCACACCGCCCGCTCAGGTGAGGATGTCCTTGCGCCGGAACGCCGCGAACGCCAGGGCCAGGAAGACCGCGACGTAGGGCAGCTGCGTGAGCGTGCCGGTCACCATGTCGCCGGCGTGCACGGTGGGCGCGAACAGCTGCGTCCACGCGTGCCAGTAGTGCGTCGGCAGGCCGTAGCGAACGTTGCCGAACGACGGGATGTTGTCGAGGATTTGCGACACGATCGCGAAGGCGAGCCCGCCGAACACCGCGCCGAACGGCGAGTCGATGAGCGCCGACAGCAGGAAGGCGAAGGCCACGGTGCTCGCCATCGTCCAGGCCACGTAACCCGTCGCGGCGAGCAGCCGCCACAGGGCGCTCGCGGGATCCAGCAGGCCGAACGTCGGGATGCCGTCGGTGACCTGGCTCTGGGGGTTGACGACGGCGACGTCGTGCCAGCCGAAGGCGGGCAACCCGGCCGCGAGACCGAAGATCGGGATCAGCAGGGTGGCCAGCACGACCAGCAGCGCGACGATGGCGAGCTTGCTGGCCAGCAGCCGCGTCCGGGTCACGGGCCGGATCAGCAGGTAGCGCAGCGTGCCCCAGCTGGCCTCGCCGGAGACCGTCTCGCCGGCGAACAGCGCGACGACGATGACGAGCAGGAAGTTCTGCATGAGGGTCAGCGCGGACACCGGCATGTTGAGCCCGGACCGGGTGCTCAGCGCGAACAGCCCGTTGTCGTGGTCGTGCGGCGGGCCGCCGACGGCGAAGCCGATCGTCATGATGACCGGCACGACGGCCATCACGAGCAGGGCGACCCAGGTCCGCGCGCGCGGCAGCTGCTTGCGCAGCTCGACCCCGATCACGGCGTGTCCTCGGCGAGCAGCTCGATGAACGCGTCCTCCAGGTGCCTCCGGGCCATCGCCTGCTCGACCGCGACCCCGCCGTGCACCAGCCGCGCCACCACGTCGGAGGAGCGGATGCCCTGCAGGCGTACGACGAGGCCGTCGTCCTGCTCGCCGACGTCGACGACACCGGTCGTGACGCCGAGAATGCTGCGCGCCAACCCTCGGTCGTCGACGTCGAGCAGGACGCTGTTGGACGGGCCGGTCAACGCGGCGACGGTCCCGGTCGTCACCAGCCGGCCGCGGTTCATGACGGCGGCATGCGTGCAGACCTGCTCCACCTCGGCGAGCAGGTGGCTGGAGAGCAGCACCGTGGTGCCGTCGTCGGCGAGCCGTGTCATCAGCCTGCGCACCTCCCGCATCTGCTGCGGGTCCATGCCGTTGGTCGGTTCGTCGAGGATCACGAGCTCAGGCCGACCCAGCAGCGCCTGGGCGAGCCCGAGCCGCTGGCGCATCCCCTGCGAGTAGGTGCGGACCTTCCGCCGTACGGCGTCGCCGAGCCCGGCGACCTTGAGCGCGGCGTCGAGGTGCATGTCGTCGTGCGGGTTGGGCCCGGCGGCCCAGTAGAGATGCAGGTTGGCCAGACCGGACAGGTGCGGCACGAACGCGGGTGACTCGACGAGAGCGCCGACGCGGGCCAGGACCGGCGCGCTGGGGCGCACCCGTTCGCCGAGGATGCTGGCCGAGCCCGCGCTCGGCCGGATGAGGCCGAGGAGCATGCGCAGCGCGGTCGTCTTGCCCGCGCCGTTGGGACCGAGCAGGCCGAACACCTGGCCGCGCCCCACGGTGAAGTGCACGTCGTCGACGGCGAGCACCTCGTCGCTGAAGGACTTGGTCAGGCCGTCGATGACGACAGCGGGCGCATCGTCCGGCGCCGCCCCGTGGTCCACGGCACAGGACGCTACCGGGTGAGCCACACTTCGCGCGTGACTCGTGAACTGTGGACGGCGGTGGACGACTACATCGACGGCCTGTTCGTGCCGCCCGACGCGGCCCTCGACGCCGCGCTCGCCGATGCCCGTGCCGCCGGGTTGCCGCCCATCAACGTGGCGCCCAACCAGGGCAAGCTGCTGATGCTGCTGGCCAAGGCGGTCGGTGCCCGCCGGATCCTGGAGATCGGCACGCTGGCGGGCTACAGCACGATCTGGCTCGCTCGCGCGTTGCCCGCCGACGGCGTGGTGATCACGCTGGAGGCGGACCCGCGGCACGCAGAGGTCGCGCGCGCCAACCTCGCGCGGGCCGGCTGCGGCAACGTCGAGGTGCGGCTCGGCGACGCGGCCGAGACGCTGCCGACGCTCGAGGACGAGGCGCCCTTCGACCTGGTGTTCATCGACGCCGACAAGGAGGGCTACCCGACCTACTTCGACTGGTCGATGCGGCTGTCGCGGCCGGGCACGCTGATCGTGGCCGACAACGTGATCCGGGCCGGTGGGGTCGTCGACCCGGATACCGACGATGCCCGCGTGCTCGGCGTACGCCGTTTCAACGAGCTCGTCGCGGCGGACCCGCGGGTCAGCGCCACCGCGGTGCAGACGGTCGGCAGCAAGGGCCACGACGGGTTCACGCTGGCAGTGGTGCGCGAGACGTGACGGCCTACGCCGTGCTCCTCCGCGGCGTCAACGTCGGCGGGCACGGGAAGATCCCGATGGCCGAGCTGCGCGAGGTCGTGGCCGGCCTCGGTTGCAGTGACGTCGCGACCTACGTGCAGAGCGGCAACGTCGTCGGCCGCAGCGACGACCGTCCCGCCGAGCTGGCCGGCAAGGTGAGCCAGGCCATCCGCGACCGGTGGGGTCTCGACGTGGGCACCGTCGTGCGTACCCACGAGCAGCTGCAGCAGGTCGTGCGCGACAACCCCTTCGGCGAGCCGGATCACGGCAGCCGGCTGCACGTGGCGTTCCTGCTGGGCGAGCCGGCGCGCGACGCCCTGGAGGCGTTCGACCAGTCGGGGTTCGCGCCCGACCGGTTCGCCCTCGCCGACCGGGAGATCTACCTGTCGCTACCCGACGGCATCGGTCGCAGCAAGCTCGCTGCTGCCCTCACCGAGCGTCGCGCCGGCACGACCATGACCGTGCGCAACTGGAACACCGTGCGCAAGCTGCTCGAGATGACGGCGTCATAGCCGTCAGGCGCTGCCCGCGGAGCCGCTCAGACCCGTGGCGCGGGTCAGGAGCACCCCCATCAGCTTCTGCTCCAGCTGCGGCGGGAGGGGCACCGCGACGTTGGTGAAGCTGCCGGTCACCTCGGCTCGGTCGGCGAGGAAGCCGATGACGTCGACGTAGAGCGGCACCTTGCTGCCGTCCTGGGCGCTGATGGTGAAAACCATTCGCAGCGCGAACGAACCGTCGGCCATCGGCGGCACCGACAGCGGTTGGACGTCGGTGGCCGACATCTGCCCGCCCGGTGCGAACGCCGTCACCATGGCCGACAGCGCACCCTTGAGGCAGTCGGACATCTTCGCGGACTTGAACAGCGACAGGTCCCGGCGGGCCTCGGCCGTCGTGTGTGCGAACTCCACCGACGACTGGATGCTCGCGACCGCGTAGGTGAAGGTCGGCGAGTCGACGCT
>Ga0207652_10000592_pt1 | contig 36290 bp, 30 predicted proteins | sample KBSC63BmetaG_FD_184334 | JGI IMG/M metagenome (GOLD analysis project Ga0207652, IMG submission 184334) | Corn rhizosphere microbial communities from Kellogg Biological Station, Michigan, USA - KBS C6-3B metaG (SPAdes) (version 2) | ecosystem: Host-associated > Plants > Roots > Rhizosphere ...
TCGATCCGGAAGCCCAGGAACTTGACCGGGACGCTCACCCGACGCCCCTCACGCGGGTAGAGGTAGAGGCTGACGGTGCCCCGGTAGGCGTACCGGCGCGCGCGCTCGACGTCACGCAGTGCCGTGATCCGCTGCCGCCCGAACCACGACGTCACGACGTGGTCGGCGACCGCGTGCCGCGAGGTGGCGCAGGCGAGCACGACGGCGAGGTCGAGCCCGACGACGAGCGCGCCGAGTTGGCCGAACGCTCCGGTGAGTGCGATGACCAGGGTCGCAACGCCGGCCGCTGCGACGAGCAGCAGCCGCGTCTCTCCCGACCATCCCAGCAGGTGCTCGTCGTTGCCCGTGCAGGTCGTCACCCGTCGCCCCCTCCTGCATCGCCTCGGTAAAGCTCCTCGGCCGCCGACGCGGGCGTCCTGAAGTGGATGCGGCGAACCACTGGTGCAGCGTTCCTACCTACCACGACGCCGGTTCCCCTCGGTGAGTTGTCCGCTGGTGCCCGGACGTGGGGCGCCTTCGTAGTAGGGACCCTGCTCTCAGGGTCTGGCCGCACCCCAGCGGTACCTGCCGTGCGGTGGTGACGCCAGTCCCGGCCGCGGTATGGCTGGCACGACCGTTGGCGCTCATCGCGGCAAGGGCGGGCACTCCCGACGGTCAGGGTTCGCCGCCGGAGACGACGTCGGTGAGGAACCGGTCGTTCTAGACGTAGCGAACGTCCGGTGCACCCTCCTCATTCTCCCCGCTCGTCTCTTCGCAGGCCACGAACCCGCAGCCACACGTCCGCGATCTCGTGGCTGTCGGCTGGCCGTGCCCTCCGGATGATCACGTCAGGAGGATGGCTCCCGCCGCTCGTGCGCACCAGTCGATTTCTCTGGACCGTCCAGCTGCCGGACGAGTCGCTTGGGGAGCCTGCAACCGATAGCTGTCCGCGAGAAGCTCCGTGACCTCCGCCCAATCCACCGGCCGGTGGGGCAGGTCGAGGTAGTAGCTCACATAGCCGTGGCGCGCCACGTACTTCGGCAACGCGAACCGCTCCCCGTCGGTCGCGACAAGAGCAGCGTTCTCCCCGGGCGGCACACGGGCCAGCAATGCGACCCGGCAGTCGCCGTGCTCGTTCTCGACGTACCAAGCAAAGTTCTTGCTGCCGACCCGGAAGGCCACGTGCGGCTCGTGCGACTCATCGGCGATGACCTCGGGCAGCGCGCATCCCAGCTGGACCACACGATGGCGGACCGAATCACTCATCGTTCTGCAGAGCAGTCATCGGGTGCCCGAGGAGCAACGTCGACGAACGGGTGCTGCGCGATGCGCGCCACCTCCTGGCTCGTCGACCGATTGTGCCGTGGTGCGGTCAGGGCGTCAGGTCCCAGAGGAGCCGGTAGTAGCGGGTGCGATCCGGATCGGGTCGTACGCCGTAGGCGTCGAGCAGCCGGCCTTCCCACCCGGGCCCGTAGTTCCAGACGGTGCTCCAGGTGGCGATCGCGAGATCCGCCCAGCGATCCGCCACGCCGAGGCGGCCGAGGTCCACGTGCCCGGTGCAGCGGCCGTCCTCGCCCACGAGCGTGTTGGGCGCGCAGCTGTCGCCGTGGCAGACCACCAGCACGTCGGCGTCGGGGACATCCGCCAGCAGACCGAGAGCCTCGTCGACGTCGAGGTGGCGATGATCGGGGTGCCACCTCGCCGGGTCGAGCAGGTCCTGGCGAGCGCACGCGTGCGCAGACGCCAGCCGGTCGGCCGCGGACCAGGAGAACGGGCATTCGGCGACTGGCAGCGCCTCGTGCAGCGCGCGCAGCCCCTCCCCGATCGCTGTTACTGCCAGGCCCGGCTCTCGCTTCCAGCGGTCACTGGCCGCTGTCTCGCCCGGCAGCCCGGCCGTCACCAACCACGACCCAGCCGTGTCGGCACCCTGGTCGAGCACGCGCGGCACCGGCGCGTACGCCGCGGCCCAGGCGAGCCGTGCTGCCTCCGCCGCCAGATCCAGGCCGCTGTTCGCCGGCGCCCACTTCACGAACCAGTGCCCGTCGTCGCCCACGATCTCGCACGTGACGCCGCCGAGCTGGTTGAGCCAAACCGGCCGGACCGGGCGGCCCGCCGCGATGCGTAGCACCACCTCGGGCACCGGCAGGTCGGATGCAGGCGGCCCAGCAAGCAGGGGGCCGAGCACACCTGGATGGTCTGACGCCATGGCCGAACCGTAGGCGCACTGCGCTCGCGGACCGTGGAATGAGCCGGGCGCAGATCGCCGAGAGGCGTGACGCGTCGCGGCGTCGTCTGACGAGCCGCTAAGCCGCGGCGCTTCGCGCCGACCAGTAGTCGGTTTCGCCAACGACAACCAGGTCGACCAAGGGGATCGCGTCGTGACCTTCGAGGTCGGACCATAGTTGCCTGTCGACGGGAAGCGGCCGACCATCCGCGCGCGGCACCGCCAGCAGCACCGCCACAGCGGGGACATGGTCGAGGATGCGGACCAGATTGCGCGTCATCTGCGCATCGACGTGCGCCATCGCGTCGGCGAAGGCGGACGCCAGGATCACCTCGCCCCGCGGCCCGTCCAGGAAGAGCAGCCAGAGCGAGCCTTCGTCCGCGGGTGTAAGGCGCCCCCGCAGGCCGTAGATGCGGTCGTCCAACCAGTTCGCCATGTGGTCGAGAGTGGCCAGCAATGGGTCGCGACGACACGTCCGGCAGAACATCTGTGGATGCCGCACTCCCGTGGGTAAGGTGCGAAGGACTGCGGCCCGACGGGCTTCCTCACCGGACATGCCCCCACCCGCACGACCAGTTCGTGCTGCCTGGGGAGTCCGGTGCTGCTGTACCGCGCGTCCGCGGAATCGCTGCGGTCGGAGGCACAGGCGGGGCGGTTGGCTGCGCATCTGGCGGAGCAGTACTCCTTCGCCCTTGGACGGCGTGCCGCCGATTCTGAGCGGCGCTCGTGGGAGCGAAGCCTGCCGGTGCTGGCGGACGATCTCCGGGAAGCCGGCCTTGGGCAGGTAGAGGTGCTCGCGGAGTACCAGCTTCCGCTGTCGAGCAAGCGCGTTGATGCGCTGCTCGCGGGTGTGCACCCGAAGACAGGGGCGCCGTCGTACGTGCTGGTCGAGCTCAAGCAGTGGAGCCAGGCCGAGGCACACGAGGACGCCCATGACCTCTGCTACGTGGACACCTACGGACGCCACCCGGTGCTGCACCCGGCCGAGCAGGTCCGGCGATACTGCACCTTCCTCGCCGACTTCAGCGGCGCGCTCGAGGATGCGCCGGACCCGGTCGCGGGTGCGGCGTACCTACACAACGCCACCGAGTTCGGGGTCGGGTCGCTTCGGGCGCTGCCCGAGGACGAGCACGGTCGGCTGTTCACCCGTGAGCGACGGCAAGACTTTGTCGACTTCCTGCAGTCCCGGCTTGCCCCTGAGCCGGGCGTCGAAGCGGCCGATCTCCTGCTGGCCAGCCGCGTCGCACCCAGTCGGCAGCTGCTGAAGGTCGCCGCGGACGAGGTGCAGACCCGCGAGCAGTTCACGCTGCTGGACGAGCAGCAGGTCGCCTACCGGCTCGTGCTCACTGCGGTGGAGCGAGCGAGGGCCTCCGACGCCAAGCAGGTGATCGTGATCACCGGTGGTCCAGGATCGGGCAAGAGCGTGATCGCGCTGTCGCTTGTCGGCGAGCTGTGGCGACAGGGTCGGTCGGCGCTGCACGCGACCGGTTCGAAGTCCTTCACACAGACGCTGCGCAAGGTGGCCGGCCGCCGCAACACGCGGGTGAAGGCGCTGTTCAAGTACTTCAACAGCTTCATGACGGCCGAACGCAACGGCTTCGACGTCCTCGTCTGCGACGAGGCGCACCGGATGCGGGAGACCTCCGCCAACCGTTACACCCGCGCGGAGCTCCGGACGGGTAGGCCGCAGGTCCGGGAGCTCATCGACGCCGCGCGCGTGCCCGTGTTTCTGCTGGACCAGCACCAGGTCGTTCGCCCGGGCGAGACCGGCACGGCACAGCTGATTCGGCAACACGCAGGCGAGCTCGGCCTCGACGTCGTCGAGATCGCACTCGACGCCCAGTTCCGCTGCGGTGGGTCTCGAACCTTCGAGGAGTGGGTGTTGCGGCTGCTCGGCCTCGATCCCGGCGGCCCGATCCCGTGGACGGGAGACACGTACTTCGAGCTGCAGGTCGCGTCGTCACCGGCCGAGCTGGAGCGCGCCCTGCAGGCGAAGGCGGATGCCGGGTACGGAGCCCGGATGACCGCCGGGTTCTGCTGGCCGTGGAGTGATCCGAGGCCGGACGGCTCTCTCGTCGACGACGTGACCATCGGGAACTGGCGACGGCCCTGGAACCTCCGCGGCGAGCGAGGTGTCGGCGGTGCGCCGCCGGCCAGCCTGTGGGCAACCGACCCGGCCGGGTTCGGCCAGGTCGGATGCATCTACACCGCTCAAGGTTTCGAGTACGACTGGAACGGCGTCATCCTCGGTCCGGACCTCGTCTGGCGGGAGGGCCGATGGGTTGCACAGCCGAAGGGGTCCAAAGACCCAGCCCTGCGCGGTCTCTCCCCGGACGAAGCTGGCCCGCTGCTCCGCAACGTCTACAAGGTTCTGCTGACACGAGGCATGGTGGGCACCGTCGTGCACTCGGTGGACCCTGAGACACAAGAACTTCTTCGGTCCTCGGTCGCCGGCCGTGCCGAAGCGGGTGGTGGATAGCTCGTGCCAGTGTGCGCTCGGCTGCTCGACGCAGGAACGCGGGCTGGACGCCGCCGGGCGGCGACTTCGGACTGGGCGGGTGACGCGGTAGTCAGCTGGCGCAGACCCGCCGTAGCTGCCGGGCTACTGTCACGGCGCGCTGGTGCCTCCCGCGCTGCCGTGGCAGCCATGGCGTAGGTCCTGACAGGCCAGGCGGCCGTGCTCGAGCGAGTAGCCCGACAGGTAGTAGAAGGACAGGCGATCGGCGACCGGCATGCCGTTGATCGTGGGCGGCGTGTTGCCGGCCTCGACGTTGCCCGCGGCAGCGGCCTGCTGCGGGTCGAAGGGGCCGGCGCCGATGGAGTGCACATCGGATGACTTGTCGAACCTTGTGGCCGTGAGTCGCTCGGTCGCCGAACGGTCGCCGCGCAGGTAGCGGTCGAACCAGGCGAGCGTGTAGTAGAAGGCGACGCGTTCGCCGAGCCGGCTCGCCGGAAGGATGTAGGGAACGTAGGAGTACTCCAGATGAGTCGATCCGCGCAGCGCGACCTGCATGGTGTCGACACCCGCAGCCCGCAGCTGTCGGAACGCTGCGTCGTCCGCATGCGGATCGGGGGCTGCCTGCATGGGCTGCGGGTTGAAGAAGTACTCGGAGTTGATGCCCATCGCGGGTGTGCGCAGCGCTGTCCCCTTGGGCGGGGTCGCGAGGTTGTCCCACGCGACGATGGCCGAGACGCGTCGGTCTTCCTGGCCCACCACGCTGACCGCGGTGGCGCCGAGCGAATGACCCGCCAGGCCCACGTGCTTTCGGTCCACCGATGCCCAGAACGGGTTGACGTCACCGTTCTTGGTCGGCGCGGACGGGCTCGAGAACAGGTAGTTCAATGCGTCGCGGGTGCCCTGCACGAAGTTGTAGTCCTGCTGGAACGGCACCCCTGGGCATGCCGTCGCGCTGCACGGATGGGCGAAGGTCTCCGAGGCGCCCTGGCCCTGCACGTCGAAGGTGAGCACCAGGTAGCCGGCCTCGGCGAGTCCTTCGGCTGCCCACCAGTACATCTGCTGGTAGCCCTGGATGGACCCGGTCGTGATCACGATCGACGGGTAGGGACCGTTGCCGCCTGACGGGAGGAAGACGTGTCCGTGCAGCAGCGCGCCGTCGCTCGCGGTGAACTGCACTGGGAACACCCGACCCCGATGCAGGTCGTCCTGCCAGCGCGACAGCGTGCGGAAAGGATCAGCAGTCGTCCCGCCGGCGACCAGCTGCCCCAGCGTCAGTCGCGGTCGGGTCGGCTCCTGGAGCTGCTCTCCGAGCTGAGTCGCGTAGATGCCCGGCGTCTGGCGGGCGAACGCCGACGCGAACGCCGGGCTGTCCAGCTCGTCCTGCTCTCGCTGCGTAGCGCACCAGACGTTGGCCAAGTCGCGCTGGTGCCACGCCGCTGTGCCGGGTGCCGGATCACCCGCCGGACCGACGCAGTCGATCGGATCCGGCGCGGCGCCACCGGCGAGCGCCGGCGTCACAGCAACGGCTAATGACACGGCGCAGGCCAAAGCGACAGCGGTCCTGCGCAACACGAGTCCTCCCCTGGGGCAGCGTCAGCTGCTCTCTAGTTCGCGGACGGCGCGTCTTCTCCTTCCCAGCCGGCCGGTTCGGAGCCTCGACCAACCGCCCATTTGACAACTACACAACTACACAGTTACATAGGCAACTATGTCGATGCCCCATCCGCTCCCGGACCCCCTGGTCGAGCTGATCGCCGAACGGTTCCGCACCATCGGGGACCCCACCCGCATCCGCCTGCTCGAGCGCCTGCAGGACGGCGAGGCGTCGGTGCAGGAGCTCGCGGAGCACGTCGGCACCTCGCAGCAGAACGTGTCCAAGCACCTCGGTGTCCTGGCGCGGGTTGGGATCGTCGGCCGGCGCAAGGACGGCACGTTCGCCTACTACCGGATCACCGACGCGTCGGTGTTAGCCCTCTGCGAGCAGGTCTGCGGCCTTGTGCAACGCGACATCGGCCGGCTCGCCGCGGCGATCGAGGGAGCAAACGCATGACCGGTCGCTGGCCACTGGAGCGAGTGCTTTTCGCACCCGCCGGAACGATGGTCGCGCTCAGCGTGATGCTGACCATGACCGTCAGTCGCTTGTTCCTGGTGCTGCGCCGCGCCGGAGTCGCGCCGAGGTGCCAGCGGTGACCGCACAACCTGCAGTTGCCCGCCCAGCAGCCACAGCCGCAGTCGACGAGGCGTCGTACGGGCCGTTGGGCCGGCTCGGCTTCTGGACCGCCAGTCACTTCCGCGCGGTCCTGCTCGCCTGGGTCGTCGTCGCGCTCGGCCTCGGTTTCTTCGCACCGAAGGCGCAGCATGCGCTCGCCGGCGCCGGGTGGGAGGCCTCCGGGTCGCAGTCGGTTGCCGCCCGTCAGCTCATCGACAAGCAGTTCGCCGGCCTGTCCAGCGCCGCCCTGCAGGTCGTCGTCCACTCCAACCGCCACACCATTCACGACCCGACGGTCCAGGTCGTCATCACCCGCGCCGAGCAGCTGCTGCGCGCGGACGACCGCATCAGCCGCGTCGTACCCCCGACTGCCGGTGTCTCGGTCAGCCGGGACGGGCACACCGCCGTCATCCAGGCCGGTGCAGCCGGCGACACCAACGCGATGGTCCGCGCCGCCGACGCGCTCAAGGGGCCGCTGACGCACTTGTCCGGCAACGGCACGACCGTCGCGCTCACCGGCTCGTCCGGACTGTGGAGCGACTTCAACGCCGCCAACCACACCGCGATGATGCGCTCGGAGCTGTTCAGCTGGCCGGTCACGATGGCGATCCTTGTCGTCGCGTTCGGATCGCTCGTCGCCGCCGGCTTGCCGCTGATGTTGACCATCATCGGATTGATGGCGGCTGCCGGCTCGCTGTGGCTCGGTACGCACATCGGCGCGATCTCGATCTGGGCGATGAACTTCGCGCTGATGTTCGCGCTCGCGCTCGGCATCGACTACGCCCTGTTTCTCGTCGTCCGCTTCCGTGGCGCCCGGTTCGGCCGACACGAGGACGAGGGGCACGCGGTCGCCGAGACGATGGACACCGCCGGCAAGGCCGTGCTGTTCTCCGGCCTGACCGTGCTCGTCTCCCTGTCCGCGGTCATGCTCGTGCCGTCACCGGCGTTCCGGTCGATGGCTCTCGGCATCATGCTCGCCGTCATCTTCGTCCTCGCCGCGACCCTGACGTTGCTGCCTGCGGTCCTCGCGAAGCTCGGTGCGCGCGTCGATGGCGTCGCGCTGCCGTGGGTGCACACCGGCGAACACCGCTCGCTCCGGTTCCAGGCATGGGCCGAACGGCTGTGGCGCCGACCGGTCGTGTACGGCGCAGCAGCGCTGATCGCCCTTCTTGCCCTTGCGTTGCCGATTCTCGGGTTGCGGACCGGCATGCCCAGCATCAAGGTCATCCCCACCACGGCCACCGCCCGCGTGGGCTACAACCTTGTCCAGTCCGCGTTCGGTCCCGGCGCCCCGGGCGCACTGCAGGTCGTCACGTCGACAACCGAAGCCGCCCGGACGACACAGGTACTCACCCACTCGCCCGGCATCGCACAGGTGACGCCGGCGATGCCCTCTGCCGACGGACGCTGGCAGATGATCCAAGCCATCCCGACCGTCGACCCGTCATCGAAGACACTCGGCCACATCGTCGACGAGCTCCGCGCACAGATGCCTCCCGGGGCGCTCGTGGGCGGTGCTGCGGCGGAGAACCACGACCTGGAGAAGCTGCTTTCCGCTCGCACGCCGCTCGTCATCGGCGTCGTGCTCGGCCTCGGGTTCCTGCTGCTGCTCGTCGCGCTGCAGGCGCCGCTCATCGCGGCGCTCGGTGTGGTGACCAACCTGCTCGCGGTTGGCGCCGCATTCGGTGTGGCCCGACTGATCTTTCAGAACGGTCTCGGCGCGAGCCTGTTCGGATTCGAACCTCAGCACTTTCTCGACGCGTGGGCGCCCGTGTTCTTCTTCGCCATGATCTTCGCGATTTCGATGGACTACACCGTGTTTCTGCTGTCCAGCGCAAAAGAACACTGGGAGGCCAGCCGCGGTAACGCCCGCGACGCGATGATCAGCGGCGTTGCGCACTCGGGCCGGGTCATCTTCGCCGCCGCCGGCGTCATGGTTGCGGTCTTCTTCACCTTCGCGCTGTCCGGACCGCTGCCACCCAAGGAGATGGGCATCGTTCTGGGCATCGCGGTCCTGCTCGACGCGTTGCTCATCCGCCTGCTCCTGCTGCCGGTGCTGTTGCGCTTGACCGGCCGCGCGGCTTGGGCCGGCCCGAGCTGGTTGCGTCGCGTCCTGCCCAACGTCCGGTTCGCCCACGGCGCGACACCTCCGGAGGTCACCCGACGGGCTACGGAGTGACCGCGCTGCTGTCCCGAAGGCTTCCGTCTCGGTGTCGACGACCGCCGGTGAAGATGTGGTCATGAAGACGGTTGAGCTGCGGATCGAGACCGGCACCCGCGTCGTACACGATGTGACCGGTCTGGTGCGCGAGTTCTGTGCGGGCGGGGGCGACGGGCTCGTTCACGTGTTCCTGCCGCACGCCACCGCCGGGCTGGCGCTGATGGAGACGGGGTCGGGTAGCGAGAGCGATCTCGAGGACGCAGTCGCTCGTCTTCTTCCAGCGGATGGCCGCTATCGGCACCGTCACGGGTCGCCCGGTCACGGGCGCGACCACGTCCTCCCCGCGTTCGTCTCCCCTTCTTTGACACTGCCGGTGGTGGACGGCCGGGTCATGCTCGGCACCTGGCAGAGCGTGGTCGTCGTCGACCCCAACGGCGACAACCCGGTGCGCACGTTGCGACTGTCCTTCCTCGCCGGCTGATGAACCTGCCCCCGGCCACGGCGGGCATTGACCCGACGTACCTTGCTCGCTAACGTACAACCAAATGGTTGTAGGAAATGATCTGACCGACGACGAGGTGGACCGGATCTTCCGGGCCCTCGCCGATGCGACCCGCCGCGACATCGTCCGTCGCACGCTGGTCGGTGAGCACTCCGTGTCGCAGCTGGCGCAGGACTACGACGTGTCCTTCGCTGCGGTGCAGAAGCACGTGGCGGTGCTGGAACGGGCGGGGCTCGTAACCAAGGCAGCGCACGGTCGAGAACGTCTGGTCCGCGGCAACCCGGCGGGGATCCAGCGGGCGCGTGCGCTGTTGGACTCCTACGAGCAGCTCTGGCGATCGCGCATCTCCCGCCTCGACGCACTGCTCGAACACGACGACCACTGACCAACCGGCGAGAGCCGGCCCGGCAAGGAGAGGACCCGTGTCATGCCGATCACCTCGGTGCACAAGGACCCGGAAACGCTCACGATGACGGTCGTCGCGGACTTCGCGGCGCCGCTGCAAAGGCTCTGGGACGCCTACGCCGACCCGCGGCAGCTCGAGAAGTTCTGGGGGCCCCCGACGTATCCGGCGACGTTCACCCGGCACGACATGTTCCCGGGTGGCCGGTCGGCGTACGCCATGGTCGGGCCGGAGGGCGACGTGTCCCGTGGCTACTGGGAGTTCCTCGACGTCAAGGCGCCGCATTCGTTCGAGGTCCTCGACGGCTTCTGCCGCCCCGACGGCACGCCCGACACCGAGATGCCGACCATGCGGATGACGTTCGCGTTCGAGGCAACAGCGTCCGGCTCGCGGTTGACGACCACCACGTTCTTCACGTCCGTCGACGAGCTCGAGCAGCTGATGAGCATGGGCATGGAAGAGGGCATGCGCCAGGCCATGGGGCAGATCGACGCGGTGCTCGACGATCTGCGCAGCTTCGCTGCGGACCTGCCGGCAGCCGCCGGGGTCCTCAGTGACACGACCGTCCGGATCAGCCGGGTCATCCGCGGCACCGTCGCGCAGGTGTGGGCCGCCTACCACGACCCGGCCCTGGTCTCGCGGTGGCTGCTGGGCCCGGACGGTTGGTCGATGCCCGTCTGCGAGGTCGCGACCGAGGTCGGCGGCACCTACCGCTACGTGTGGCGGGAGGACACCGGCGACCGGAGCTTCGCCTCGACCGGCGAGGTGGTCGAGTTCGCGGCGCCGCACCGCACCGTGACCACCGAGCGGATGTACGGCGACGGCATCCCCGACGACGCCGCCGGCACCGTCAACGAGATGACGCTGATCCCCGTCGAGGGCGGCACCCTGGTCACGGTGGTGGTCACCTACCCCGATGCCGAGACCCGGGACGAGGTCCTGGGCACCGGAATGGTCGGTGGGATGGAAGCCAGCTACGCGCGCCTGGAACGCACCGTTCTCGCGCGCTAAGTGCAGGCTGTTCAAGCCGATCGGACGGGCCTACCGTTGCTTCTTCAGCGCGGCATCGACCCGGGGAGGGGCGCCATGGGACGCATCGTGCGCAAGAACTTCGACGCGCCGGACGAGGTCCGCAAGGTCGAAGGCGGAATGGGGCACATCGAACTGGTGAACGTCGAAGACGGCGCGGTCGGCCGTGCGACGTTCCGGCCCGGGTGGCGGTGGTCCGAGCACGTGCGGCCGATCGCCGGGACCGAGAGCTGCCAGGTGGCGCACGTCGGCTACCAGATCTCGGGACGTATGGGTGTGCGTTTGGACGATGGCGAGGAGATGGAGTTCGGGCCGGGTGACTTCGTGAGCATCCCGGCCGGCCACGACGGGTGGGTCATCGGCGACGAAACGGTCGTCATGATCGATTGGCAGGGGATGGCTGGCTACGCCAAGAAGTAGCCGGCACCACCTCTGCTCGCCGGCCCTCAGGTGCGGGCGGTCGGTCGCTTCCGGCCGATGCCCTGCACTCGCCGGCGTAGCAGCCAGCGGATCAGCTCGGTGAGCGCGGTCACGGCGAACGCGATCCCGAGCGCGAGCAGCAGGCCTTTCCACGCCTGGTGCTCGAAGGCGCGCCCGCCGAAGTAGCCGAGCAGCGCTCCGTAGCCGGCCCAGACGATCGCCGCGACGGCGTCGTACACCGCGAACCGCGGCCACGGGAAGTGGGTGAGCCCGGCGGTCAGCGTCACCGCGGTCCGCCCACCGGGGATGAAGCGGGCCACCGCGATGAGCTGCCCACCGCGCTGGTCGAGCTGGCCACGGGCCCAGGTGATCCGGTGCTGCGCTTTCGCGCCGGAGAAGAACCGTCGTTGCACCCGGTCGCCGTAGCGGTGGCCGATCGCGTAGGCGAGGTTGTCGCCGACGAACGCGCCCACGGCGGCTGCCGCGATGACCAAGGCAAGGTTCAGGTCGCCGGCGGCCGTGACGACTCCAGCCGTGATCACGGCTGTCTCGCTCGGCACGATCGGGAACACGGAGTCGGTGATCGCGAAGAGCAGCACGACCACGTAGGCCCAGGCGGACGCGTTGGCGACGAGATGGGTGAACTGGTCGAACATCAGCGGACGCCGAGCGGTCGTACGCCGGACACCCCACTGGTTGCACGCAGTCCCGTAGCCATGCCCACCAGTGTGCGGGCGCGCGCGAAAATCGGGGCGACTGCCACGGGCGCGCGCGCGTAGCGTCGAGCGCGCCATGAGCGTCGACGAGCTGACCACTCAGGCCGTCCACGCGCGGCCCGGCGTGCCGTCGTCGGAGGACGCGGCCGACCGTCGCATCACCCTCGCCCGGCTGCGTGGCGCCGTCACCTGGTGGTGCGTGGCGTCCGCCGCTGTCGCCGCCGTCGGTTACGCCCTGGGCACCCTGGTCGCGGGCCGGCTGGCCGCCCGGCCGACCGGCCTGGCGCTCGGGCTGCTCGCGCTGTCGGTCGTCGGCGGCGCCGTGCTCGACACGGCCGGTCGTACGGCGTGGGCCGGCGTCGTCGACCGGGCGGAGGGCCGGCTGCGCGGCGACCTGCTGTCCGCGGCGCTGAGCCAGCCGCTGTCGGCGCTGTCCGAGACGGCGGTAGGCGAGATCCTCGACCGGATCGACGACGACACGCACGAGCTCGGCCTGCTGCTGCGGCGCGTGGCGTGGGACCTCGTGCGCACCGCGCTGCGGGCGCTGCCGCTGTGGGTGGTCGCCGGGCTGACCTGGTGGCCGGCCTGGGCCCTCTTCCCGGTCACGGCGGCCCTCACGGCGCTCGTCATCCGCGGTCCTGCGGCAGAGGTCTCGCGCCTGAAGGTCGAGGAGGAGATCGCCTGGACCGACCACGCCGCGGTCATGGAGGAGGGCATCGCAGCGCGTGACGACCTGCGCTCGAGCCTCGGCCAGGCCTACCTGATCCGGCGCTGCGCCGAGCTGTCGGCCGCGGTGCACGCCAAGGTGGGCGCGACCTGCCGGGCCGCGGGAATCCTCGGCCGCCGGGCCGGCCTGGTGCTGCACGGCCTGCTGGCCGCGACGGCCGTCGCCGGGGTCGCGCTCGCCGTCCACGGCCGCCTGTCCACCGCCGGGCTCGTGACGCTGTTCCTCGTGACGACGTCGTTCGTCGGCCAGGTCGACCAGGTCGCCCGGCACATGCCCGACCTGCAGGAGGGCCTGGGTGCCCTCACCCGGCTTCGCGCGATGATGGCCGTCCCGGCCGAGCCGCGCGGCGGGCGCGGCGTACCCCACGGTCTACTCGGCATCCAGGTGCGCCACCTGCACTTCGCCTACCCGCACGGCACGTTCGAGCTGCGCGACGTCACGGTCGACGTCGCGGCGGGCACGACGATCGCGCTGGTCGGCCGCACCGGTTCCGGCAAGTCGACGCTTGCCGCGCTGCTGTCCCGTGCGGTCGAACCGCCCGCGGCCACCGTCTTCCTCGGCGGCGTCGACGTCACGACGATCGACCTGCAGCAGCTGCGCCGCACCGTCGGCGTCGTCACCCAGCGCACCGAGATCCTGGCCGGCACGCTGGCGGAGAACATCACGCTGTTCGCCGACCTGCCCCGCGCGACCGTCGCGGCGGCGATCGACGAGCTCGGCCTGACGGCCTGGGTCGCCGGCCTGCCGGAGGGGCTCGACACGCCTCTCGGGCCGGGCGGCACCAGCCTGTCGGCGGGCGAGGAGCAGCTGGTGGCCTTCGCGCGGTTGCTGGTGCGCGACGTGCGGATCGTCGTGCTCGACGAGGCCACCGCGCGGATGGACCCGGTCACCGAGGCCCGCGTCGTCGGCGCCGCCGAGCGGTTGCTGCGCGGGCGCACCGGCGTACTCATCGCGCACCGCCTGTCCACGACCGCGCGCGCCGATGTCGTCGCGGTCCTCGCCGGCGGCCGGATCGTGCAGCTGGGGGAGCGCGCGGTGCTGGCCGCCACCCCCGGGGCGTTTCGCGACCTGCTCGTCGCAGCCGGCACCGAGACACAGGCGCTCGACATCACCGGCCCGTCGGCCGTCACCGCGACCGCCCGCCGCGTCGGCGACGTGCCGCCGGAGGACGAACCCGGCACCGGGCCGGGGCTCGCGCGCAGCACCGTGTCGATGCTGCGCATCCATCCGGCGTGGGGCATCGGTGGGGCGGCGCTGTTCCTCACCGCGGCCGTGACCGGAGCGTGGGGTGCGATCACCGGGTGGATCTGGGGCCACCTCGTCGCGGACCTGCGGGCGGGCCGCGCTGTCACGACGCTGACCGGTGCCCTGGTGGTCGCGCTGCTCGTCGCGCCACTCGCGCTGTCGGTCGCGTTCCGCGTCTACCCGCAGTGGTGGTCGGCGGTGATGCTGCGGGTGCGCCACGCCGTGCTGCGCGGCCAGACGATGCAGCACCGGCTGCCGCGCACCCCGCCCGGCGAGGTGGTCGCCCGCGCCATGGACGCCGACCGCTTCGCGCGCTACGCCGACCGGTGGGTCGACTTCGTCAACGGCATGGCCATCATCGCCGTGACGATGCTCGCCGGCTGGAACGTCCTGGCCGGCGTCGTCCTCGTCGCGGTCATGGCGGTGTCGTCGCTGGCCTCGACCATCGGCACGCCGCGCGCCGGCCGCTCCGCCGCCGCGTCGTCCGCGGCCCGGGCGCGCTTCGGCCGCTCACTCGTGTCGGCGCTCGACGCGGCCCGCACCGTCAAGCTCGCCGCCGCCACCCCGGCGGTGCACCGGCACCTGCAGCAGGTCGACGCCGGCCGTGTCGAGGCCGCCGTCCGGGAGCACCGGGTCCAGGCGGCGCTCGACGGTGTGCCGATCGTGATGGTGCAGTGCGGTGTCGTCGCCGGCTGGCTGGTCTACTTCGCCGGCGGCTGGGGGCTGGCGACCGCGCTGCTGGTGACGACGGCGGTCAACGGGTTCGACTGGTTCGGCCGGGTCGCCGGCTCGGTGATCACGGAGGCGCCCGGGGTGCGGGCGTGGAAGGACGCCACGGCCTCGCTGGCCGGGGGTGTCGACCTGATGGCGGTCCCCCCGGGCGTCGACCTGGTGCGCGGCACCGCGCCGACGCCGCCGCTGCCTCCACGCACACCGCTGCGACGGCTGTCGGTCGTCGGTCTGACCGCGATGCACGCCGACGGCACCATCGGCGTCGAGCGGGTCACGTTCACCGTCGACGCGGGGGAGTTGGTGCTGCTGCTCGGCCCGATCGGCTCGGGCAAGTCGTCGCTGCTCGCCGCGCTGGCCGGGCTCGTGCACCACAGCGGCCACGTCCGGTGGAACGGCGTCGACGTCGAGGACCCGCAGGTGTTCCTGCGGCCGGGCCAGGTGGCCTACGTCGCGCAGATGCCGCGGGTGCTGTCGGGCACCTTCGGTGACAACGTGCGGCTCGACCACCGGCGCGCGCTCGACCGCGCCATCGCCGACGCGCGGCTCTCGCTCGACGTCGCGGACGCCGGCGGGCTCGACGCGGTGGTCGGGCACCGCGGCGTGCGGCTGTCCGGCGGGCAGGTGCAACGGCTCGCCTTCGCCCGCGCACTGGCGACCGAGGCCGAGCTCGTGCTCGCCGACGACGTGTCGAGCGCGCTCGACGCGCGCACCGAGGTCGAGCTGTGGGGCGCGTTGCGGGCCCGCGGTACGACGGTCATCGCCTCGACGTCGAAGCGGGCGGCCTTGCGTCAGGCGGACCGCGTGCTCGTGCTGGTCGACGGCCGGATCGCGGCAGTCGGGCCGTGGTCGCAGCTCGCGGCCGACTGGCAGCATCTCGCCGGCTGAGCTGCTCCTGTCACCCGGTTCGCGGACCGGTGCTACCTCCGGGCCATCGGCACATAGGCGCGGCACGGCTCGTTGCGCAGGCTCGGGCAGGCGGGGAAGCCGGTCGGCACGCTGACGCCGGGCACCACGGGCAGCACCAGGCTCGACGGCATCTGCCGTGAGAAGGCGATCGCCACCTGGGCGGTCCCCGCCGGCTCGGTCTCGCCGAACGACCAGACCGGCTGCGTGCCGTTGGGCGCGGCGATCGTCACCCGGATGCGGCTGCCGGCGCGGTAGGCGTGCCCCTCGTAGAACAGCGGGATCGCCACCGGGACGAACCCGTTCTTCGGCATCGGCTGCACGTCGGAGGCGAGCATGCTCGGGATCGGTTCGAGCAGCGTGCTGGGCTGGGCGAGCATCGTGTCGGAACCGGTTGCCAGCTTGCGTTCGCTGGCGCGGATCCAGCCGTTCTGCACGAACGTCTCGTGCCCGTCCGGGTCGACCTCGCTGACCGTCGCCTGCAGGTCGACATCGGGAGTCGACGAGCGCACCCACAGGTAGAGGGCTCCGGCGCCGACGACGGTCGTGTCGTGCTTGAGCGGCGCGGTGAGGTAGGCCACCGCGGTGCCCGCCGGGTTCTGCTGCCACTTCCACTGCCACTGCGACGCGTTGCCCCACAGCCCGCCGCCGCCGGTGCTGTCGCCGAAGTCGGTGAGGGGGAGCGCCTTCGCGTTCGACGTGTAGCCGTCGACGCCGTGGCCCCGCGGCGGCGTGTCGGTCAGCGTGCCGGCGGGTCCGAGGTACCAGCGCTGCGCGACGGTCCCGGGAATCGGCCACTTCGCGAACGACGCCTCGAAACCGGGGTAGGGGTCGCCGGCGCTTGCTGTTCCTGTAGGCGACTGGCCGGCGCCGTTGTCGTAGAGCACTCGCACCTGCGGCAGCTTCTCGAAGGCCGCCAGCGCGGCGGCGTAGGTCGGGATCGTCTGGATCGGGTCGGGCGGCAGCGTGACGACGTCGTCCTGCGGCAGCCCCATCGCCTGCTGGAAGATGACCGGCGCGGCCGCGGCCGTGACGGCCGCGTTGAGCATCGGCGCCTGGTGCGCCACGTAGAGCTGCAGGAAGTCGTACCACCGGTCGTACGTCGCCGGGTCGAGCGAGTCGATGTGCGCGCCGTTGGTGAAGGTGAACCACTTCTTGGACGTGCCGCGGAAGTGGGCGGCGAGGTCGGGGCAGTGGCCGCCGGTCTGCTCGTCCTCCCACTGGCAGGCCATGAACACCGGCACGTCGATCTTGTGCACGAACGTGATCGGGTCGAGCGGGTCGGCGACCGCCGGGTTGTAGTGCGAGTTGGCCCGGATCGTCGCGAGCAGGTTCTCGGCCTCGCCGTGCAGCACCTGGTTCTGCGTGCAGGTCTGGTCACCCGACTGGATCTGCTGGTAGGCCCACGACTGGCCCCCCTTGGCGCTCGCGGGGAGCGCATCGTGCTGGCGCTCCAGCGCCCAGCCCACCGCGAAGCCGGTGTTGAGGATGCCGCCCGGGTAGAGCGTCGTCGCGGTCGCGTCGATCGTCGACAGCGGAGCGATCGCCTCGAGCGACGGCGGGCGGGTCTGCGCGGTGAACAGCTGGCTGATGGCGCCGTACGAGATGCCGATCATCCCGACCTTGTGGTCGCGCACCCACGGCTGGTGGGCGATGGTCTCGACGACGTCGTAGCCGTCGAGGTTCTGCAGCGGCTCGAAGAAGTTGAAGGCGCCACCCGAGCAGCCGGTGCCGCGCATGTTGACGTCGACGACCGCGAAGCCCATGACGTTGGCCAGGATGGCGATGCCGTTCTGCGGTCCGGCCGGGTCGGAGTAGCCGTAGCCGGAGTACTCGATCAGCGTGGGGTACGGCGGGGCGTAGTCGGGCAGCCCGCTCGGCAGGTTGTTGTCGGGCACCTTCTGGCCGGCCGGCGCCGTGGGCGGGTGCACGTAGATCGAGAGCCGCGTGCCGTCGCGGGTGGTCAGGTAGCCGTAGCCGTGGTCCGGGATCGACTGCTGGTAGGTCGACGGGTCCCACGGCGCCGGGCGGTCGGTGTGCACCGTGACCGGAGCCGATTCGGGCCCGTGCGGCAGCAGCTTGACGCGGTAGCCGCGGGCCGGCGCGACGCCGTAGAAGATCAGGCCGCCGAGCGAGTCGGCCGACTTCGTGGCGACCTGGTGGCCGGTGCCGTCGAGCAGCGCCGCCTGCGCCCCGGCGTGCAGCCCGGTGACGTAGACCTGCCCGACGCTGCCGTGCGCGTCGACGGCGGGTGGCGGACCCGCTGTCGCGGCGTCGACCGCGACGAAGAGCCCAGAGATGAGCGTGACGGCCAGCGAGATCCGGACGAGCGCGCCGTGGTTCCGCACCGGTGACGTCTCCTTCGCGACCGCCCGTGGGTCGCTCCCCGACCCTGTTCGACGACGCTCTTCGACGCCCGGAGGGGTCGCTCCTTCCTCGCGGTTCGCACGGGCGGCCCGGCGAACGGCCGCCAGGGCGTCACGGGAGTGCGGCGACGGCCGCGACGAGGTCGCCCAACGCGAGGTTGACGTCGACCCGGTGCAGCCCCCACGACGGACTGGGATCCTCGGTCACCAGGGGCCGGGCATCGGGCGCGTGCGGCGTCACCTGCAGCCAGGTGACCCCGTTCGCGCTGCGGCACTGCGCGACGTAGCGACCCGGGTACGTGGCCCAGTGGGCACCTGCCGTCAGCCGGACGCTGGGGAAGTACGGGCGGAGGGGAGCCGGCGCGGCGCTGAAGTCGGCCGGGTTGACGCAGGCCACTTCGCGGTCGCGCGCGGTCTCCCCGCTCTGGAGGCTGACGCCGGTCCCGGCGGTGCCGAAGAGCCCGCCGGCCGAGGGCGGCGTCAGGAACGACGAGTAGGCGATGACGCAGCCGCTCTCGCCGCGCCGGGTGCACAGCGGGATGCGCTGGAAGCTGCCTCCGACCGTCCGGCCGGGGAGCACGGTCACGTTGCCGCCGAGCAGGATGGCGAGCGCGACCTTGGTGCGCACCGCCGGGTCGGGGTCGATGTCGGACCGGATCAGCCGGATCAGCATCGCGGCCCCCTGCGAGTGGCCGATCAGCACGACGCGGCGGCCGTGGTTGTCGTGCGCCAGGTAGTCGTGCCACGCGCTGCGCAGGCTCGACAGCGCGAGCAGGTTCTGCGGCGAGTCGGGCGCGGCGTGCGCGAGGTTGAACAGGTCGGTGAGGGTCCGCTGCCGGTACATCGGCGCCCAGACCCGGCAGACCGAGGAGAACCGCGACGCCTGCGCGACCGCGACGTCGTCTTCCGCCTTCTGGATCGTCAGGTCCGCGTTGGCCGTCGTCTCCGTGCTGACCGTGGGATAGACGTAGAAGCAGTCCAGGTCGCGCTGGTCCGCCGAGGGCGCCGGGTCGGGTTGGGTGCGGCCGGCGGCGTCGACCGAGACGGCGCGCTCGGCGAAGGTGCAGGGGTCGGGAGAGTGACCCGGACGGCACAGCCACACCGTGGCCGGCGCCGAAGCGGCGCGGCCGGAGGTCGAGTGCGTTGACGGGGTCGAGCGCGCTGCCGGCGCGGCGGGCGAACCGGAGCACGCCACCAGGCCGGTCGCGGCCACGGCGGCGAGGAGCAGAGCGACCCGACGCGGCCGAAGATGCGTCGTCATCCGTTGCATTCTCGCGACAAGCCGGGCCGTTCGCAGCGGGTTCGACACCTCCGCCGCGCCGGTGGTCGTCGCCGTGGCACGATGCGTCCCAGCGCAACCTGACACCAGCCTCAGAAAGGGCTCGTCATGTCGATCGCGATCACCGACGACCACCGGTCACTGGCCGACTCCGTCGCGCAGACGCTGCGCCGCCGCGACGCGCGCGCCGCCGCACATGCGCTGCTGGACGCGCCGACCGAGGAACGCCCGGCGTTCTGGTCCGACCTCGTCTCGCTCGGGCTCACCGGACTGCACGTGCCCGAGGAGTACGGCGGAGCCGGCGGCGGCATCGAGGACCTGGTCGTCGCGGTCGAGGAGCTCGGCAAGGCCGTGGCCCCCGGGCCGTTCGTGCCGACGGTGATCGCCAGCTCCGTGCTGCTCGCCTCGGACAACGACGCGGCGAAGAAGGCCTGGCTGCCCGGGCTCGCCGACGGCTCGCGCACGGCGGCGATCGCCCTCGACGGCACGGTCGAGCTCGCGCAGGACGCCGTGACCGGCACGGTCGACCTGGCGCTCGGTGCCGGGATGGCCGACGTGCTCATGCTCGGCGTGGGTGACGACGTCGCGCTCGTGGAGCTGGGCGGCAGCGGGGTCGAAGTGTCGATCCCGCCGAACCTCGACCCGACCCGTCGCTCCGGCCGGGTGACGTTGTCGGGTGCGGCCGCGACCGTCCTGACCGGCGGCCGTGCGGCGCTGCGCGACCTCGCCCGGCTGATCCTGTCGGCCGAGGCGGTCGGCGTCGCCCGCGAGTGCACCGAGATGGGCGCGGCCTACGCCAAGGTGCGTGAGCAGTTCGGCCGCCCGATCGCGATGTTCCAGGCGGTCAAGCACCACTGCGCCAACATGGCGGTCGCCACCGAGCTCGCGTCCGCGGTCACCTGGGACGCCGCCCGGGCCGCGTCCACCGGTGGTGAGCAGCGTGCGTTGACGGCGGCGGTCGCCGCGTCGATCGCGGGCCCAGCGGCCTACCTTTGCGCCAACCTCAACACGCAGGTGCACGGGGGCATCGCGATGACCTGGGAGCACCAGGCACACCTCTACATGCGTCGTGCGACCGTGCTGCGCCGGCTGCTCGACCCCGACGCCGCGGCGACCGACGTGACCGACCTCGTCCGCAAGGGCGTGCGCCGCGAGCGCAGCGTCGACCTGCCGCCCGAGGCGGAGTCGATCCGCACCGAGGTGCGGGAGTTCGCCGCGCAGATCAAGGACAAGGACGCCGCCGGGCAGCGCGACGCGCTGATCGAGAGCGGCTACGTCATGCCGCACTGGCCGAAGCCGTGGGGCCGTGACGCCGGCGCGGTCGAGCAGCTGGTCATCGAGCAGGAGTTCGCGGCGGCCGGGGTCAAGCGGCCGGCCTACGGCATCACCGGCTGGGTGCTGCTGACGCTGATCCAGCACGCCACTCCCGAGCAGGTGCAGCGGCTGGTGCCGCCGGCGCTGCGCCAGGAGCTGATCTGGTGCCAGCTCTTCAGCGAGCCCAACGCCGGCTCCGATGCCGCGGGTGTGCGGACCAAGGGCACCAAGGTCGAGGGCGGCTGGATCGTCAACGGCCAGAAGGTCTGGACCAGCGGTGCGCACCTGGCCGGCAAGGGCTTCGCGACCGTGCGCACGGATCCCGACGTGCCCAAGCACCAGGGCATCACGATGATGGTCATCGACATGCACGCCAAGGGCGTCGAGGTGCGCCCGCTGCGGCAGACCAGCGGAGCGTCTGACTTCAACGAGGTCTTCTTCAACGACGTCTTCGTGCCCGACGAGGACGTGGTCGGCCCGGTCAACGGCGGCTGGACCGTGGCGCGCGCGACGCTGGGCAACGAGAGCGTCAGCATCGGCGGCGGTGACGGTGGCCGGTCGATGCCGGCCGACGGGCTCATCGGCATGTACGACGCGCACCCCGAGCGGCTCACCGGCGGTCCCGTGCGGATCGGCCGCTACATCGCCAACCAGCACGCGATGGCCGCGCTGAACCTGCGCAGCGCGCACCGCGCGGTCGCGGGCGGTGGCCCCGGTCCCGAGGGTGCGATGACCAAGCTCGTGCTGTCGGAGATCGGCCACGACGCCGCCGAGATCCTCGCCGACCTCAGCGGGGCCGAGACGGCCTACCTCGACGGCGCCGGCGCGATCACCGGCCCGCTCGTGCTGATGCACCGCGGCATGTCGATCGCGGGTGGCACGTCGGAGATCAAGCGCAACCAGATCGCCGAGCGGCTCCTCGGGCTGCCCCGCGACCCGCTGATCAACAACTGACCGGCACTAGCCGGAGACCTCGCGCATCAGGTCGTCGACGACCTCGGCGACCGACTGCACGCGGGTGACGTGGCCGACGCCGATCCCGGCGTACATCGCCATCGCGGCCACGTCGCCCTCGGCGGTCCGCGTCGGCGGCAGCGTCGACAGCCTCGGCACGGGCACCTGCACCGGGCCCATCTGCAGGGTGCCTACCACGTCGGAGCTCCCGGCCCGCGCGCGCTCGGCGGAGTCGCGAAGGACTCGGTGCGGGGCGTCCGGCCAGCCGACCCCGAACGCCTCGGTCAGCACGGTGTCGTCGCCGTCGGCTGCCAGCAGCGCCTCGACGTAGGCCGGGTGCACGTCGGCCTCCGGGCAGACGAGGAACCGCGTGCCGACGCGCACCCCGGCGGCGCCGTCGGCGAGCAGGCCGGCGACCTGCTGCGCGGTGGCGATGCCACCCGCCGCGACGACCGGCACCGAGACCGCCTGCAGCACCTCAGCGAGCAGCTGCGGCAACGGCTGCTTGCCGCGGACGTGTCCGCCGGCCTCGGTGCCCTGGGCGGTGAGGTAGTCGCAGCCGGCGTCGGCCGCCCGCCGCGCCTCCTCGAGCGACCCCACCTGCCAGGAGGCGAGTGCTCCGCCGGCGTGCACGAGGTCGACCAGTGACCCGTCGGGGTCGCCGTAGAAGAACTCGACGACCCGCACCCGCGACGCGGCTGCCTCGACGGCGGCCGGGTCGACGAACGGCATCAGGAAGTTCGCGGCAAGTGGCCGGGCCGCCTGGTCGAGCAGCGTCGCGACCACGTCGGCGGGCAGCCCGGCGACACCGGCGGTGCCGAGCCCGCCGGCGGCTGTGACCGCGCTGGCGAGCTCGACGCTGCCGACGGCACCCATGCCGGCCAGCTGTAACGGGTGGCGGCACCCGACCAGGCGGGTGAACGACGTCTGCATGATCGGGAGACTAGGCCAGTCCCGGGGCTCAGGGCGCAGGTCGGGTAGTGCCGCGTCGCTCGCCGGGAGGGCTGCCGGTGTGGCGCAGCGACGGCGGCTGCAGGGCGGACTGCCAGGCCGGATCCTGCGGAAGCGGCCGCCCGGCGAGCTCGTAGACCTCCGGCCCGTCGACGGTTTCCAGCGCCACGAGCCGCGCGATGAGGGCGTCGAGCACGTCGTGGTGCATCTCCAGCTTCTCCGTGGCGTCGCGCTCGGCCCGCCGCAGCAACTCGGCGACCTCGCCGTCGATCGCCGCCTGCGTCTGCTCGGCGAACGGGCGGCTGCTGAACGCGCTGCCGCCCTCGCCGAGGAACACCGAGCCACCGGTGGGGTAGCTCACCGGGCCCACCCTCGCGGACAGCCCGAACTCGCGGACCATCTTCGTCGCCAGCTCCGTCGCGCGGGACAGGTCGTTGCTCGCGCCGGTCGACCCCTGGCCGAGCACCAGCAGCTCGCTCGCCCGCCCGCCCAGGTAAACGGCGAGGGCGTCATGCAGGTAGTCCTCGCCGTACAGATGGCGCTCGACCACGGGCAGCTGCTCGGTGACGCCCAGCGTCTGCCCGGCCGGGAGGATCGTCACCTTGGCCACCGGCTCGGCCTTCTCTGCGTACACCGCTACCAGCGCGTGGCCCGCCTCGTGCACGGCCACCGCGTACTTCTCGTCGGGCAGCAGCACGTTGGACCCGTCCCGGCGGCCCAGCAGGATGCGGTCGCGGGCGTCGTCGAAGTCGACCGGCCGCAGCACGTGCCGGCCGGCACGCACCGCGGCGATGGCCGCCTCGTTGACCAGGTTCGCGAGGTCGGCGCCGGAGAAGCCCGGGCAGTTCGCCTCTACCGGGCGCGCTTCCGGCGCGCGCACGCTGAACTCCTCGAGATGGAGAAGAGGTGAGAGCCGTGTGGAGGAAGCTCTCGATCACCGGCATCGCTCTCGGTCTGCTGCTGGCGCTGGGAGGCGGCCTCATGAGGTGGGTCGTCGCACCGGCGATGGCCGTGCTGCCGGGCGATACCGACACGACCCGGACCTATTCGGGCACCGCGGCGGTGCTGCTCAACCCGGCGGCGATCGCCTCAGGCGGGCAGGTGCTGTTGACGAACGCGCCGATCACGGTCGTGCACCACACCAAGGTGCTCGGGACCAGCGGCGACAACGCGCTGGTGTCCGACGCGAAGACCGTCCGGACCGGTGGGACGACCGTGGCGGCCGTCGACTACCGCTACGCGGTGAACCGGACGGACATGGGTGAAGGCGCCGGGTACTCCGGCGTGGTGAAGCAGACCGGCATCACGTTCAACTGGCCGATCCGCACGCAGCAGAAGGACTACACCGGCTGGGTCGCGGACACCGGCCGCACCACCGTGCTGCACTACAAGGGCACGGCGACGCGCGGCGGCGTGCAGACCTACGTCTTCACCGCCAACACCCAGGTGGCCCCGATCACCGACCCGCAGCTGCTGAGCCAGCTGCCGACGTCGATGCCGAAAGCCGCGCTGGTGCAGCTCGCCGGCGGCCTGGGACTCCCGAGCGACCAGCTGGTCGGCCTGCAGCAGCTGCTGCCCGCGCTGCCCGACCCGGTGAAGTTCGCCTACAACTACCAGGCGACGGCGACCTACTGGGTGGCCCCGGACAGCGGCATCGTGGTCGACGCCACCGAGCACCAGGTGCGCACCATCGCGCTGGTGACCGGCACGACGGCGGTGCCCGTGACGCGGGTCCTCGACCTCACGTTCACGTCCCCGCCGGCGACCCTCGCCGCTGCGGCGCAGGACGCCCGTGACAAGGGTGACGCCGTGACGCTGGCCTACGTCGCGCTGCCGATCGCGCTGGCCTCCGGCGGGTTGCTGTTCGTCCTGCTCGGCGTCGTCGGACTCTTCATGAGCCGCCGGCGTCCGCCGACCCCGCAGTCGGCACCCAGGGAGTTCACTCCCGTCGGGTGATCAGAGCTAGCCGGACCTCGTTGCGAGCCCGGTGGCGACACCGGGCTCGCCGCGCGGGATGCTGCCGGCATGACGGAGACGGTCGCCGGGCTGCTGGCGGCCGTCGCCGCGGCTGGGCCCGCCCGCACGGCCGTGCTGGTGCCCGAGACGGGCCGCCGCCTGACCTACAGCGAGCTCGACCGCCGGTCACGGCAGGTCGCGGCGGGTCTCGCGGCACTCGGGGTCGAGCACGGCGACCGGATCGCGCTGTGGCTGCCCAACCTGCCCGAGGCGCTGGTGCTGCAGTTCGCGGCCGGCCGGTTGGGGGCCGTCGTCGTCGGGGTCAACACGCGCTTCCGCTCGGCGGAGCTCGACGCGATCCTGGCCGCAGCCGAGCCGGCCTGCCTGGTGATGGCCCAGGGGTTCCGCGACATCGACTTCGCCGGCATCCTCGCCGAGACGGACCGGCGGCCGCCGCTGGTCGTCGGAGTCGGCTCGGACGTGCCCGAAGGGGCGCAGCCGTGGTCGTCGCTGTTCGACCACGGCTCCCTCGACGCCGAACTCGGCACGGCGTACGACGTCTGCAACCTGTTCTCCACGTCCGGGTCCACCGGCATCCCGAAGCTGGCGACCCACCGGCAGGCCAGTGTCGTAGCGCACGCCCGCAACGACGCCACGGCGTTCGCCATGGGACCGGACGACGTGTCGCTGTGCGCGCTGCCCCTGTGCGGGGTGTTCGGCTTCAACGCGGTGATGTCGGCACTCGCCGCCGGGTCGACCGTGCTGCTCCCGGCGGCGTTCGACGCGGCGGAGGCGGCGCACGCGATCGACGAGCACCGCGTCACCCACTGGCACGCCGCCGACGGCATGATGCGCGGCGTCCTCGACGTGGCCGCGGCGGAGGGTCTGTCGTTGCGCAGCTGGCGGGAGGGGGCCTACGCCGCGTTCGCCGGTGGTGGCCCCGATCTCGTGCGGGAGATCGAGGAGTCGGTCGGAGCCCGGGTCACCGGTGTCTACGGCGCGAGCGAAGTGTTCGCCCTGCTGGCGCGCTGGGCGCGGGAGTGGGATCCCGACCGGCGCGGTGTCTGCGGCGGCATCCCGGTCTCGCCCGACCTGCAGGTCCGGGCGGTGCACCCGGAGAGCGGTGAGGTGCTGCCGCACGGCGAGCCGGGCGAGCTGCAGTTCCGCGGCTACACGGTGACCAGCGGCTACCACGGCAACCCGTCGGCGACCGCGGCGGCGTTCACGCCCGACGGGTGGTACCGCAGTGGTGACCTCGGCAGCACCCGCGACGACGGGGGCTTTCTCTACCTGTCGCGGCTCAAGGATTCCTTGCGCCTGCGCGGGTTCCTGACCGACCCGGCCGAGATCGAGGTGCAGCTGCAGCAGCACCCGGCGGTCCGGTTGGCCCAGGTGGTCGGCGTCAGCGGCCCGGACGGCAGCGACGTCGCCGTCGCCTTCGTCGAGCTCGAGCCCGGCGCGGCGGCCACGGCCACTTCTGCCGAGCTCGTCGACCACTGCCGCCGGGCGTTGGCCAACTACAAGGTGCCCGCCGCTGTGCACGTGGTCGACGAGTGGCCCACGGTGTCGGGGCCCAACGGCGTGAAGATCCAGAAGATGCGCTTACGCGACCGGGCCGCCGGCCTGCTCTAGGACTCGTTCCCGACACTGCCGGGACAACTTCCCGGTGCCCGACAGTGCCGCTGCTCTGGGCGGTGGGAAACCGCCGGCTGCAGCCTCCTGGTGCTGCAACGACAACCAGGAGGGGAGCAGCAGATGAAGAGAATCATTGCCAAGGCCGCGCTCACGATCGTGGCCGCCGGTGGCGTCGGTGTGGTGTCCGGCCACGCGACCACCGACGGGCCCGGCGCCGTCGGCGAGTTCAGCAGCTCGATGGCACAGAACCACGGCTCCGTCCTGGACTGCCTCCCGTGACCGCGGCCACGCCGCGGCGGCTGTGGCTCACCGCCGGCTGGCTGGTGATCGGCTACGTGGTGCTGACGTTCGCCGGCACTGCGTTCCAGAACCAGCCGGTCCTCGGCGACAAGCCCGCCAAGGTCGCGTCCGCCCTGGTCGACTCCTCGATGACCAAGCAGTTCACCGGGGGCTACATCGAGTTCGTCGCGACGCTGGTCTTCCTCGTGGCGGCGCTGCTGGTGGCACGGCTGCTGCGTGGCGGTGACCAGACCACGCAGTGGTTGTCCTCCTGCGTGGCCGGCGCGGCGGTCGTCTACGCCGCGGTCATGCTCGCGACCGGCGGTGCTGCCGGTGCAGCCGCGCTCTACGACGGGCACCACGGGGCACCACTGAGCACGATCACCACGGTCAACGACATGCGCAACATCGGATTCTCGTTGACCGGCGGGGTCGCCGGCGTCATCGCGATCACCGCATCGGCGTCCGGGCAGATCACGCGACGGCTGCCGAGGTGGCTGGCCTACGCGGGTTACGTCGTGGGCGTCGTGTGCATCGCCGCGGTGCCGGCGGCGAAGGCGGGTGCGCCGCAGACGCTGCTGTGGTTCGCCTGGCTCGTGGCGCTCGGGGTCGTCCTGCTGCGGCGCTCCCGGTCGACCGTGGAGCTGCCGGCGCAGAGCGCCGTCGCCGTGCCTGCCTGAATGGGTTCCGCGATCTCCCGGAGAGCGTCACTATGGACGACGTGAGGCTGCGGGGGGTGGGGCCGACGGCCGCGGTGATCGCCGCGGCCGTCGGCCTGTCGCTCACCGGGGTGGCGGGTTCCCTCTGGGCGGCCGTCCAGGATCACCAGTCGGTCGCCTCCACGGCGCTGGTCGCATCTTTCATGGTGGCCTTCGCGGCGACCGGCGCCGTCGTTGCGGCGGCCCGGCCGGGCAACGGCGTCGGTTGGCTCATGCTGGCCGGCGCTGCGGTGTCGAGCCTCGGCAACGCCGGGGCATCGCTGGCCCATCACGGCATCGTCGTGGACCCGGGCAGCCTGCCCGGAGCCTCGGCGTTCGCGGTCGCCGGCCAATCGTGCCGTTCGCTGGGTTGGTACCTGTTGACCCTCGGCGTGCCGGCGGTGTTCCCGGACGGCAAGTTCCTGGCCAGCCGCCGTCGCTGGTTGCCGACCTTGCTCGGTGTCGTGCTGGTCGCCTCGGTCGTCGGCCCGATCACCGACAAGCAGGCGGACCTCACCGGTCTGGGAAGCTGGCAGAACCCGATCGCACCGACCGGCGGCTGGCAGTTCTTCCAGGCACTCGCGTTCATCCTTCAGGCGCCGCTCGGGCTTGTCGTCGCCGTCGCCATCGTCGGCCAGCTGGTGCGGCGCTGGCGGCAGGGCGGTCCATTGCTGCGCCAGCAGCTGCAGCTGTTCATCGGTGCCGCGGCGATCGGGATCCTCGCGGTGCCGGTCGTGTTCGCCCTTGGCACGGCCCACGGGGACTGGGTGTTCGGGGCGGCTGCAGTGCCGCTGCCGATCGCGATCGGCTTTGCCGTGCTGGCGCGAGATCTCTACGACTTGCGCACCGCGGCCAACCGGACGCTGGTGTGGGTGACCCTGTCGGCCCTCATCGTCGGGCTGTACGCGTTGGTCATCCAGGGTCTCGGCAGCCGCTTGGACGTTCACGGCGCAGCCTGGTTGGCCTGGGTGGCCGCCGGAGTCGTCGCGGTGGCGTTCGCCCCGCTGCGCGACGTGCTTCAGCGGGGCATCAACCGGCTGACCTTCGGTCGCTGGGACGAGCCCTACGACGTGCTCGCCGCGCTCGGACAGCGCCTCGAGGCCAGCGTAGACGTCGACCGGCTGCTCGCCGACGTCGTGAGCGAGCTGCACGGGCTCGGGCTCGGCGCCGTTGCCGTCTACGACGCCGACGGGCGGGTCGTCGCGGGAGATGTTGCGACGACCGACCACCTGGTTGCCCAACCCCTGGCGGCGTTCGGTCGTCCGGTAGGAACGCTGCGCTACCAAAGGCCCGGCCAGCCGTTGCGCCAGCGGGACCGTCGACTGCTCGAGGACCTGGCCGGTCACCTCGGCGGCGTGCTGCATGCGCGCCACCTGACCGCGGACCTGCAGCGGGCGCTCGAGCGCCAGGTGCTCGCGCGCGAGGAGGAACGCCGCCGGTTGCGCCGGGACCTGCACGACGGGCTGGGGCCGGCCCTCGCGGGGCACCTGCTGCGGCTGGACCTGATCGCGTCGAAGGTGGATCACGATCCCGCGGCGTACGCCGAGGTCGACCGGCTGCGTCAGGAGCTGCGTGGCACGGTGCTCGAGGTTCGCCGGGTCGTCGAGGGGCTGCGGCCGCCGGCGCTCGACGAGCTGGGGCTGGCCGGCGCCCTGTCGCAGGTGCTGCAAAGGCTCAGCGCCGGCAGCGCCGTGCGCGTCGGCTTGCACGTCGAGGAGCTGCCCCCGTTGTCGGCCGCGATCGAGGTGGCGGCCTTCCGAATCGTCACGGAGGCGGTCACCAACGTCGTCCGCCACGCCGGCGCCGCGCAGTGCACGGTGTGTCTCGTGGGGGTCGACGGCATGTTGCGGGTCACCGTCACCGACGACGGATGCGGGATGGCCGTCGCATCTCCGGCGGGCAACGGCCTGCACACGATGCGGGAGCGCGCGGAGGAGCTGCGCGGCCGGCTCCGGATCGAAGCCGGCAGCGGTACGACGGTCGTCGCCGAGCTGCCGTTGCCGCCTGCTGCTCGCGCCCCGAGCGCCCCGGTGCTGGCGGCGGAGCGGTGAGCACGCGCGTGTTCGTCGTCGACGACCACCCGGTGTTCCGCGACGGCCTCGTGGCGCTGCTCGGTTCGGTCGAGGACCTGGACGTCGTCGGGGCGGCGGGGGACGGCCCGGAAGCGATCGAGGCGCTGTCCGACGGTTGCGCCGACGTCGTGCTGATGGATCTCAACCTGCCGACGATGTCGGGCATCGAGGCGACCGCACGGCTGGCCGCGCTGCCAGACCCGCCCGCAGTCCTCGCGGTCACGATGGTCGACGACGACGACACGGTGCTCGCGGCGATGCGCGCGGGCGCCCGCGGCTACGTGCTGAAGGGCTCGGTGGGAGCGGAGATCGTGGCGGCGGTGCGCACTGTCGCTGCGGGTGGTGCAGTGTTCGGTGCAGGCGTCGCTACGCAGGTTCTGGCCCTGGCGTCGCCGGGTGGGGGAGCGGGGCGCGAGGACGACGGGCTGACCGAGCGGGAGCGCGAGGTGCTGGCGCTGCTGGCCGAAGGAGCCAACAACGCCCAGATCGCCCGTGCCCTGGGCGTGAGCCTGAAGACCGTGCAGAACTACGTGTCGCGAATCCTCGACAAGCTGCAGGTCTCGGATCGCACTCAAGCGGCGCTGAAGGCGCGTGGGCGCCCGTCGTCGCGTTGATCCCCGCCCGCGTTGAGGGTCACGACCACGGGTCGGGCCCTCAGTGCTCTTCTCCGGACGTCGCGTCAGCCTGGGGACTCTCGGTACGTGACCCGGGGCCGGGTCAGGACGGGCCGTTGGACCCTCGGGCGATCGCGGACACGTGGACGACGCCCCCGCACGCGTCCACCGGCGCGTCGATGGTGAGGTGGTCACTGCTGCCGGGCGGCAGGATCGCGAGCTTCTGCGCCGCCGGGCACGAGGTGCCGGTGCTGCCGGGGATGTGGTCCCACGCCACGGCGAACGACGCGACACCGCCGGGCTGCAGCGTGACGGTGCGCGGGGTGTACGACGGGGCGTCGTAGGTGCCACCGTCGACGACCTTGGTGGTCATCGGCTTGTCGTGCGCGTCCAGCAGCCGCAGGCCGGGGTAGCCGGTGAGGTGGCAGCTCGTCGCCGACAGGTTGTGCAGAGCGATGACCATCTGAAGGTGTCCGGTCGCGCCCTGTTCCGCGGCGACGCCGGGACGCAGCTGGGCCGCGGTGCACGACACCCGAGTCGCCGAGTCGGCGCTGGTCGCCGACATGGACGGCACGGAGACCGCCAGCCCGACACCGATGGCGGCAATCGCCGGCAGCGCGGCTGCGGCGGGCTTCATGCGACGTCCTCACGGGCGACTCTCGTGGACACCCTCGCCCTACCCGCGTTGACGGCGGCGGCACCGATCGCGCTCCTCAACTTGTCGGGTGCCAGGCAGTTGTCACCCGGACGTCACACCGCGGCATCAGCTCCGGCCGTGGCGCGGTCGGTGCGTGCAGGCAGGCGACGACCGACGCCTCGACCCGGTGGGCCAGGGACGCGCCGCCCGGCCACGGGGGTTTGCCGGGCGGCGCACGTCCAGCGTGCCCCGGCCGCCGGCCGAGGCAACCAGCCGTTCGGGTGAACGGCGTCCGGCCGACGCGCCTCGACGTGGAGTTCGTGAGGTCGTCGCATTTCGGGCGCGCACCTGGGATCGTCAGAGCAGAGCGGCCGGCGCCCGGGATCCGCTCGACGAGCAAGCGGCGGACGAGGAAGCGGCAGGACGATAAGTCGGCCGCTCGCAGGAGGATCGGCATGGCAACGACGGAGGCACCCGCTCGGCGGTCGTTCTGGGCCTGGTGCCTGCAGTCGGAGGAGCCGACTTCGCAGGAGCGCGCCAAGCTCGCCCGGCGGCTGTCCGAGGGGTCCGGTGTCGAGATCGTGCCCCGGCCGATCCCCGACCTCGCCGACGCGCAGCTGCGCGACCCACGGATCGAGGCACCCGACGCCGTCGCCAGGTGGTGCACGACCGACGCCTGGGAGCGGGCGTTCCACTCCTACGGCGCGGCGTTCACCGACCGCACCCGCGCCTTCAACCTCGACTTCCCGAACCCGCCCGACATCGTTGCGCACCCGCGCACGGAGGCCGAGCTCGAGGCGACCCTCGACTGGTGCGCCGACAAGGGCCACGTGGTGGTGCCCTACGGCGGCGGCTCGTCGGTCGTCTGGGGCGTCAACCCGCCCGAGGCCGACGGCATCGTCACGATCGCGCTCGATCGCCTCGACCGGGTGCTCGAGCTCGACGAGACCTCGCGGGCGGCGCGCATCCAGGCGGGCGTCTTCGGCCCGCACCTCGAGGACCAGCTGCGGCCGCACGGCTATACGTTGCGGCACTTCCCGCAGTCGTTCCGGTTCTCCTCGCTGGGCGGGTGGATCGTGACCCGCTCGGGCGGTCACTACGCGACCAACCACACCCACATCGACGACTTCGTCGAGTCGGTGCGGATGCTGACGCCGCAGGGCTGGTGGGAGTCGCGGCGGCTGCCGGGCTCGGGAGCGGGGCCGTCACCGGACCGGCTGGTCCTCGGCAGCGAGGGCATCCTCGGCATCGTCACCGAGGCGTGGATGCGCATCCAGAAGCGGCCGGCGTTCCGCGCGACCGCCGGGGTCGTCTTCGACTCGTGGCCGGCCGGTTACGACGCCGCCCGGCAGATCGCCCAGGCGAAGCTGTGGCCGGCCAACCTGCGGCTGCTCGACCCGGCCGAGGCCGGTCGCGCCGCCGGGCTCGACGGCGACCAGTCGCTGCTCATCATCGGCTTCGAGTCGGCCGAGCTGTCGCAGCGCGGCCCCATCGGTCAAGCGGTCGAGATCGCTCGTGGCTGCGGCGGGCACATCGACGACGGCGACGTGGCGGTCGACGACGGCGAGGGCACGCCGACGGGGCGCGGTGGCGCCGTCGGCGCGTGGCGAGACGCGTTCATCGGCGTACGCCCCGGGGTCGAGACCAGCCTCGGCGTCGTCGCCGACACGTTCGAGACGTCGATCACCTGGGACCGCTGGCCGGACTTCGACGCCTCGGTCCGCGAGCGGGTGGGTGCCGCGCTGCGTGAGGTCTTCGGCCACGCCCCGTTGCTGTCGTGCCGGTTCACTCACGTCTACCCCGACGGGCCCGCGCCCTACTACTCGTGGTCCGGCGTCGGCCGGCAGGGCAGCGAGATCGCCATGTGGCAGGAGATCAAGCACGCGACGGCCGAGGCCGTGCTCGACGCGGGCGGCACGATCACCCACCACCACGCGGTCGGCCGCATGCACCGGCCGCAGTACGACCGGCAACGCCCCGACCTGTTCGCCGAAGCGCTGCGCGCCGCCAAGTCCGCGGTGGATCCTGGCGGCATCCTCAACCCGGGGGTGCTCCTTGACCCTGCATGAGATCGCACCGATGCCCGACGCCGCCGACCACCTGGCGCTCGTCGACGCCCACGTCGCACACAACTACGCGCCGCTGCCGGTCGTCGCCGCCCGCGGTTCCGGCGCCTGGGTCACCGACGTCGCCGGCGACCGCTATCTCGACTGCCTGGCCGCCTACTCGGCGTTGAACTTCGGTCACTCGCACCCCGAGCTCCTCGCGACCGCCCGCGACCAGCTGGAGCGGCTGACGCTGATCAGCCGGGCGTTCCACCACGACGAGCTGGGCCCGTTCGCCGCCGAGCTCGCGGCGCTCGTGGGCAAGGAGATGGTCCTGCCGATGAACACCGGTGCCGAGGCCGTCGAGACCGGCATCAAGGTCGCCCGCAAGTGGGGCTACGAGGTCAAGGGCGTGGCGCCTGACCGCGCGAAGATCGTCGTGATGGCGGGCAACTTCCACGGGCGTACGACGACCATCGTCGGGTTCTCCGACGACCCCGAGGCCCGCGACGGCTTCGGCCCGTTCACCCCGGGGTTCGTCACCGTGCCCTACGGGGACGCTGACGCGGTCGCCCGGGCCGTCGACGGCGACACCGTCGCCGTGCTGCTCGAGCCGATCCAGGGCGAGGCGGGCGTCATCGTGCCGCCGCCGGAGTTCCTGCCCGCGGTCCGGCGCATCTGCTCCGCGCAGGACGTGCTGCTCGTCGCCGACGAGGTCCAGAGCGGGCTCGGCCGCACCGGCGCGACGCTCGCCTGCGAGCACAGCCACGTCGAGGCGGATCTCTACCTGCTCGGCAAGGCGCTCGGTGGCGGCATCGTCCCGGCCTCGGCCGTGGTCGGCGATGCCGACGTGCTCGGCGTGCTGCGCCCCGGCCAGCACGGCTCGACGTTCGGCGGCAACCCGCTGGCCTGCGCGATCGGGCGCACCGTCGTACGCATGCTTGCCACTGGCACCTACCAGCAGCGTGCCCGCGACCTCGGCGCCCGCCTGCACGCACGGCTGGGCGAGCTCGTCGGGTCCGGCGTCACGGCGGTCCGCGGCGTCGGCCTGTGGGCCGGCATCGACATCGATCCGCGGGTCGGCACCGGCCGGCAGATCTGCGCGCGGCTGCTGCAGCACCGCGTGCTCGCGAAGGACACCCACGGGCAGACGATCCGGCTGGCTCCGCCGCTGGTCATCGAGCAGAGCGATCTCGACTGGGCACTCGACCAGCTCGCCGCCGTCCTCGCCGAGTCCTGACTAGCGCGCCGGTTGCATCGCCGGAGCCAGTGGCAGCGACACCTCGAAGCAGGTGCGACCGGGCCGGCTGCTGACGCGCACGGTCCCGCCGTGCGCCTCGACGACCGCGGCGACGATCGCCAGCCCCAGCCCGGTGCTGCCGGCGGTGCGGGTGCGCGCCGCGTCGGCCCGCGCGAAGCGTTCGAAGACCCGGTCCTGCAATTCCTGCGGTATCCCCGGGCCGTCGTCGCAGACCTGCAGCAGCGCAAGGTCGTTCGCGACATCCATGTGCAGCGCCACCGTCACCGTCGTACCGGCCGGGGTGTGCGTGCGGGCGTTGGCCAGCAGGTTCGCGAGCACCTGGTGCAGGCGGTGCCCGTCGCCGGTGACGACGATCGGCTCCTCGGGCAGCTCGAGCATCCACCGGTGGCCGCGGCTGGCCGCCTGCGCGTCGCTCGTGGCGTCGATCACCACGCGGGTCAGGTCGACGGCCTCCCTGGCCAGCGGGCGGCCCGCGTCGAGACGGGCCAGGAGCAGCAGGTCGTCGACGAGCACCCCCATGCGCGACGCCTCCGCCTCGACCCGGCGCAGCGCATGGCGTACGCCGTCGGGCAGGGTCTCCTCGTCGCGGCCGGCCAGCTCCGCGTGGCTGCGGATCGCGGCCAGCGGGGTGCGCAGCTCGTGGCTCGCGTCGGCGATGAACTGGCGCAGCCGCTCCTCGGTCGCGTGCCGCTCGGCCAGCGAACGTTCGACGTGGCCGAGCATCTGGTTGACCGCGGCGCCGACCTGGCCGACCTCGGTCGCCGGATCGGCATCGCTGTCGGGGACCCGCGCGGGCAGCGAGACCTCGCCGCTGGCGAGCGGCGTGCGCGCCACGTCGAGCGCCGTGTGCGTCACCCGGCGTAGCGGGCGCAGCGACAGCCGGACCGACGCCGCGCCCACCAGACCCGCCAGTGCCAGCGCGCACAGGAAGACGACGACCTCGATGCCTTCCAGGCGGTGCATGGTGCTGTCGACGCTGTCGAGCGGCAGCCCGGTCACGAGCACGTCGCCGTCCGCGCCGTGCACCGCGGTGAGCCGGTAGTCGCCGAGCACGCCCAGCTGCGCGGAGGTCGCCCGGCCGTCGGTGGGCAGCGCGCGCAGGCGCGCGGCTTCGTCGCCGCCGAGGGGCACCTGCACGAGCTGCACCTGGTGGTCGGACTCGCGGGCCACCGCTGCGTTGGTCACCCGACCGCCGCTGAGCCGGGCGGCGAAGGTGCCGAGCTGCTGTCCGCGCAGCAGGCTGTCGTCGAAGTCGGTGGGCGCGCCGCCACGGCCGCCGCTGTTGTCGTGCTCGAGGCTGAACGCCAGCCGTGGCCCGGCGTCGGCCAGCTGCTGGTCGAGCCGCTGGATCAGGAAGCTGTGCAGCGCGAGCGTCGTCGCGATGCCGATCGCCGCGCAGGTCGCCAGCAGCAGCACGAGCAGCCCGGCGATCAGCCGCCAGCGCAACGTCCGCGCCGTCCACCACCGGCGCAACCGCAAGGTCACCCGCCTACTGCCTTCAACACGTAGCCGGCACCGCGGACGGTGTGGATCAGCGGTTCGCGGCCTGCGTCGATCTTCTTGCGCAGGTAGGAGATGTAGAGCTCGACCACGTGCGCCTGCCCGCCGAAGTCGTAGTTCCAGACCCGGTCGAGGATCTGCGCCTTGGACAGCACCCGGCGCGGGTTGCGCAGGAGGAAGCGCAGCAGCTCGAACTCGGTCGTGGTCAGCTCTACCAGGTCACCACCGCGGCGTACCTCGTGTGCGTCCTCGTCCATCTCGAGGTCGGCGAACCTCAGCAGGTTGCTCGACGCCTTGGCCCGGGCCAGCCCGGCCCGGCGCAGCAGGCCGCGCAGCCGGGCGATGACCTCCTCGAGGCTGAACGGCTTCGTGACGTAGTCGTCGCCGCCCGCAGTGATGCCGGCGATGCGGTCCTCGACCGCGTCGCGCGCGGTGAGGAAGAGCACGCAGGCGTGCGGCTGATCCGCGCGGATGCGGCGCAGCACCTCCAGGCCGTCGAAGTCCGGCAGCATCACGTCGAGGATCACCGCGTCGGGCTTGAACTCCCGCGCGGTCCGCACGGCCTCCTGCCCGGACCCGGCCACCTGGACATCCCAACCCTCGTAGCGCAGCACGCTGCCGAGGACCTCCGCGAGGCTCGGCTCGTCGTCGACGACGAGCACCCGGATCGGCGAGCCGTCGGGGCGGCGCAGGTCGGGGGCGGGAGGCGGCGAGGCGGCGGAGGAGGCGGTCACGGATGTCACCTTCACATCGGGGACGTGACGCGATGCTCTGCGAAACCTCTGAGAAGGCTCTGAGATTCCTCGCCGGCACGTTCAGAGGAAACACAGAGCGAAGGGCGAGCGTGCCTTAAGGAACGGCGGCGACGGTAGATGCATGACCGCTCTCGCCGACGCTCCGGCCACGACGCGTGGGCCGCTGCTCGCCGCGCGGCCGGGACGCGGGCGGCTGGTCGCTCCGCTGACGGCGCTCGCCGTCGCAGCCGGCGCCGCCGCGGTGGTCGGCTGGTGGTGGGTGAACA
>Ga0207652_10000593_pt1 | contig 36248 bp, 38 predicted proteins | sample KBSC63BmetaG_FD_184334 | JGI IMG/M metagenome (GOLD analysis project Ga0207652, IMG submission 184334) | Corn rhizosphere microbial communities from Kellogg Biological Station, Michigan, USA - KBS C6-3B metaG (SPAdes) (version 2) | ecosystem: Host-associated > Plants > Roots > Rhizosphere ...
CTTGTACTTATAAACTATAGAAAATTCAAAGAGGAGGCTGCCATGTCATTTATCATGAATTTTATCCGCCAGTGCACGAGCTGCTGGCAAGGCCAAGCCTACGAACTTCTCTCCAAAAAGGACGATGCTGACGGAAACGCAGAAGCAGAAGCATGAATCAAGAAACATCCCTTACCAACGTCATCAAACAGAGAGATGCGGGTGGACATTGGTGCTCTTGAAAAAATTGTCATCAATTCTAATGTGGAAAAAATTGCGGAGCACCTGGCAAAAATCGCTCAGATCAGCGAGGCAGGCAGAGGCGCCCTCCTCAAGGGAATAGTTGGGCTGAGTATTCCTCTTCATCTGAAAGAAATATTGCATCATGCAGTGAGAAAAACAAGCCCTCAATAGACATTGAGGATGAAGGGAAAAGATTTACCGTGCAAGAAAAGCAGCCGATCAGCACGTTGCTTGCCTAACAAAGCTCAACCAGGAGCCATCTTATGGCAATCGCAATCCCACAAATCAACATGGCCAATTTCCAGCAAGAAAACCTCGTGCAAACGGGGCAGATTCAGAATGTGCTCAACCACATCAGCCACTACCCAAATCATGCTGACCAAGTCCATGAGCTGATGGATTGCCTCTCTCAGACTCTCGGTCTTCAAGGAGCCTTCAAAGGTCACTGTGCCAGTACACTCAGATGCCGCATCATTGAGCTCGCGAAGCAAAACCCAGCAAGCGCCCAAAGCGTGGCAAACTTGCCGCCGTATCGATTTAATTCCGGACTCGCAACCGTCATTGAAAAAATCAACTATTTAAACAAAAACCGACTGTCCAAATGGCTTCACCATTTTGAGAATTACATGTCTTCCAGCAACGATGCGGGGGCCATATGTCTCATGGGCGGAATTGCGTTCTTTTTTGCAGGGCAATACATTCGAGCCCTAACTCCTGACAACCCCAAGGCCCAACAGTGGGGAACTTTCGCAACTACCGCCGGCGTTACCTTCTTCATCACTCCTTTCGCCTACTCGCTTTGCAAGGCATTCACAGACGATCCAACGTAAATTTCAGATTAATTTTTTGTTTAATTGGTGTAATTTTCCCGCTTCCGGTACCCTGATCTCATCGGAAAAAAACAAAAAACAGGAGGTACCTATGAAATCTGCACTCTTTGCACTTCTTTCTCTCACCACCTTTGCCACCGCGCAAGAGGCGCCCACACAACACATCTCCGCTCCCGTCGAGCAATCGATGGGCTACGTCGGTCTCGGCCTCGGCCCCTTCCCCCTCCCGCTCCCCAACTTCAGCCTCGGCTTCCGCACCCAACACAATCGCCACGGCTTCGACACCTCGCTCCAAGTCGCAACCGTTGTTGAAGTCACCGCCGTCAAACTCAATCCCGTCTACCTCCACTACTTCAAGCCCAATCTCAGCTCTCAGTTCTACGTCGGCGGCGGCCTCGGCCTCGGCGCTCTCTTTCACCACGGAACTGCGGGATTCATCTCCCCAGAATTCGTCTTCGGCAAACAGTACCGAAACGAATCCCAAGACACCCGCTTCTTCCAAGCCCAAATCAGCTTCCCCACCATCGGATCCCACCACTTCGGCACGCGAGGCCTCTCCCATCGCAACGTCACGTGGTTCCCCCTGGTCGTGCTGAGCTACGGCATCGGGTTTTAAGTTTTCTTTGGCAAAATAAGCCATCTTCAATAGAATCGGCCCTCTTCATCTAGGAGGGCCGTTTGCTTCAGTTTGTCCTTTGGCTTCTGTTCACTGCCTCGCTTTTCGCAAGCGAAACACCGGATGCATTTTGCATGGCAACCACCGAGTGCGAGCCGTCGGCTCTTGTCGAGGGATGCGTCAGCGCTATCTCGGGCGATTTCTACGATGTGACAGAAGATCTGGTGGTGCAAGGGGCGGAGCCGATCCGGATTTATCGCTCGTACTTGAGCCGGAAAGGAGACGAATGGACGGTTGTTCCTCACGCTGAGATTTGTCCCATCAGCGATGGGTACATGGTGACTGAACCGAATGGCACAGAACTTTTCTACAAACTGAAAAGCAAGGAAAAAGTAGGGAAAGAAACCATCGGCCGGTACGAACCAAGCAATCTAAACACCGGATTTTCCAATACCTCTCAGGGAAAAATTTCAAGCTTCACGAATCGAAGAAACAACTTCTTCACTCTTGAACAAGAAAAACAAAAGTTCCTCACCATGTATTGTGCTGATGGAACAATCCGTTCCTACAAGCGGCAACATCACAGCCATAATTTTCAGCTTCTTTCGGAAAGGCTACCAAATGGAAATTATGTTCTGTACGAATACATGGAAGATGCTCACTTCAATGAGTTCTTAGCTAAAATTCGAACCACAAATCCAGCACAGACAAAGATCTATGCTCAAGTCGAATTTTCCCCTCCCGTTCCCATTCATAAATCAACTCCGTCAAAAGTCAAAGAACGTCGTCTCATCACCAGTGACGGCCGTGAACTTGTTTACAAATACACCGACCAATCTCCATGGAGATATCTAGAACAGGTTGTTTCCCCAGAGAAGCCAGATACGCACTATTCGTACACCATGCCTCATATTCCCTCGCACTTCGGGCAGTTTTTAACTTTGATTACCCATCCACTGAACCGGCAGTTGCAGGTGGGTTATTATTTCAAAACCACGGAAATCGTGAACGGAAACACGATCTATTTACCCAACGAAACGGTACAAGACGAACACAGTTACGAACATCTCTTGGTAGACCCTCGCCGGGGCCGAGTAAAAACCCTCTCGTCTCCCATCGGAACCGACGCAACGCTCCACACGACCCACTGGTTCATCTACGATCTCGAGCATCGAAAAACATCCGTCTACGACATCGAGCAGGCCCGCACCGATTATTTCTGGAATGAAGAATTGCGGTTGGAAAGGATCGAGCGGTTTGGGAAGGATGGGGCTCTTAAAACGGTCGAGAAGTTTGTCTGGGACGGAAGCAATCTGGCAGTTAAGGCTTTGCTCGATGGGCAAAGAAAACCAATTTCGGCTCGGAGATATTTCTACGACGGCAAGGGCAATATCGTAGAAGACCAGCTGTATGGGAATTTGTCGGGCCAGGGAGCTGCTTTGGTTCTCGATGCGAAAGGATACCCAGTTGCAAACGGCGTGGAGCTATTTTCCACCCGGTTTCAGTACCGTTATGAAAACCATATTTCGTATCTGCTCCGAGAAGAAACCGATGCAGGGCTCGTGATTGTGCACGAATATCTGCCAGGAACACAACTGCCCGTTTCAGAACTGACGTACGATAAAAGCACACTCAAACGAACACACTGTTTCGAATACAACGAAGATCACATTCTCGTGGCTGACATCACCGATGAGCGGATTGTGCGCATCACGCCCATGAGTTCTGGCCCTTATGCTGGGATGCCTGAGGTCATTGCAGAGCACGACAGCCAAAACCACTTACTGAAGAAAACAGTTCTCACCTACACAACGGGCGGGAACATTGCGCAAAAAGACATCTACGATGCCAACAACGTTTTCCGCTACAGCCTCAAGTTTTCGTACGATGACAAAGGTCGGCTTATTTCTCAGACGAATGCCCTCGGCCAAGAAGAAACCTTTTCCTACGATGCATGCAACAATCTCATCCAATATAAACCAGTTTCCGGCCGGGCCCGCATCTCCACTACCTACGACTGCTCTAACCGACCCGTGCTTGAACAAACGGACGGCGACGACGGCATTGTGCTGCAAACCCGTCATTCATACGACCTCAAAAGCCGCAAAATTGCCGAGGAAAAACCCTTTGGAAACACCACGTTCTACCGCTACAACAGCGCAGGCTTTTTGTCTGAAAAACAAACCGGCCCCTACATTTTCCGCTATACACGCGATGCGCTCGGCAATGTGGTCACTGCCACCAATCCCGATGGCTCGGTCACCAAAACCGCATACAACGTGCGCAGCCAGCCGATCCGGGCCGAACATCCCGATAGCGGCATCGAACACTGGACATATGCCCTCGATGGCACGCAAGCCAGCTACACCGATCCGGCGGGCATCAAAACCGCTTACACCCACGATTTCATCTGCCGCATGACGTCCAAAACCATCGGCTCTGACTATCAAGAGCAGTGGATCTACGATGGTCAGCACTTGCTGCAGCACACCGATGCAGAAGGACACGCCACTACCTACGAATATGATCCCGCAGGACGTCTGCATGCTGAAAAACGGGCCGACCAAGCAGTCTTTTTCTCATACGATCCCCTCGGACGAAAATGCCAAGAACAAACAGAACACCTCCTCCATCGCACAGAACACGACCTTCTCGATCGGAGCATTGAAGAAACCGAACTAGACACCGAAGGCCATCTTTTCATAAAAGCACTGTACCATTACAACAGTGCAGGCCTCATCGATTCCACCACTCGCAATATCTGCGGCCAAACAGCCATCGAACACACAACCTACGATTCTCTCGGCCGTCCCACAACCACCACTGATGCTCGCAGCTTCTCTACCACCACCCGCTACGAACATCTCTCTGACGGCCGCCGCATCACCACCACCGATCCCACCGGCCTCCAAACCATCCAACGCTACGATTCTCTCGACCGCCTCATCACCTCCGACATCCCCGGCTTTCTCCACGAAGAATTCACCCACGATTTCCGAGGCAACGTCCTCTCTCATACCTCTCAAACTCCCGAACGCACCTGCCGCCTCGAAAAAGCCTACGATTCCATGGGACGTCTTACCCGCCTCCAAGAACCCCTCGGAAAAACCACCGCCCATAGCTACAACACCTCCGGCCTCCTCACCCAAACCATCAAACCCGACGGTACCCGCCTCACCTATACCTACACTCCTCTCCGCCATCTCCAATCTCTCACCTCCTCCGACCACACCATCCACTACACCTACTACCACGACCGACTCGGCCGCCTCCTCCAATCCACCGACGAAACCACCCAGCGCTCCACCCTCCGCACTTATGATCCTCACAGCAATCTCCTCTCCGAAACCCTCGCCAACGGCCTCACCCTCCACAGCACCTACGATCCCCAAAACCGCCGCACCTCCCTCACCCTCCCAAATCAGTCGACAATCACTTATACTCACGATGCTCGCTTCCTCCGAACCATCGCTTACAAACACCTAACCCACCACTTCACCACTTACGATCTCTCCGGCCGACTCACCCATGAACTCACCCCTCTCGGCCCAATCGACAAACAATACAACCCCACCGGCGCCCTCGACTCGATCAGCTCATCACATCTATCTCACTCCGTTTTGAAAAGAGATCCCGTCGGAAACATCCTCCAAACAAACGTTGCCTCCTACACCTACGACCCCCTCCACCAACTCGCCTCCGAAACCAACCACACCTACACCCACGACGCCCACCACTGCCGCCTTTCCAAAGATCAAGAACGCTACCAGCCCAACCAGCTCCTTCAGCTCCCCGACCAAATGCTCTACGATCCCAACGGCAACCCCATTCAGTGCAAAAATAACACCATCCTCTACGATGCCCTCGACCGCCCCGTCGAAATCACCACCCCCGCACACATCCTCCGCTTCACCTACGACTCCGACCACCGCAGACTTTCCAAAACCACCACCGACCGAGCCACCGGCATCGATAAAACAGACCTCTACCTCTACGACGGCCCCCACGAAATCGGCATGGCAAACAACGACCGCGCCCTCACCCAGCTCCGCATCCTCGGCCCCACCGCCCACGCCGAAATCGGCGCCGCCATCGCCCTAGAACTGCACGGAAAAACATACATCCCCCTCCACGACCTCTTCGGCAACGTCCGACATCTCGTCGATGCCGACCACAACACCATCGCCACCACCCACTACTACGGCACCTTCGGCGAAGAACCCGCCCCGCCCACCGAAACCTCCTGGCTTTCCTGGCCCACCCTCTTCACCCCCGAACTCCCGCTCCACAACCCCTGGCGCTACGCCTCCAAACGCATCGACGACGAACTCGGCTGGATCTGGTTCGGCAGACGCTTCTACCAACCCGACCTCGGCCGCTGGCTCACTCCCGATCCCATCGGCCACACAGCCGGAGTGAATTTGTATGCGTTTGTGCGCAACAACCCACTTGTGCGCGTCGATGAGTTTGGGCTCATTGATTTCGGGCAATACGATCGCCACGAAGGCGAATGGCAACGGCCAGAGCGGGAGCACAACATCAGCTCAGCCCTCGTCCATGCCACCGCTGACCTCGCTCTCGACATCGCTCACATTGCCACCACCGATCCCCTCTCCTCCTTCTTCGGCTCCTTCGGTTCCAACTCCGCTCCTCTCCATGAGCAACTGCTCGGTAGCCTCCGCTCCTGGATCCACCGCCAAACCGCCCCCCACCGACGAAACCGATGCTCTCTACCAAAGCACTTACTGGGCTAGCTCGCTTTTAGTGGGAGGCTTGCTTGAACGAGGAGCCATGAAGGTGAGCGCTCTTGCGCGCGGAGTCCTGTCGGGAGAGCGAGCGCTTGCAAACTCAGCAAGAGCTCTCTCCTCTTCGAAAACCCTTCAATCTATTGAAAAAGCCGTAGCTTCTCCTACCTTGGAAAACCTACTATTCGGTCAAGAATCTATAAGCTCTCGATTCTCTAGAAATGGAAATTTCAAGGGAGCTCACATAAGCGAAGTTCTCAGCAAATTAAAGAGCGGAGAGCTTTCTGCTAGTAATTTCCCTATAGACTATGTTGTGATGGATGGACAATATGTGGTTGGAAACAATAGATCTTTTTGGGTATTAAAAGAAGCAGGGATAGAGCCCACAATTTTGAGAAATCGAACCGGTGAAGCCGCCTTCGAGAATGTGGTCAAGAATCACTTGAGAGGATGCGCCCCAAGTTCTACGATTAAAGTGAGAGGCCGCTAGAACGTGCTTCTTCGATTGGAAAACGAAAAAAAAGAAAAAGAAATGTCACTTACGTTACTGAACATCCCCTGCGCAGGAACCTGGAAAAGAGATTGCGAATTAACCTCTCTCGAGATCAATACAAAGCTGCGTTTAGAATTTATAAAAGAAGAAGATCAATCCAAATGGAAACTGGAATTCGATAACCTCGTTGCTTTCAAGCTTACTGGTGAAGAGTTCTCAGGCCAGCTTTTTACTGATTTGCCGCAGGAAGGTTCATTTTACATATATGAAAATTCCCCCTGGCTCAAATCGCTAAAGAGATTTAAAAAAGACGAGCTAATAGAGAAGTGCAAGCATTTCGTTCTTTTTTTCTACGATGAAGTTATTGAGGTTGCAGCCAAAGAACTTTTCTATGAGAAGTTAACTAGAGCCACTCAGAGTCAAAACCATGGATAAAATTTCGAAGGTTGGTTCACAAAAAAAGAGACCCTCATGAAGACAAAGACAGAATTATCTTCATTCGTGCATAAGATGAGTCAAGATTACCGAATGAATCCTGATTCATGGACAAACAAGGATTTAGGAGCATTTCTCGAAGCGCTTGCTGCGTGGATCGATGATATGGAAGGATACTACTCAAACCAAGAGAAACCTATACCCGATAGGCTGGATTGGAAAATGATTGCTGATATGCTCTCAGGAGCGAAGGTTTATGAATAATTGTTAAGAATTTTGGCCAGGAAAGATCCAAAGACCCCTGACGAAAAAAACAAGTGTTTAGAAATCAGCTAATTAAGCCAATTTAGAGCAGCTTGTCCAATTCCTCAAAAGATCACTACCAAAATAATCCTGTTTTCTTTATAATTTTTGCCAAACCAGGTTAAAAATCATAGGTGTTGTATGGCTGCTCATAAAACCGAAACCCTTCCTCTCGAATCTCATCATTTAATTAAGTCTCTACAAGAAAAAGACGATGTCCTCGATTTCGTCTCAAATGGAATAGGATGCTTCGCATTTACGCTAATACAAGGGGTTGGCATCTTGGATATTTTAACTGAAAATGGACGTTTTGAAGAAAAGGATCTAACAAACCCTAAAAAATTCAAAAACCCTATAGCAATAAAATCTGCGCTTCTTTCATTGTGTTTGTGTAATTTATTAATCTACAAAGATGGGTCTTATTTTCTAACTAAATTGGGAGCACATTTAGCTGATAAAATTGGTCTCCTCACTATGCTATTTGAGGGTTACGGCGAATTGTTTGCGAATGGGGTTTCAATTGCTCGCGGAAAAACACAAAATCCAGCGAAATATATAAACGGTGCTTCCGTTGCTTTTTCCTCTATTCAATTTGGAGAAAAAGCAGTCGATCCAGTTGTTGTCGACACAATTCATAAACTTAGAACCAAAGGAACTGTCTGTGATCTCGGCTGCGGAAGCGCGCACCGATTAACTAAAATATGCCAAACACTTTCTCTGCCCGGATTAGGATTAGATGCTGATCATGAAGCTGTGAAGTTAGCCAAAAATTTGGCAAAGGAAAATTCTTCAATCGAGATAGAACAAGCTGATGTAACACAACTGGACGGTGTGTGGGAAGACGTAGAAGTCGTAATGCAAAACTTCATGACTCATGATATTGCCCCCGAAGAGAATTGTATCCAGACTTTAAGGTCGTACAAAAATAACTTTCCTCATATGAAGTACTTCATCATTGTAGATATCGTTGCTCCTCCCCAAGATTTTTCCTCTCATATGCCAGGTTATGATTACGTGCACGGATTACTTGGAATTGAGACGAGAACTTATGAACAAACTACTTCACTTTTTTCTCGAGCAGGCTATAAATTTGCAAGGGAAATCAAGCTTGACATGCCCAATACTTATCTTTGGGTGTTAAAGCCTCAAAGGAATTAAGAATCTTAACGAATTTTCTTAATTGTAAGAACAAAACAACCAAGCGAAAGCACGGTCAAGATGCAAGAAGAAAGTAACAGCTCAGGTAAGTTCGCCCCACTAAATAAATCGAGTATTATTACAGCAATTATCAAAGCGAGAGAATCTGCAGAATCAATCAGCCCGTATATTTTTCCTTGTAAATGATGATCGTATTTCTTAGAAATTAGCGAAAAAAGACAGGGAATGAAAATACCAAATCCCCCAGAAAACATCATGTTTACACAAATCAAAACGAGCTCATTTTTTAAGTGCCAATGCGTGGTTGCTATTAGCCCTACCATAGAGAGAATAGAAAGGCATGCTCCAACCAACATCCCTTGCCGTTCCTTTTCCTTTGGAATTACCCATTTTTGAAATAATACTCCTACGCAATAACCAATCACCCAGGTAGTGATAACGAATCTTACATCAGGGTTTGCTACTTGACCCTTGCCTCGTGCGAAGATTTGATAAAAAGCTATTTCGGCAATTAAATACCCCGCTAGTCCCCATTTAACCCAATTATGATTAAGAAAACTTTTAATTAACATTAATTCGTTCTTTAATGAAAAAACTCGATTTCCAATATCGTCAGGATCTTTAAGAAAGAAGGAAAGAAAAACCGAAATAAAGCAAATGAAACTCACGAGAGAGCAAGCAAAGAAAGGAGACAGGTAATAAGCTGCATACATCATCGCAACCCATCCTACAGCAATCGCAATAGTTGAGAGGCCGACAGAAGTCCGGAAATCGTTTTTAAAACCAGTGTCTACAAGTGCAGCTCGAGCGATCGGTGTTATATTCCCCAAAAACCCATACAACAAAACCGTAAGAACGAGAAAATAACCGTGTTTAAATGCCAAAAGAAAAAACAACTGCCCCAAGCATATTGCCACAAATCCCACAATGAGACTCTTCTTTCTGCAGAAGTAATCTGACATTCCCCCCTGAATCGTGGAAGCAAAAAACTGCAGACCATATACTGCAAAAAATACCGCCTTCGGGTAATCAGTAAACACACCAGCAAGATATACTATCGCTGCCAGTCCCAATTCTCCAACAAAGATAAAAAGCAAAAGCAAAAATTCTGTCATTTTTCTAAAAAGCTAGCGCTGCCCCCTGTAAAATGGTCTCAAGTGCTCTGAGTACTCCAATTCAATTACCTATACCATCAAGGAAAATTATTGGCAAAAATATTTTTTACACGCTAGATTTCGAGCCAATATTTCCGAATACTCGTCAGCCCCAACCTTCCTCCAAATGCCTCATTCATAACATCATCCATTCTCATCCAACAACTCGAGGACTTTAGCATAGCCACCCCCCTCCTTCTACGCCCAAATCTAGAGCCCCTTTTTACCTTACCCACCTTGACCTTGCAGATCGCATAAACTCGTAATTTCGAGAGAATATTAGTCGCACCTTTTTTAGCACTCGTTTTTTAAGTGCCTATAGCTTTTAATGCAATGCTTACAAAGCTTATCCTACTGCGGGACAAGCCCACTTAATTTCTTTAACTTTTAGGAGCCATATGGCTGAAGATATTTCCTTAACCCCATCTCAAAAAAAACAAAAGGATCTCTGGCTTTTCGTTACTATTCTTAAAGTCTTTGTTGTCCCTATCTTGATCATCCTTCCTGTCCAATATTTGATAATGTATCGGCATCCTGGGGAAGAATTAACGGCTTTTCTTGAGCTTCTGACAATCACCGGTGCTATCAGCTTACTCGGCATCGTCAGTCTCTACGTATGCGCTTACAAGGGGCACGGAAACAAATGGTTGATGTTTGTTGCGATTGCAAGCCTGGTTGGAGCTTTCCGAGAAACTAAACTATTCTTCTCTCAATCTTGGGACACTAGCAATATAGCCATTTTTATTAGCACCACTTGTCTTTGTATTTGGTGGTTTGTTCTTTGCGTAAAACTGACTGAATTGAATAGCCATTTGCAGCTGCAAAACTACCTTAACTCATCTCAATACAATCTTGCAGTAACATCATTTCATCAAGCCAAAGACTTGCAAGATCTCGAAACGAAATATAAGCAAGCGATTAAAGGGGCTCCACGCAAATATTCGAAGCTTCTAGCTGAGCCGTACGAAAAAATGAAACTTCAATTGTCTCCCGATATCTTAACTTCTAAAACAACCAAGGTCACTTTATGAAAACATTTTTCACAATTTTCCTAGGTTTTGTAAGTGGGATTGTAGGCGGTTTTACATGCTTCGCAGTGCTGATGGCGGTTTTTTGAACCATTTGTAAGTATTTTTGGCAGGCAAAAGCCTCTAATCAATTCATGTTAGAATTATAAAGAGAATCTAAATGCCCTACTTCAATAAACTGCATAATAAGTGACTTCAAACCTTTGGGAAGAAAATGAAGTTCACCAAAACCCTTAAGAGGCGTCCAAAAAAACTCGATATGTTCTTCCAAGGAGGGTACTTTTTGATGCGGCAAAACATTCGGCAAAACAACATGAAACAAAAAGTTTATTTCATGCTGAAGAACTCCTTTATGAGTCCATGAATTTTCAAAAATTCCGAAGGCTTTTTCAACTATCGCTTCAACACCCATTTCTTCTCTTAATTCTCTTTTGAGAGCCTCTTGCAAAGATTCTCCGCACTCAACACCACCTCCTGGAAGGAATGCATGCCCATTGATCTTATCTCGTGCTACTAATAAGTATTGTTGATCAAATACGAGGGCACGACAAATATTGCGAACATTGGTTTTCATATAATAACATCGACCTCTTTTTCAATAATTACATGTTGTTCAAATGTCTTTTCCATATGACGTTTTTCTTCAAAAAACAAACTTGGAGGAACTTCCTTGATTTCTTGAAGTGATGCATGAACAGAATTTAAAGCAAAGGAATAGGCAGAAATTGAGCGTTCCGCAAGAGATTTCCACGAATATTTTTGCATAACAGATTCTCGAAGAAGAGCCCCCAGGTTTCGAGCCAATTGCTCTGAACTCAACAATTCTATCACTTTTTGCGCTATTTCGCCAGGAGATTCTGTACAAATGCTAAGACCTTGCAATTCTTCGTATCCCATAGCCCCTATTGGAGTAGTAACAATCGGGAATCCGCCTGCGGCATAGTTCAATATTTTGACCTTCATTCCAGCTCCGGACAAAATCGGACAAATACCCAAATATCCACTAGATAGAGCTCGGTAAAATTCTTGCATTTCTTTTATCTCACCTGTAAATTCCACATTCTCCAGGTCTGCATATTCTTTTCTAAGCGCATGCGGTAACATTCCTATTACTTTGAGGCGAACATTTTTTATTTTTTTCATCACCAAGGGAAGAATTTTTTCAATCAAGAAAACAACCGCTTGCCGATTAGGGTAATAAAACAAATTTCCCAAAAAAAGGATAACTGGCTCAGGGTTATTGTTTCGCAGACGAGGAAATGAATCTTCTACTCCATTAGGCACTAAAAAAAACTTGTCAGGAGAGCGCTCATTTAAGTAGATTTGTTCTGATTTAGTCATACAAACAACCGCATCAGAACTATGAATAGCGGCTCTTTGAATGAAATCGATAAAATGGGAAGAGTTTTCGCGACCGTTAATACTATTTCTTAGAAGGTAGTCAGATTCATGAACCTCTAAAACAACCGGAATGTTTAATTGCTTTTTTATTTTTGAAGAAAAATATAAACAATCTTGAGTTACCTCGAATTGAACAATTTCGACTGACTCTTTTTTTATTATCTGTGTTATGTATTCAATATTATAAAATAGCTGATCAGGAAGAACATGCATTCGAATATTATAATTCTTTAACCTCTTAAAATCGTCTTTTTTTAAAAAATTTCTATTTCTAATGATCCAAACAATGTTTACCCCTTCTTCACCTAACGCAACCGATAAATGAAACAAACGATATATCAGCCCACATGTTGGCGGTATCTCAATAGCACCATCCAATAAAATTGCAACTTTTTTTACCTTTCTAGAAAGAGTGAAATCTTGAACGTAAAACCTAGAATCTTTGTAGGTATACATCTTGTTTTCATAATTTCTTTGGTACCACATTTCGTTAATCCTACAGTTAACTAACCGATGCTTTTTTTGCTGGAAAATTTGCTACTTCAAGCTTTTTTAAAATCTCCTTTACTTTTTGAGACTCTCCTCTTTTACAAACAAAAACAGCGTCTCCAGCTTCGACTACAAGAAGATTTCTCAATCCTATAACGGACACCAATCTTTTAGTCGAAAAGATGAGACAATTATTCGTTTCAAAGTCAACAACATTCCCGAGTTTAACATTTTGACTGTCATCTTTTTTCATAATCTGGTAAACGCTATCCCAGCATCCAATATCTGACCATGTTAATCGCATCGGACAGATAAGTAAATTTTCAGATTTCTCAAGAATAGCACAATCGAATGAATCAGCCGACAACGAGTCGAAATTTTTCGTTATTTTTCTAATTGAATTTTTGAAAAACGCATTAACATCATTGCAATGGCAATTCACTTGCGCCCAAAAAGCTTGAGGAGAAAACATGACAATGCCTGAATTCCAATAATACCCCCTTTGAAGATAGGATTTTGCCACAGCATAACTAGGCTTTTCTTCAAAAGATTTCACATAATTGCTAAACGAATTGTATTTTTTCCCAACTCTAATATATCCATATCCGGTAGCTGGATATGTAGGTTTAATTCCGAAAAGAACGATTCTGTCTGTTTGAGTAAGCAGGGTTGCCTGTTTTAAATAGCGCAGCAAAACGGCCGAAGTGTCGATATATTGATCACACGGTGCGACCAAAATGCATTCATCAGAACTAATACTATGATTTTCTTGCATTCTCCTAACAGAAAATGCTATTGCAGCTAGAGTGCCTTTATGACCTGGTTCTACAATAACACGAATTGGGAAACTCACTTTAATCTGTTTGAGCTGATCTTTTACCAGATTCAGATATCGAGCATTTGTTGAGATATTAATGCTCTTCACTTGCCTGGAACGAGAAAAACGCAGAATGCTTCTTTGCAGAAGGGAGAGTTTGGTTCCAAGCTGCAAAAACTGTTTCGGAGAGCGATCAGTCGATAAAGGCCAAAGGCGAAGCCCTTTCCCTCCTGCAAGAATTAAAACATGCACAATACTCTCCCTAAGAAATTCTCATGAAATTCAATAGAGAGGTTACATGAGGAGAATTGTGTTGATAATACTTCACTTCCACCTCTTCATGCAGTTCAACGTTCAACTCTTTTAAAATTTGAATTGTTTGCTTCCCCGCTTCTATCGAAGGAAGATAATGTCCACTTTCAAAAGAAATTTCGGTGATTTTACCTTTTTTTACTTTTAGAGTTCCCGCTGCCAAAACAGCCTTGCCGTGTGAAAGCGAAATATGGCGACTACTTTGAGATGCTGGCGTGATATATAACTCTTTATTCATATCTATAATATAAACACATTCTTTTTCACCCTCATCACATAACGAATCTTCCTTACGAGGTTCCTCGCAATAGAGATGCCCATTTCGGATCTGCGTGCGACATTTTTGACGCTCTTTTTCAGAATAAAATGCAATAAAGGGAATATCTGCAGATACATCTTGCGTTTCAAGCCATAAAAAAAATGGAGGGAAGGAATGATTCTTTGCAGCCTCTCTTTTCCAAATATCATGATAACTAGCAAGCCTACGATGACAGGGATCTAAAGTTTCAAGCCAATATTCTCCCCAAAACACACCAAGCTTGCTATCATAGTGTCGTGAGTTTATCAAAATCAATGGCAAATAGGCCCCTACCTCTACAACTTCTTCATGATAAGCTTTCTGTTTTTCAAGACTTTCTCCTGAGGAGGAATATATAGTTTTTAACTCGTTTAAATACCAACTTTTGTTGATAGTTATCTCGTGAATATTTTTTAAAAAGACATTCTGCGCAAACGACTCTTCTCTCATCCACTCTTCGAGAAAATGACGTATTTCCTCCAAAGCTTGAATACGCTTAGCTAAATTTTCAAAAGAGGATTTTTCAAGCGAGTGATAACTCTCTGCCAATTCGTGAAGCTTAACAAAACGTTCAGACGAAAACCCAGCGTGCTGAGAGAGTTCGTCTCGAGGGAAATCAACCCACTTTGCCGGTGCTGCAAGAAGAGGCGAACAAAGAGTGGTAAAACTTATAATAACAAATAAAGTAAAGCATTTGAGTTTCATTTTCTCAACCCTCCGTACTATTAACAGGATTTAAGAATGGAAGAGTGAGATAGTAATGTTGCATTTCACTGAGTTCTAAGGAATTTGGCAAGCTGCGCGAGAAATTTATCACTCTTTTAATTCCTTCTCGTATTGAGATTTTAGGTTCAAATCCAAGCACTTTCTTCGCCGTAGTCATATCTGCCCAAAGCCGTTCAGCGTAAATTTTAATGGGAACTGGGACGTAGATGGGCTCTAAGTCAGTCTGCAATTCTTGATTAATAATATTAACCACCTCGTTAAATGTGGTTTCTTCTCCATAACCTACATTTAACTCTTGAGTCTCCAGATCTTTTTCCAATGCTAATACAAACGCTTGAGCCGCATCTTCTACAAAAATATAATCCCGCGTTTGCGATCCATCTCCCCAAAGAACGGGACGCCGATTGTCTAGCATTGCCCAACTAAAAAGAGAAACAACATTGGCGTAGCCTCTTTTAGAATGCTCTCCTACTCCGTACACAGAAAATGGGCGCATTCCAATGCATTTGATGCCATATCTCTCACTATAGCGGTGAGCCTCTTGCTCGCAGAAAATTTTACATCCAGCTTTACTATCTGGAGGGTTAAGAGGCATTTTTTCATGATATGGAACAGGATTTCTCTCGTATACTGCACTCGTACTCGCCCAGACAATTTTTGGTATTCCGTATTTACGGATGGCCTCCATTACAGTCTTAAATCCGAGCAGAGTATAATTACACGCCTCTAAGTCATTTTCCTCGTGCATTAAAAAAGAAGAAGAAGCTGCCAAATGAATGACGGCATCTTTACCTTGAACCACACTAGATACGAGATCCCAATCTCTTGTATCCCCTGCTATCCATTCCACATTTTCATGCTCAAATGGTTTCTTTTGATTTGTCGCTCGAGATTTATCCAGAGAAGTAACCTGATAGCCTTTGTCGGCCAACATCCTAACTAACGACCTGCCGATAAAACCAGCACCACCCGTGACCAAAACTTTTCCCATAATCAATACCTCAATTAATAAGCTAGGAAGCAGCTTAAAGATTGTTGCCATTTTATTAAAGCCAAAAAACATTCTCACGCTTTAATTTGGATCTGTTTATTTTTTAAATAATTAACTTTTTAACTCCTTTTAGATGAGAAAGCTTTTTTATGGCCCCCAACTCTTCGTCACCGAAAAAAATGTTTCAATGTGATTTATCCAAAATGTCAAAAAAAATGCAACACAGAAAGCTAAATAGAAATCTGGCAATGATGCCATTGCAACAAAGCCATCATCCATGCCATCATGGCTCCTCTCTGACACCCCATGGATGGAGCAACAGTCCTCTTATGAAAACATTTTTCACAATTTTCTTAGGATTTATCGGTGGAATTATCGGCAGCTTCATTTGCTTTGTGTTGATGGCAGTAGCTTTTGAGCCAGTTATAACTTTTTTCGAATCGCTCTTTTAAAATAGTGTCGCTTTACATCAACGCTTCTCTCTTCCGGGGGCAGCTGCCATCGATGTAAACTGGTTTTAATCCGCCCCCTCCATTCCAACAAATCCCCCGGCAGGCATTCCAGTTCCCGACAAATCGCCTCCAAGTCTCGAACCTGCCCGTCCCGTGCTTTCCCAGTCCTTGTTGGATTGGGTGGCATTACCATAGCACTCTCCTAAGCTTGTACGTTCTTTTTTCGCGCCCCATACCTTCCAATGATAAAATCTGGGAATTGTTCTTCAAGCTCGCGAAGTTCTTCGTCAGTAACTTGAAGCTGCCGAGGGAAATAATGGAATTCCTCAAGGTTGGGGCATTGTCTTAGGCAATTTTCTAGGTGAGTTCGGGTGATCGGAGTGAAATGGGAAGTTCCGCTGAGGGCCAAGTTTCTCAAGTGCGGTAGAGCTTGTCGAGTCAATAACAGATCGTTTGTGATTGATATGTTCCGTTTAAGATTCGCTGCGAGGAAGAGCGAATGTAACCGAGCGCAGCACATAAACAGCTCCTCGAGTCCGCTGTTTTGCAAATCCGGACAATCTCCCAATGTGAGACATTGAAGCCCTCGATTGGTTTTCACATAGCGAATGAATTCGTCGTTAGAAAATCCTCCGTTATGAATGTGCAAACGGGTCAGTTGTCGAAATTCTTCAAGAGCTTTCAGCCCTCGACCTGTAACGCGCCCTTCGACAAGCGATAAAGTGGAAATGGAAGGGCAATATTTTGCAAACTCTTCGATGGCGGTATCATAGTTATGAGGCTGATGGTTGAATCGAAAGATGCTTTCGATTTCCAATGACGCAAGATTTTTAAAATTCTGCCCGATCAAGCTGAAAGCCGCTGCGTTTTGAGGGGAATGCAAGTCGCTCGTATGTGTGAGTCGAATCGCCCGGATGTTCGGGAAACAAAGAGAAATCCTCGGAAGCAAGGAAATCGTACCATTTGGATTTTGATCCATTTGGAGGATCAATTTCTCGATGCTGGGGAGTTTTTGGCTTAACTCGATCAAAGATTGCTGATCATCGATCTTGATCGAAGAAAGATCGAGAGTTTTGGCGAGAGGAAATGCATTGATGCTAGATACTGGTACCCCCACGGCTTGCAGGTCTTTCCACGAAATCGTCTCATCTCTGGCGAGTTGCACGCGATTGTCATTCATATCCTCTCTATGAGGCACCCTCTCTTTGGGATGATTTTTTAACCATAACAGAAGAGTCAAATCCAATAGAAGAGCCGGGAGAAATCCGAGAAAAATCAAAACAATCCGACAAGCTCTTCGCAGCCAGATTGGAGAGTACCCAGGCGAGCTATCTGCTTCTTTAAAATGAACCCAACTGATTTCTCGCTCGCCATTTCCTGTAACGAGAAAATTTGTAAGCAAAAATCTCTCGTTGGGAAAAGTGATGGGGGCAATCTGAGCCTGTTGTACGTTCGCAGCCATTGGTTCCCTTTTTTCTAGGAAAATTTTAGCAGCTTTTGCCTTTTTTTTCTAGAAGTATTAAAACTATGTGAATTGTTTGTTTGACACCTCTTGTTGCCTGCTTGTAAGCTAGCTCGTGCACTGAGGGTGACCTTGCCCTATTCTTTGGTCCAACCCATATTGTGAGCGAAAAAATCATCTTTGGGGAAGAGAATTTCGTTTCCCATAAAAATGGAAAACTAAAGCACAGACAAAAACCAAAGCAAGCACAGCCAGGATTGGCTTCAAAACTTGCCAAACCTTCTTCAATCCTTGCCTGTCGAAAAAATCAGCCTCAACCTTGTCCACAAACCCAGGGACGAGCAAATTCATTTCCATGAGAAATAGCTTATCGCATTCTTTTGGATGATTCTTGTGTATCCAATAGTTATCCAATTTATCCTGAGGAGAAGGGTCTCTCCCGGTAAATTCTTTTAGGTTTGCAAAATGAACCTCGATCACTCGCTGCATTATTTCCGTGTACTCATTCGCTGACTGGAGTTGCTGGATGATAATTCGCTTTCGTTCATGAGGTGAAATGATCGGTTTCATCCGATTGACTGAAGAAGCGGCCTCTGCCGCAACCTGGCGAGATGAAGTCAGAGGATTACCAGAAATCGCACTCATTATTTTCTCTCCTTAAAAGCATTCCAGCTTTTTATCAATTTCACCCGAAATCAGGCAATCCCCTCAATGATCCGTTCCATTGAACAAACTCAACAGCGGGAAACTCTCTCCGCAACACAGAAAATATCTCCTCCGGCAAATGGCTCGCCCAAATAGTCTGGATTGATGGACATCGTTTGATGACAATTCGAAGTTGATCCGCAGTGACGTCGATACCAGCACCTACAAACAAGCGCTTTAAACAGGGGCGAAATTCTAGAGCTTCAATGCCAATTTCGCGAGTTTGTTTTTCGTGATATGGTTGGTTAACGAAAAGCCCAATAGTTTCGAGGCGGGCGCATTCTGCCACTAACGAATGCACTGCTCTTTTTGAGACATTCCGGAGGTCAAGAACGGCAGTTTGTAAATTAGGGCAATGCCCGGCTAAAGCATCCACTTCCTGATCTCGGAATTCACAACCTACCCCCATCATACTTTGAAGAGGCGAACAATAAATCCATGAGAGAATTTCATTGCCGCGCCGTTTGATCAATCGACGAAATTCTTCTCCTGAGAAATTGACATTGATGCACTTGAGATGCTTGATCGGACAACGTTGAAAAATCGCTCTCAACCCATCATGATGGAAAGCTATCAAAAATTCGAACTCCACTCTTTCCAAAGGACAATTGGACAAATCGATCAATATTTCAGGAGACAAGGGGGTGGAGCGTGATGAAAACGAACGCAACTGCGTACAACGCTGAATCAACTGCCGATATTTACCTTCATCTATGACGCACTGTCTAAGCGTCAATGATTCGAGGCTTGACGCCGAATGCGTAATCATGGCTTCTACTACCTCATTGCTAAGTGTAAGTTTCTGCCACCAATGTCCTAAAGAAATACCTTTCAGCTGCTTGCCTAGTTTCTCAACTCCCTTTTTCAAAGCGGTCTGACTTAGTTTTTCGCAGTCCATGAGATTGAGGTATTGGAGAGCAGACAATTGAGCTAGGAGTTGTTCGAACTGCAGATCGTCGATTTCTGACCTAGAAAGATCCAGATGAATAATTCGCTCTTTTTGGAGAACTGCTTTCTGCTTGTCACAGATCGACGATAATTCATTCAATCTCTCAAACTCTTTCCATTGCAGCCAGGTCATCTTCCCTGAAGCCTCTACTTGAGGTTTAATGAAAGACACCACTTTCTGAAAAGCATCGGGAGAAAATAAGGAAGAGCTTTCATCAGAACCAAGAGATTCCAACACAATCAACGCAGGATCTCTCCCAACACGTGCCACCAACTCATTCAAGTTTGCTCTACGTGCCTTTGCGCCAGGAAGACTCTTTCTGAGCGAAGAAATGATCTCGGAATCGAATTGGCTTGCTTCACGATCCACCCCTTCTCGAAGAAAATCCCCGATAATCACAGATGGTTCTACGCCAAACCTTCCTATCAATTGGATGGTATTATTCCAGCGTAGATCAGCAATTGCCTCTCTTCGCGGCTGATAGAACTTGCTCGCGAGAGAACATACTATGTCAATTGCGAAGGCTGGGAAAAATGCGACCGCAAAAATAGCCACCTTTGCAGCCATTTTCCAGAAATTCTCCTCGCCTTGCAAAGACGTGCTTATTCTACTGCACAAATTGAAATAATACGGATTTTGGCCGAAAGGAGAGACGAAGCCTAGTGATCCTGCGTGAAGCATATAAATTCTCTATATCAAAAGCACACTACCATACATCTAGCATGAAAAAGAGGAAACACTTACCTGTTGAGCCATTGTTATCCCATGAATGAGCTATAAATTTTATTTACATCCCTCAGCCAGTCTTAATCCTCTGGTCCAAATTCGGGATAATAGGGAGCTGTTTTAAACAGCCCTGCCAAGTAATAAGAAAAAGATCGCTTTGGAGGGGGACCAAACAAACACCCACAAGCATATCCCAATACGAACAATGGAACCAACAAAATCCCGAATGTTTGCCATGCTATAATTTCGACTCGACAACACAATCGCTGAAGTAAAGAAAATCTATTTCTCCGGACTGTTGATTGCTGGAAGAACGCTCTTTCGAGCAACTCGATATTTTCTACAGTGAGCCCATCCAGAAGAATCACAATTTCAAAAATTTTCTGATAGGTATACTCAGATATTTTTGAGGCATTAGGATGCTCTACTAGCCTCTTAATGATAGGGACGGTTTGGTTTGGAGTTAGACCAGAATCCAGAGAAAGCTTTTTCAAAGAAAACTCAATGTCAGCCGCTGGAACTTGTGGCATTTGTTCGTTTTGCAATACCCAATTCAGTAGATTTGTGTTTTTTTCTTTGCAAGCATGCCTTAAAACCAATCCAAGATGAATGGCTGCTCTTGGGTTTTGAAAAAACAACTCGAGCGCAGATAGCCGAGACGAAAATGAAATGCTTGTAGCTGGGTTAAGAATGAATTCCAGAACCTGCACAAAACATCTATCTTCCACTGCTTGATTACGAAGAAGCTCGAGAATACAGTCGACCTTTTCTTGGTCGTTTGGAGCAAAAGGATTCTTCTCTTTGCAATTGTGAATTATGCTGTTTATTGCCTGTGCTCTGAAACTCTCTGCTCGAGACACCCTAATAAGAAATGCGTTGATCACCGAAAACCAACGATTAAAAGGCATCAAATGACAATAAGTATAAGCAAGGTGCTCGGATACACTTCTTTCTATAAGAGAAAACATCCACGAGTCTGCCAAGGCTTGAATAACCCCCAGATCAGGGGGCACTGAAGGCTCTTTTAATCTATTAAAAGCAGTCCAGAAAAGTAACCGCAAATGATTCTCTGAATAATGTAATTTCTTAACAAGAGATTTAATAACGTTTTCCCAACCATTTTCACAAGCAGACTTCAAATAACGGAAAATTTCCTGTTTCGGTATGAGATGCTTTTTAGGAGAGTTGCTGAGACAGCAAAGAAAAAGGGCTCGATCATAATCAATTTCCCCAGAAATAGCATCTACAAACACTCGATCGTCTATTCCTGTAAATAAAAGAAGCTCCTCTGGCAAAGCTGAAAAGCCGAGAATAAATTCAGGAGGAATTGGCTGAGGAAATGCAAGATTTGCTCCATTTTCAATGAGCCATTCTCGAATAGCAACGGCCCTCTCAAAAAAGGAACGATTTTTGAAACCACTCAAAACTTCGGCAGTTTGAGGCAACAACCATTCTAGCCAATCTCCTAAATAAATCAGGTTTGCTGCTTTTAATTCCGTTCGCCTTCCAAGTATATCCAGCACGTTGGATTGGTATCCTCGAACAAAACTCGAAAGTTTGGTTCGAATATCAACAGCAAAAGAATGAGGAGGAACAACAAACTCAACTCGTGGATTAAGAGGTTGTAATTTGTTGATCCGAAATATTAATTCCTGTTCAACCCTATGCAAAAACTGATGCAATTGATGAACGTTCGCTTGAGTAGAATTTTTTGGATCCCATGCTTGGAGATGCCTATTAGCAAAATAGCCAAGAAACGACTTGGGTTTTTGCATATAGCAAACGATCTCGTAGAAAATCGCTTCAATCCCCTTTCGTTGCAAATCTTTGCAGACAGGCAAAATGCTATGGCCTGCAAACCCTGCGACCGTTAGTTGCAAATCATCAGGCAATTTCTGAAAAGGAAAAGTTCTTACACTTTGAGCCATTGCTATTCCATTAATAATTTACCAAATTTTAATAGCAAACGTAATTAATATCAACAGGATAAAAACAAAATTAAATATGCTTAAAACAATTTAATTTTTAAACTGAAAATAAGATGAACATCAACAGACTAGCTTCTATTGCCACAAACCGCTCATCCATGGCATCATGGACTCCCTTGATAACAACAAAAATAGGAGCAGCTGCTATCTTATGAAAACATTTTTTACAATTTTCTTAGGATTTATCGGTGGAATTATAGGCGGATTCACTTGCTTTGCGCTGATAGTGGTAGCTTTCGAGCCGATTTTAGAATTCTTCGGTGGATAAAATCCGCTCGATTACTCGTTCTACCCCTCCCCCCTCCACTCCAACAAATCCCCTGGCTGGCATTCCAGTACCTTACAAATCGCCTCCAATGTCTCGAACCTCACTGCCCTCGCTTTTCCTGTCTTCAAGATCGACAGATTCTGCTCCGTGATCCCAATCGCTTCCGCTAGATCTTTCGATTTCATTTTCCTCTTCGCAAGCATCACATCCAAATTCACTAAAATCGGCATACTTCCTCCTTCTCTTTTTCTCCTATCCCCTCCACTAAATTGTCGCTGCTTGTTCTTCGTGCATCTTCGCAGCCTCTGCCAAAATCCACGAAAGCAGCAGCACAGCCAGCCCGATCGTCAGCAACGTCAGCTGATGCGAGCCGAAGCCAACCGAAATTAACCTCTCTCCGGGAGCATTGTTGTAAGTCAAAGCCAAGCTCAATAGAGCTTCATGCACAGGTTCCACCAACTGGCCCCACACGAGAGCCCAACCGGCTCTTTTCAAACGCACAGCATTGAGCGCATCAAAAAGCTGCATTCGCTGAAAGGCACCAAAAATTTGGGCCAAGTAAAGAAGAGCTGCCATGGAAAAAGCTACAGGGATGAGGTTGATGAGGAAGCAGAGGAAGGTTTGGGCAGCGGTGAGGTTGGCGAAGGTGGGTGCGATGGCATTGTAGTGAGGAAGTGGGGTGAATTGGAAGAAGGGGGCGAGAAAGGGATAGCCGTGGGTAATCCAATAGCCTGCTTCGAGGATGGGGAGCGCGATGCATAGGGAGAGGGCGGCGTATTTTAAGATGCGGCTGGTATGAACGATTTTGGTCATATTGACTCCTTGGTTAGTGAAAATTTAGGTTATCGACAAACGATGATTTATGGTCAAGAATCGATCATTTTCAGATGTCGGACTCATCGAATAATGGGCTTAGCTCTGAACCGTCGAAAATAAGCTGCGGTGTGACTTGTATGGGAAATTTAAACCGACCCCTGCACGAACTTGAATCTCGGAAAAACCTCTCCATCTGCAGAGACAGTCTCCAAGAACATCGCCACTGGACGAACCCAAACTCCGCCTTCTCCGTATAAAGCCTGGTAAACAACCAGCTCTTCCAGCGTTTCGCTGTGCCGAGCAATGGAGAGGATTTTGTAGCGCTTCTTCTTGAAGTGCTCGTAAATGCCTCCGATGACGATGGACTTTGCTGCAGAAGAAAAGGGAGGTAGTGGTTTGTTCATGTGGATTTTTCCAGTTTAGGTTTTCCATCGTTCGATGTATCGATCGGCGTCTTTCTGATTTCTAAAGATCATGAACTCAAGCTGAGGATATTTTCTTCGGAGCTCTTCGATTCTCGCTCTCTTTTCCCTGTCGAAATTCCAGACATATCGCAGTATCCCCCACGTGACGATTCTCAAGCCGCTCAATACTTTGTCATAGTTGAAGAACCGTTTGAAAAGCCTCCAGATGCACACCATTCGCGGGAGGAGAAAATAGATCACGACGTCTGCTCGTGCAAATCGCATTTCGAAGGTGGAAAAGGAACAGCCCTCGATGGTCCATGCATCTTCGTCGACCATGGCTTTCTGCACGACAATGAATTCCTGCTTATCTCGCTTTTTCCCTCCAGGCTCGAACATGTGCTCGTCCAGGTGATGGACGGGGATGTGCAGGAGCTTGCCGAGTTTGACAGCAAAAGTGGACTTTCCGCTCCCGGGGAGTCCGATGAGTGCAAAACGTTTGGGGGAAGATTTCATTTCAACCTCAAAACTGCTTCAATGACCACATATCCCAATTCTGCAGAAATCACTCCATCATTCGAGATAGCTTGTGGGTACAAACGGAGATATTCATCGATCCAATCGCTATAAAATTCCCGCCTTTTTTCAGCTGGAATCACAGGGGCAAAAGTTCCCCAGAGCCAATCGAGGAGCTCATTGCGATCCACAAATGGATCGACGGTGGGAACTACTTCGACACGGAGAGGGTGCAACCCGGACAGGTCGAGAAGCTGTACGTATTGTTGGGGAGAGAGGAATTTTCGGGGCTGGAAATTTTGCCAATAGGGTTTCCATTGAGGCAGATTCTGAACGTTCGATCGAGATTTGTTCCATGCCTCATTTTTCATTGCTGGGACGAGAATCACGAGCTTCCCGTTTGGTTTGAGTAATTTGCGATGTTTTGGAGGGCGCTCTCTTGGTCTGAACCATGCTGCAAAGCACAGAATGAAACGATGAGATCAAACGGTTCTGTGAGGCCGGGATTTTGGAATTCACCTGCCTGGAATCGGAGATTGGGATATTCAGCCGGATGATATTGCTTTTGAGCCCAAGCAAGCATGGCTGCCGAAGGGTCGATGCCGATCACCATCCCCTGAGGGACAAATCGGGAAATATCGGCAGTGATCTTTCCATCCCCACACCCAATGTCTAAAACACGTTCATTGCCTTTGAGGGTCTTCAAGTGGGGAGCTAAACAAGAGATTGCCCAGCGTCTCTGCAATTCGGATTGATGGACATATGACGGAACCATGGTCGATTTCCAATAACTTTCGTCACCAAATGCTGCCATGATGGCAAAGCACAAAATAGATAAAACATTCACAAACATCCTGGCTCCGTTTTTTACAAGAAATGTAGTATTTCACGAAGAGGCTTTTTGCATCGAGAATTTTCTTGCCACCCTTGCCCCAAACTCTTCATCCATGGCATCATCCACCTTCAAACCAGAACCCAAAGGACTTCCGCATGGCCGCCACCACTCCCCTCTCTCCTCCCAAATCTGCATTCTCCATCATCTCCTCGATCCTTAACTACAAGCCCAAAACTCCCGAGACTCGCCCTGCCACCACAATCACTCCCCCCTCTCCCGGCACCGACAAAATCATCTTCCACCGTCTCACCAACGGCTCCTATTCTCTCGCTTATTCCGATCTCGCCCTTCCTCCAACCTCAGCTGATCAGTGGACCGCATTCTGTCGGCTCAAGAACGTCCAGGTCTATTCGAGCCGCAACCTGCTCGTCGATCTGTTTCCCGAAGTATTTCTCCAAACTCTCGCCCACATCGAGAACGCGGTCGACAAGCTGCCCGCGCTGCAAAAGCACTTGGACGGGCCCGTGCTCGGCTGGGAGGCTGACCACCCGAAGAAGAATCTCATCACGAGGTTGGCGCAGGATGTGATTCATGGGCGGACGAAGGTGGAAGTGTTGGAGAATGCGTTGCAGATGGGAGCCAATCCGAGCAATGCGAAGGGCAACGAGTTTTTCCCGGGGGCGGAGGAGCCGCTGAAGGTTATTTTGCTACAGTATGCAAGTGGGTTGACCAACCCACAGGGAGATGAGGGGATCAAGCTTCGCTACCGGAAAGTGATCGCTCTATTCTTACGCTACAATGCGGCTTGCTGCGTTTCCGAAGGGCAAAAAAACGTGCTTATAGCGAAAGCATTTCCGGCTTCTTGATCTTGGGCCGCGAAGCGCTGACCGATCTTGTTCATCATAAAAGCTCTCCCAACTCCCTTTATTTAATTCACCATTCCTTTTTACAATTTCCCCCATGGAAGACATCATCCCTCCAGTCAATTCGACTTCCCGCATCGAGCCGGTGCGGCCGGTGGCCAACGCGTGGAATCCGATTGCCATGCCGCTGCTCGTCTCCTTGTTCGAGAGACACGAGGAGTCGAGGAAGCAACGGAAATGGGTGCAGAAAAAGAAGCGGGAAGCAAGCAAGGTCGAGGTTGTGGCATCGAGTTTGTTCTTTAACAGAAAATAAACGGTTCGTTTGTAGCTGTTTGCAAAAAAAGCGATTTCTCTTTGCATAAATTTTACTGATTTTCCTAGAATGCCGCGTGTTTTAACCATCAACCCATGGAGGATACGATGGCACGAAACGTCGACACAGTCAGTGGTGCAAGACCACCTACGCAACACAATGCGTTGCACGATCATTTGGGCTGGCAGGTAGCTCAGATGATTTCGAGAAATCCAGAACGGTTCAAAGCATGGGATCTCACACCCACGCCGCAGGTCAAATTGAGCACCGAGGAGGATTTTCTCGGGAAAATCATGAGGCCATTTTTGGCGTTTGTGAAACCCACGACAGGCGAAGGCTGCGTGGTGTGCATCATCGGATGCGCCATCAGCTTCACGGCTGCTGCCGCTCTGTCTGCCCCCTACATCCTGCTCTTCAACGCAGCGTTGGGGCCTATGATTAAACTCATCGAACAACAAACGAGGTAATTTATGGGAATCATCACTGCACCTACATTGAAGACATACATTGGAACCGGAACGTGGGAAAAGAGCGAGAGAGCGCTCCGGTTTTCGACCGACAAGGCGCACTTGTCTCTGGTCATTCGAGTGCCATTGAATGCAGCTGCTGCCTCTGCTGCTGCTGCTGCGTTCGGCGCATCGGTGGGAGTGCTTGGCGCTTTGATCGTGAACCCGCCTGCCGCTCCGATCGCTGGGAAGGTGGGAGGCGTGGTCGGCGGTGCACTCGGAGCCTATTATGGCGCCGAGGAGCAACTGGTCTCGATTGAAAGGAGCCCTGAGTACACGGCGTGGCTCTCGAAAGGGATTGACGAGACGGCCTACAAGCCGCTGGGCGACCTGTGCCAGGATAAGCGGCTGGAGAAGTTCCACTGCCAGATGAACAAGAAGCTCATCTGCATCCCCGTGAAAGACAAGTTGGGGCATCGGTGGGAGCACGGGACGATCATGAAGTATCTCGATGAGCGTGGAGGCACTGCCCCCCATCCCCTGAATCCAGAGAAGACGCTCACCCGGGATGAACTGGTGTACGACATGGACTACCACAACGAAGTCCAAGAGGCCATGGCGAAACTGCAACGAGGCAGCCCGAATACCGCTCTGGCATCCGGCGTGAATGCATACACCGAAGCGGTGATCAAGAGCCGCTCGCAAATTGGCAGTGCTAGCTGCCAGCCGCTGTTTGAAGCTCTTGCCAAGGGAGAAATCACCCAAGAGGATTTCCAAAAGCGCATCGGTGAAGTGGGCAAGCAATTTGCTCTGAAGCAATCGTAAATAAAAAGGCCGACTGCGCGAGCAGTCGGCCCTTTTTTTATTTTTTTGTGTCGAATAAGTTTTGGATTTTTTGGAAGAGAGGAGCGTGGTAGTCGGAGACATACACCAGAGAATCTAGTGGTTTCCGGCAAACAGGACATTCGGCTCCGTTCGTCTCGATGTGCTTGTTGAGCTCTACCGCTTCAAACACATGCTTTTCACACTTGTCTCCCCGCACGGGAACTTGGATGAGCTCAGCGGAGATCGGACACTCATACTCCCCCATGTCTATGTCGGGAAACTGCTGTTTCAGCTGCTGGTAAACCTTTTTGGCCTCATCCCCTTTGTATTGCCAGAACTTCTCGGACGCTTGCACCTGCTGCAGCTGGTAGTGAACCGCTAGCCCGCCCACCAGCAAACCTCCCGCAATCGCGCCCACCTCCGGTGCCACCGGCCCAGTGATCGGAGCAACAATCGTTCCGAGAGCCTTTCCTGCGGCCGCTCCGACACTTGCTCCGATCGCTGTGCCTGCCGCCACTTGCATCACCACAAACGGATGCTTAGCACCAAAGTCAAACGCCCGCTTGAGCGTCGAGACCGGATCGGTGTCTGTGTATTGATTGATGGTGGCCAATTGACTGGCTGAGATTGTCATTGCACTCATAGATACCTCCTCGTGAGTGAAGGCGGCATTCTATGCAGGGGGGTGTTTTGCTACAACGAAATTTCTATATGCTTTGTTTACAGGTTCTTAAATGTCATCCAGACGATGCTGCGGCCAGAAAACTGTTGCACAAACTGGTTGCGTGCTTGTTCGTCATAAAACGGCAACGGGTTGACTACCACACACGCTTTCGGGCATTTGTGGATCAACCGGCGCATTGTTTCCACCGGCAGTTTGGGACAGCTTGTGTGGGTAGAACTGAATCGAATGCTCGTGAATTTGGGAGATTGTGCTTCCAAGAGACGGGCTGTTTCGTCGAATGTTCTGGGCCCGTCGAAAATATCGCACCCGATGTCGATCTCTGCAAGCACAGCGATCTTGTCTGCATGCCGCTCGATCAAGCCATGAGCTACCGCATGAATCTCGGGCAGCCTGAGTGTTTTTCCGGCCAAACTTTCGAACTTGCCTAGTAACTCTGTGCCCTGATCATCACAACCCGTTAAATCAATGACCGAAATGCTGTGCAAATTGAGCTCAGGCACCGGAGACCCCAAGCGCCGAGTTCTGAGCTGTTGGTCTTGTTTCCAATGAGCCCATGTCAAGCAACCGGTCGTCTCTGCAAACAGCTTGCACCCCTTGAGCATGGGAGAAGCCTGTCCCAAAAAATCAAATGCCCCCCAATGTTCCTCACCTAAGTAAGCTTGCACAATCGGTAAAACAACGACACATATTTGATAATGCTGTTCCTGAAATCCCTTCACCAGGGTATTCCCATTCTCCACCCGCACCTCGGGCTGCCGGAAGAAATCGCGCACCAAGCACGGAATCAACAGCACCACGAGCTTGAGCACTCGCAGGGCGGTTTGCCGCCACCCCTCGTGGGAGGGGAAAGAGTACAGTCCTTGAGTCTCCGGCAAGCCACTGATCGCAATCATATGGCACAGGAGCTTACGAAACTTTTTACTTTTTGAGCAAGTTGAAAGAGTTGCTGAATTTCCTAAACGCCTGCTCCTCGAGCTTCGTCCCTTTGCCCTCAATGGCAAACAAGAAGAGCTTGTTGCCAGCCATCAGCGCTTTGCCTCGGAAGTACGATGTACTCGATTGCAACAAGAAGTCGACACATGTGTGACCTTGGTGGTCAGCCACGTCGGCAAACATCACTTTGCTATCGGGGTTGTGGCTCAAAATGCCATTGAGCAGACCTTCCAACCCAGCGAGCTCGTTGCCTTGAGCGACCGGCATTGGGTAGGTGGCCACGAGCAGCAAACACATTGCTTCTTTGTGCAATGGGGCCAAGTAGATGTCATAGGTGAGCATGTGGCCTTGCTCGGAGACTTTCAGCGCTTGCTGGATCAGCTGCGGCTGTGCGGGGAACGCAATCTGGCAATCGTTGGTGCGGGTTGTCACCGGCTTCCAAGCGATCGTTTCTTCTGCCGCAAGCGAGCGGACAAACACGTGCGTCGCAAAGAGCGATGCCGCTAAGAGCCAAATTCCCAACTTTTTCAATTTCATAGCATCCTCAAGCTGTTCAATACGACGTTTGCACTTGGTTGTGTAACACTACCCAACAGGTAGAAAAACAGAACTGAAACTACGGCAATCACCACGCTGGCAATGACGATGTTCCCGATCGAGCGCAAGATGGAAAACTGCTGCACTTCAGCGAGCATGTGGATGTAGAGAACGAGTGACCAGACAGCGGCAGCAATGCGAATGAGCAGCACGAGAAAAAGCAAAGAAACCTGAGCACTCGACAGCACCTGCGTTTCGGCAAAGTTGCTGAAGAGCGGCGCTCCGAAATAGAAAGCCAGCAAAAACCAGAGCGGAATGTTGACCAAAAGCGGCACGCACGACCACGCATACGCCGCCCGCACCTGTTTAAAATGCCCTTGCCCCTTGAGCCACTTGCCCGTGACCGTGACGACCCATCCCCACAAGCTGAAAAACAGATAGCCCCACAGCGGGCTGAGCAGCGCCGCTAGCACCAAAATTCCCACCACCGGCAAACTCAAGCCCAGCATCAGCGACTGGAATGCATTGAGCAAGCTGGAAAAACCGTAGACGGCAGCCAACCACCAGAGAGCCCGGTTCGGATTTTCGGCCACCACGTGCCGGATCGTTGCCCGAGGAGAAAGCCATGCTGAGACCCAAGGATTCATAATTAACCGCCCTTGAGCTCAGAATATATTTAGATAATTAATTTGTCAAATAATTATATAACGAACTATTGTTGCAACAGTTGTAACTATTACAAATGATAAAAACCACGCTAGAGCCACATTGCCCAGGGCCTTCCACACCCCAAAGCCCTGAACCTCACGAACCAGCTGCACCAACAAGATAATCGCCCACACGTGAAGCCCCGTCGACACCAACGAGACGAAGACCGTCGTCGGCCCCAGCGCATTCTGAATGAACACCGTCTCCGCATGCACCCCCATCAGCACCACCCACACAGCCAACGCAATTACAAACGGCACCCTCGACCACGCCACCGCCGCCCGGATGTGCCACGCTGGCGCACGGCCGCCCAGCCAACGGCCGGTCAGCCGGAGCAAGAAAGCCTGGAACATCAGCCACACAAAGCCCGTGAACGGAGACAACAAAACCAGCGGGAAAAATACGGTCGAAAACGAACGGTCAAGTCCCCACGAATAGAAGTTGGCCGTCGAGAAACTGAGAGCTAGAGCATAAATGGTAGCTAGAGCCCAAAACCCGGTGCGCGGGTTGTGATGGATCACTTCACGGATCGTGTCTCTGGGATGAGACCAAATCGAAAACCACGGATTGTGCATGTGTTGCACTGTAACAAATGATTGCTTATCCCGCTAGAGCGGGATAAGCATGAGGAGAAATGATTACTGGTGCGGATGGTTGTTTTTCTTGCAGCAACCACAGCCACAGTTCGGTCCGCATTTGCAGCAAGAACGGCCGCAGAAAATGCAAATCACTTTGTACAAGCCAGCCAAGCCAATCAGTGCGTACACAAATCGTGCGCCACCTGAGCTCATGCCGCCCAAGAAATCAGCCACTACATCGTACTGGAAAAAGCCGACGAGACCCCAGTTCAATGCTCCTACGATCAACAACAGTTTTACGAGAAAACGCAAGCAACCCATAAGAAACTCCTTCGGTTAGTTACCTAATCGTGATGGTAAGTGATTTTTGAATGATTGTCTAAGAATTCCGCATCTCGCTGAGAATGAATCGTGTCAACGGGGATTGTTGCATAACTCCCGAGACAAAGTAACCTGAATAGACACTATAAAACCAAGAATATTGCGCGCAAACGCTTTGCGCGCCACATTGCCCCTAATTGCCCCTAAAAATGATTTTTCTCGCCCCAAATATTCCCCTCCGGATAAAATGCCCTCCACAAAAAGAGAGGTTCAATATGTCTACGTCTTCTACACCTACATCATTCAACTCCTATGCGCGCTCCGCCAAAGAGTTCATTCTGGCCCACCCGGCGAACTTGAGTGCTGTCAGCAATCTCATTCTCTGCACGGCAGTTTCCGGCAATCTGGTGCACGGTGTTACCTGCGCAATTCTGGCCTTCACCGTTTCGAAGATTGCTCGGTTCATTCGAAAAAAGCTCCCCAGCATGGGGATGCCATCCGGCAGAAATGGAAATCCTTCCCTGGATCATGTAATTTCTGTGGCTGCAGCTGCAGGGATTGCCCGTTTTTTCATCTTAGGCCCTCTCGCTGAAGCAGGAATTTCCTGCAAAGTGCACCTCTTCGGAGCTGCACTCATCGCTGCTATCTCTGCGCCTATTTTGGGATTTTCCGCTGGATTCCTTTTCAGATATACCGGTGACTTTTACGACGTCGTCCCCTTCATCCCATAAAATTCCCCCTTTGTGTATGCTGGTCTTCTAACCACGAGGGTTTTATGGCTCAAGCGTCTTCTGTCATTCCGGGATTTTCTGTTCAATACTCTGAGATTCTTCTCCAAAACTTTTTCCAATGCAAAGACTACGATTCCCTACCCGAAATCGTCCACTTAAGCTCGCGAGCAATGCCGGAAAAATACCGGGAGTTGAGCCAACGACTCCCCTTTCCCCGAGACATGGTCGACAGCCAAGGGGTTTGTCACTCGGTGATGCGATGGAAAAGCCCTGATCATGGAGACACTTTGGTGGTGGGCTGGAATCGGGAAACAACAGCTGGCCGCGAACATCAATGCACCATTTTTCTCAAAGACAGCACGGATGCCCCCTTTCGAACATGGGAAACTCTGGAAAGAAGCCCAAAAGACGGAAGCAGACTCGATTTTGCATGGAGCCGGTTTTCGTATGGGAAACAAGAATCTCTGATCAATGACAAAGTGTTTGCTGCTGTTAAAACCGTCGTTGCTCCCACGGCCCAAATCCCTCTCGGCGAAGTTTTGGCAACAGATGGGTATGTAATTTTAAGGAACTAAAAACTCAATGGCCATAGCACTCACTCCAGCCCAAACGTGGCTTCACCAACGGAAAAACTCGTGGATCGAAGCGTCGGGCTTAACCCTGCCTCCCGAAATCGTGTCGATCATCAGCGAGTACCGAGTGTTCGTTCCCACGCTGAAAAAAGTGCAAGCAGTGTTCGAGCACTGGCCTCTTCCTTTGTTGCAGTGGGTCTTCACAGAAGTTTTTCGAAAACCCACAGAAGATCCTGTGGGTGCCTATTTCGACTGCCCGGCCATCACAACCCTGAGTTTGCATTCACTGCCCACTGCCACCCGGGCGCACATGGGGAACACACCCTTTCCCGGGGACATGGTCGACAGCGCAGAACACAGCCATCCGATCATGCGTTGGGAGGAGGACGGAAAACCGAAGATCGCGATCCATCTATTCCAGGCTGTGACTCGGCTGCACCATTCGCATTGGTGTCACATATTTTCAACTGCGGAAGGAAACATCGCATGGACACAAACCAGCGAAGTCAGAATATTTTCCAATCCCCATACCTTCATGCTCTGGTTCCAGAAAGTGCACTTCTCCCCCAGCCGCAGTGGGAGAGATCTGTATTACGAAGATCTTCTCTGCCCGAAAAACAAATATCAGCTCATCCCCGCAGAAACTTACCGTCCCCTAGTGCCTCTATCTGCCGAGCTTCTTCACTGGAGCAACACGGTAGGGCTCGTTAAGAAAAACGGAGTGTACGCTGAATCTCAACAACAAAACGAGTGTGTCTGCGACATCCCCATCCAGCTCACTGATCGACTCGTTTTCACCGAATCCTCCCCCAAAAAAAGAAAAGCGGACACAGAATGACAACTCCCATGTTCAATCAAATTGCCAAGACGTACGACCGAGTGAACCGGATCGTGTCGCTGGGCCAGGACTTGCGCTGGCGCAGGTGTGTGGCCCGCCACCTGCCGCTCCGCCCTCACCTCGAGGTGCTCGATCTGGCCACCGGCACCGGCGATCAGATCGGTGCTCTGCTGGGCAGCGGTGGCTCGATCCGCCGGGCGGTGGGCATCGACGTGGCCGACGAGATGCTCGCTCTTGCCCGCCAAAAATTCCCCGAGGTCGAATTCTTGCACGCCGATGCGCAAAGCTTGCCGTTTGCCGAGAAGAGCTTCGACGCGGTGACCATTTCGTTTGGCATCCGCAACGTCCCCGAACCAGTGCGCGCTCTGCGCGAAATGCACCGTGTGTTGAAACCGCGCGGCAGAGCGTTGGTGCTCGAATTCTCGATGCCGTCCCTGTGGGTGCGGCCCATCTTTTTATTGTATTTACGGAAAGTGATGCCGTGGCTTGGGAAGGTTTTCTCCCGGGACAAAAAGGCCTATCAGTATTTGAACCGGACGATCGAGCGTTTCCCTTCCGGAGAAAAGTTTTGTGAGTTAATGAAACAAGTAGGTTTTCAGACCGTGTCTTTCAAGACCATGAATCTGGGTGGTGTGAGTTTATACATCGGGGAAAAATGACGATTTTTTGGTGCAACAAAGACGGGAAATTTGCTCCCCCCAATGCAAAATTTCAGCTCATCCCGTTCTCCGGAAAAACACGGACTGTTTTTTCGGACGTAGTGCATCAGTTACCAGAACCCCAAAAGTTACGTCTTAAATCGCGCACTGATTCACCAAACCGTTCCGACTGGAACGTGGCCGTGCAAAAAGCCTTGTCGAGCCCGCTCGACAAGGTCGTTCTCGCCCGGGAAACAACCCTCGTCTTTCACGACAGCATCGACCCGTTCCGGTTAGCAGCCGCTTTGCAACCCAAAACTCGAGGGGCAGCGTTGTTCTGCGCAAACACCGGGCCTAAAGCATTTGTGGGCTTAAGCCCCGAACGACTGTTTCTCCGGAACGGACACACGGTCATTACCGAAGCGGTCGCCGGAACCAAGCCCCTCGGCATTGCGCATTCCGAAAAAGATGCCCGAGAGCATGCATTCGTGCAACAGTATTTGGAGAACGTGCTCTCCCCATTCTGTTCCTCGCTGCAATTTTCCCCCACCCGGGTTCATGCCACAGCCACCGTCCAGCATTTGTTTTCTGAGGGCATCGGCCACCTCCACACACCCGACGACGAACCGCTTTTACAAGCACTACACCCCACCCCGGCCGTCTGTGGCACACCCAAGATCCAAGCACAAGATTACCTCAAACAAACCGAACCGTTTGCCCGAGGCTGGTACGCCGGCGTCATCGGCTGGAGCACCCCGGAAGCTTCCGAGTGGGCCGTCGGGATTCGATCGTGCGTCGTCGAGCGCAACGTCGTCCGGCTGTATGCCGGAGCTGGCATCGTGCAGGGCTCCGACCCGGATGCCGAGTGGGATGAACTCGAAGCGAAAATCGCATTGTATGGAGACGTATGTGGCCTCTGATTGACCAGCTCGTGTGCCAAGGCATCGAAGACTTTTTTGTCGCCCCCGGATCGCGAAGCACACCGTTGGCAATAGCGGCTGCCAAGCGCGGCCGATTGCACCGGCACTTCGACGAACGAGGCCTCGGATTCTACGCACTCGGCTACGCTCTTGCGCAACAAAAGCCGGTGGCCGTCATCGTGACGTCCGGCACCGCCGTCGGCAACTTAGTTCCCGCCGTCATGGAAGCCCACCACGCCTCCGTGCCACTCATCGTTCTGACCGCCGACCGACCCGCCGAACTTCAAGAATGCAGTGCCAACCAAACCACGTGTCAGACGAACATCTTTCGAGACTTTGTCCGGTGGCAATTTTCGTTCGAGCCCAGCATGCCCGAAGCCGCCGTCCGTTCCCAAGCCGCTCATGCCGTGATGCGTGCCAAAAACGGCCCCGTCCATTTGAATTGTCATTGCCGAGAACCGTTGTATCCCGCTGTGAGTGGTTCTGTCGGAAAACCAATTGCCCTCGACCTCGGCCGCATGTGTTCTGTGGCCGAGCACACAGTTCCCGAGCACGGTGTCATTGTGCTCGGACGACTTCCCAAACGCAGTGATGTGAAGGATGTTTTGTCTCTCGGAGAACGCTTAGGTTGGCCCGTGTTTGCTGATGTGCTCTCGAATGCACGAACAGAGCCCCAAGGCCCACAAATCCGGCACTACGACTGGATCAGTGCAATGCCGGAAGTGGATGCCGTGTTGCATTTTGGGGAACGGATCGTGTCGAAACGGCTGAAACTACAAACCAAAATGTACACACACATCTCACCACACACACACTGGAACGACCCGTCCCACCTCATTACGTCCCGAGTCGTGTCTGAGATCCCCGAGTTTTGTGACTTAGTTACAGGTGCCAAAGACCCTGAATGGTTACCCCAGTGGCAAGCACTCGATGCTGAAGCAGCCCATCACCTCAACCTCGCCTTTGAAAACGCCCCCTTCACCGAAAGCTCCGCCCTCCGCTCGCTCAAAAACCTCTCCGGCCACGCCGTCTTCCTCGGCAACAGCATGCCCATCCGGGAAGCCGACTGGTTTCTCTTCCCCGCAAGCGCCGAAGGCTTTTTCTGCAACCGAGGCCTCTCCGGCATCGACGGGAATATCGCTACAGCGGTCGGCTTGGCCGAAGGGTTGGGAAAGCCCGTTGTGGCCGTGCTCGGAGACTT
>Ga0207652_10000594_pt1 | contig 36239 bp, 32 predicted proteins | sample KBSC63BmetaG_FD_184334 | JGI IMG/M metagenome (GOLD analysis project Ga0207652, IMG submission 184334) | Corn rhizosphere microbial communities from Kellogg Biological Station, Michigan, USA - KBS C6-3B metaG (SPAdes) (version 2) | ecosystem: Host-associated > Plants > Roots > Rhizosphere ...
ACCAGCGGCACGACCGGCGTGCCCAAGGGCTGCATCCAGTTCCACCGCGACGTCCTCGCGCCGTGCGACACGTTCGCGAAGCATCTCGTCGGTCCGAAGCCCGGCGACATCTTCCTGACCAGCGCGCCGATGGCCTTCACCTTCGGCCTCGGCATCACGCCGATGTTTCCTTTGCGCTTCGGCGCGGCCAGCGCGACGATCGAGCACGCCAGCCCGCCCGCCTTGATCGAGGCGATCGCGAAGTTCGGCGTTACCCATCTCGGCACCGCGCCGACCGCGTACAAGGCTATGCTGTCGCAGCCGACGCTCGATGAAGCGCTGAAGACGTTGCGCTATTGCATCTCCGCCGGCGAGCATCTTCCGCAAGCGACCTGGCGCGCGTGGAAGGAGCGGACGGGAATTGCGATCACCGACGGCATCGGCTCGACCGAGATGATGCACATCTTCGTTTCCGCCGCGGGCGATTCCATTCGCCCTGGCGCGACCGGCAAGGCCGTGCCGGGCTACATCGCGACCGTGCTCGACGCCGACGGCAATCCGCTGGACGAGGGCGTCGGCCGGCTGGCGATCAAGGGCCCGACCGGCTGCCGCTACCTCGATGACCCGCGCCAGCGCGACTATGTCGTCGGCGGCTGGAACATCACCGGCGATACCTACCGCAAGGACGCCGACGGCTATTATTGGTACCTCGCGCGCAGCGACGACATGATCGTCAGCTCGGGCTACAACATCGGCGCCCCCGAAGTGGAGAACGCGCTCCTGTCGCATCCCGCCGTCGCCGAATGCGCGGTGATTGGCGCGCCTTGCCCCGAACGCGGGCAGAAGGTGAAAGCGTTCGTGGTGCTGGCGGCGGGGATCAACGCGTCAGGTGAGCTGATCACGGACTTGCAAGCCCACGCGAAAGCCGAGATCGCGCCCTACAAATACCCGCGCGAGATCGAGTTCGTCGACGCGCTGCCCAAGACCGCAACCGGCAAGCTCAGGCGGAGCGAGCTTCGAACCAATGATTGAAATCGCCAAATCATTCGAATCAACCAGCGAACGTTCGTTCCAAATCACCGGCGCGCTCGTCCAAAGCGGCGTCTGAACCCCGTTCGCCGCTCATTTCTCAGGCGGTGACCGGGACTTCCCCGCCGGGAACGCATGCCGGGGCGCTGGGCGGAGCGAGCCGCGCGAACTGGCTCACTCAGCGCGAGGGACGGAGCAAGAGAAATGTGCGTGACGATCCGCTCTGTGGCTGGCTAAGCTTCGCCGCAGCTATCCAGTCTCAGGGGGATCAAATGAAGCGTTTATTAGCAGGCGTCGCCGTGGCCGCGATGGCGGGAGCTGCCCATGCGCAATCGGCGCCGACCCCGCCGGTCGCCGTGCAGCGGCCGCACACGGTTAAAGGTCCGGCGGATCGCAATGACCCTTATTACTGGCTGCGCGACGACAGTCGCAAAAGCCCCGAGTTGCTCGCTTATCTGAACGCCGAGAACGCCTATGCGGATTCGGTGCTCGCGCCGACCAAGCCGCTTCAGGAGGAGCTGTTCAAGGAGATCGTCGGGCGCATCAAGCAGGACGATTCGAGCGTTCCGGTGCGCCAGCGCGGCTATTATTATTACACGCGCTTCGAGACCGGCGCCGATTACCCGATCCTCGCACGCAAGCCGGGTAACCTCGCCGCGCCTGAGCAAGTCATGCTCGACCAGCCCGCGATGGCCAAGGGCCACGGCTTCTTCGCCGTCGGCGACTGGGAAGTCAGCCCGGACAACAAGCTCCTTGCCTACGCCGAGGACACGGTCGGGCGGCGCCAATATGTGCTCAAGGTGAAGAACCTCGCGACCGGCGAGACGCTCGCCGACGTGGTCGAGAATGTCGAGCCGAACCTTGTCTGGGCGGACGACAACAAGACCATTTTTTATATCGAAAAGGATCCCGTGACGCTGCTCAGCAAGCGCGTGAAAGCGCATGTGCTGGGGACGCCGGCCTCGGCCGACAAGCTGGTCTACGAAGAAAAGGACGACAGCTTCTACATGCGCGTCGGCCGCACTAGCGACGACAAGTTCATCTGCATCTTCGAACAGGCGACGGTCAGCAATGAGCAGCGCTGTACCAGCGCCGCCAAGCCCGCCGCCTTCGCAATCGTCGCACCGCGCGAACGCGAGTTTCGCTATTCCGCGGACCACGTCGGCAAGCGCTGGGTCATCCAGACGAACTGGAACGCGCCCAATTATAAGCTGATGACCGTGGCGGATGCGGATTCGGGCAAGGGACGCGCAGCGTGGCGCGACCTCGTGGCGCACGATCCCAAGGTCTTCATCGAGGACTTCAAGCCGTTCGACAGCTTCATCGCGATCGAAGAGCGCTCGGGCGGCAACAAGCATATCCGGCTGCTCGGCAACGACGGCAAGAGCCGCGACGTCGCCTCGGACGAACCGGCCTATGCGATGAGCCTCGGCGACAATCGCGAGGTCGACGCGACCAGCGTTCGCTACACCTACGATTCGCTGACCACCCCGCGCATTTTCTACGAGGTCGACGCGAACAGCGGTGCGCGCACGGTGCTGAAGCGGACGCCCGCTCCGAACTATGATCCGGCGCAATATGCGACCGAGCGCGTATGGGCGACCGCGCGCGATGGCACGAAAGTGCCCGTCTCGCTGGTTTACAAGAAAGGGTTCAAGCGCGACGGCAGCGCGGCGATGCTGCAGTACGGCTACGGCAGCTACGGGCTGTCGATGGACCCGGCCTGGTCGCCGACGTTCGTGCCTTTGCTCGACCGCGGCATGGTCTACGCCGTGGCGCATATCCGCGGCGGGCAGGAAATGGGCCGCGCCTGGTATGATGCGGGGCACCTGCTCAACAAGAAGAACAGCTTCACCGACTTCATCGACGTGACCCGCGACCTGGTGGCGAAAGGCTATGCCGCCAAGGACCGGGTCGCTGCCCTCGGCGGGAGCGCCGGCGGGCTGTTGATGGGGGCGGTCGCCAACATGGCGCCGGAGGATTATCGGGTGATCATCGCGCAGGTGCCGTTCGTCGACGTGGTGACGACCATGCTCGACACGTCGATCCCGCTCACCACCAACGAGTTCGACGAGTGGGGCAACCCGGCGCAGAAGAAATATTACGACTACATGCTGTCCTATTCGCCCTACGACAATGTCCGGGCGCAGGCCTATCCGGCGATGTTTGTCGGAACCGGGCTATGGGACAGCCAGGTGCAATATTATGAGCCGACAAAATATGTCGCCAAGCTGCGCGCGACCAAGACGGACGCCAATCCGCTCGTCTTCCGCGTCAACATGGAAGCCGGGCATGGCGGCAAGTCGGGGCGGTTTGAGCAGTATCGCTCGCGCGCCGAATATAGCGCCTTCATGCTCGACCAGCTGGGCGTGAAGTAAGAGTCCGATCTCCTGCGAAGGCAGGAGCCCAGTCCGAGCGCTCGGCGCGAGTTTCTCGGCGGATCCAAAGCGAGCGCTTCCGCGCGCCTGGACCCTGCCTTCGCAGGGGAACTAGGCAGTAAGGACGAGCACCGGCCATTCGCCGGAAAGGGGCTGTCCCTCGGCGAGGGACAGTCCCTCCGCCGCATAGGCTCGGATCACACCCACCGTCTGGCTGTCGAGCAGACCCGCCAGCATCACCGTTCCGCCGGGCGCGAGCGCATTCGCGAAATCGGGCGCGAGCTCGATCAACGGCCCGGCGAGAATGTTGGCGATGATCAGGTCGAATGGCGCGCGCGCGGCAAGCAGCGGCGATCGCATTCCTTCGGCCTCGGTGAGCAGCAGCTCGCCCGCGCCATGGCCGAGTCTGATGCCGTTGATCGCGGCATTTTCGCGCGTGACTTCGACCGCGATAGCGTCGATGTCGGTCGCGATGCACTTCGCGTCCGGCCACAGCGCCAGCGCGGCGAAGGCGAGCAGGCCGGTCCCCGTGCCGATGTCGGCGATGTTGCTGTAAGCCCCGCCGGCGCGCTGAAGCCGGTCGAGCGCTTCGAGGCACCCGGCGGTCGTCGCGTGCTGGCCGGTGCCGAAAGCGAGACTCGCGTCGATTTCGAACGGGACAGTCCCCGGAGGGACAGTCCCCGCATGCGTCGGCGTGTGAACGTAGAAGCGTCCGGCGCGGATCGGCTGCAGCCCCGCTTGGCTCATCGTCACCCAGTCGGCCTCGCCGAGCTTTTCGACATAGGGTTCGCCGACGCCGAGGGCGGCGAGCTGCGCCAGCTCGCCTTCGCCCGGTGCGCGCTCGAAATAGGCGTGGATCAGCCAGTCGTCGGGCTTGGCCGGATCGGGCTCGTCGGCGACGAGGACCGGCGGATCATCGCCAAAGCCGCGCACGTCGTCTGCCGATCCGACCGCCTCCGCCTGCGCGCGCGTGCAGGGGATGGTGACCCGGAAGCTCACGGTTTCGCGGTCTTGGGGGCGGCCGCTTCCTTCGCCAGACGATCGTCGAGCTGCTTCGTCAGCGCCGCCGCATAGTCCCTGCAGGCATTAGTATCGAGCAGCGGCTGGCCGAGCGCGAGCCGGTCGCGGAGGTGACTCGCCGAAGGGTGCGGAGTCAGCAGGATCTCGCACGGGCTCGCGGCTATCTTGGCGATCGAGGCGCGATAGGCGGCGAGATAGGCGGGATGGTCGCTGAACCGGTAGTCGTCGCGGCTGACAGGCGTCAGGCTGTCGGCGTAGACGATGGTCCGGCACACCCCGCCGTCGCAGCTCACCCAGCGCCAGCTGAGCGCGCCTGGCGTATGGCCGGGGGTCGCGATCGCGGTCACCATCAGATTGCCGAGCCGCACTTCGTCGCCGTCGCCGACGACGCGGCCGACAGTCGCGGAGGGGAACGGCTTGTTCATCCCCGCTTGCGGGTCGTCGGCGCTGGCGACTCCGGTCTCGAGCACACGCCTGGCAGCCGCGGATGAGACGACCGTCGCGCCGCTCAGGCGCTGCAGCTCCGCGATCCCGCCGACATGGTCAAAATGCTCGTGGCTGGAGAGGATGAACTTGATGTCGGTGACGCGGAAGCCGAGTCTGCGGATGTTCGCGGCGATCAGCGGCGCGTCCTGCTCCGTGCCGCCGTCGATCAAAATGTCGCCCTCGTCGCCGACGATCAGGATCGAGGATATGCCGCAGGTGCCGACGAGGTAGGTGTTGGCGTGGATCCGCACCGGGGGCGCCGGCTTGTTCCAGTCGTCCCAGTCCTTGCATTGGGAGGCCCAGAGCGGCCCGGAGGTTTCGATCGGCGCCTTGGGCTGCTCGATCTGCCGCGGCGGCGCGCCGAGCGGGATCGAGATTTGCGCGGCCATCAGCAGCGCGAGCGCGGCGCTAGCGGACATAGCTGGCGCCGTTGACGTCGATGATGCTTCCGGTCGCCGCCGGCGGAGCCTCGACCGAGAGCCAGCGGATCACCTCGGCAACCTCGTGGGTCGAGGCGACGCGGCCGAGCGGGATGTCCGCGATGATCTGCGCGCCGCCGCGTCCCTGCAGATATTCGGCGGTCATTTCGGAAACGGTGAAGCCCGGCGCGACCGCGAAGCACAGGACACCGTCGCTGGCATAGCCGCGCGCGATCGTCTTGGTCATGCTGACGAGCGCGCCTTTTGAGGCGGCATAATGCCAGTGCTGCGGCGAGTCGCCGCGAAACGCCGCGCGGCTCGCGATGTTGATGATCCGCCCTTCGCCGCCGCGATCGAGGAAATGCGAGACCGCGAGCCGCGAGAGATCGGCGGCAGCCTGGAGGTTGATGGTCAGCGTCCGCTGCCAGGCGGCATGCCACTCGTCGTCCGACGCGTTGTCCGGGACGCCCTCGTAAATCCCGGCATTGTTGACCAGCACGTCAATACGGCCGTCGAGCTCGTCGAGCGCGGTATCCCAGATGTCGCGCGGCGCGGCGGGATCGGTGAGATCGCCGGCGATCAGCGTGTCGCTGCCCTTGGTCGAATGGCCGACCACGCGATGCGCGTGCTTCTTGAGGAGCGCGTAAGCGGCCGCGCCGATGCCGCGGCTGGCGCCGGTGATGAGGATGTTCATGCGGCCGCGAATAATGCAGCCCCATCGTCATTGCGAGGAGCGAATGCGACGAAGCAATCCAGAGATTGCGCTGGATTGCTTCGCTATGCTCGCAATGACGGAGCTGCGGCTTACGCCGCGATACCGTTGACGAACGCCTTGGCGGTCGACTTGAAGTTGGCGATCTGCTCGGAGAATCGGCCGAAGCCCTGCTCGACCTGATCGATGTCCTTGGCGACATTCTCGGTGTCGCTGCGGATCGCCGCGATGGTCGAGCTCATCGAGTCGGCGGCAAGCGCGGTCTCGTCGACCGCCGCAGTAATCATCGTCACCGTCTGCGCCTGCAACTCCATCGCCTCGCGGATACGGTCGGCCGAGCTTTGCACTTCCTCGACCGTGTCCTCGATCGAGCCATTGGCCTCGACCGTCTGGCGAGTCGCCTGCTGGATCGCGGTGATCTTGGCGGTGATATCGTCGGTCGCGCGGGCGGTCTGCGAGGCGAGGCTCTTCACTTCCTGCGCGACCACCGCGAAACCGCGGCCGGCATCGCCGGCGCGCGCGGCCTCGATGGTGGCGTTGAGCGCGAGCAGGTTGGTTTGGCCGGCGATGTCGCGGATGAGGCTGAGGATCGATTCGATCGCCTCGACATGCGCGGATAGCGCCTGGCTGACCTTCACCGCCTGGCTCGCCTGGTCGCCGGCGCGAATCGCGACACCGGCGGCGACTTCCACCTCGGCGCGGGCATCCTCGATCGCGCGGATGAGGCCGGCGGCGGTCTGCGCGGCCTCGCGCATCGCGACGGCCGATTGCTCGGCGGCGGCGGCGACTTCGCTGGTCTTGCCCAGCATTCCCCGGGCCGATGCCGCGGTCGAGCGCGTGCGGTCGGTAAGCGATTTCGATTGTTCGGTGCTCGCGCGGACGAGGTCGGCGACTCGGCGCTCGAACTCGCCGCTCTCGCGGCCGCGCAGGTCGGCGGCCTCGATCGCTTCGAGCAGGGAGACTTGCGCGAGGATGATGTCGGTCTCGATCATGGTCAGGCGCTGGAGCGCGGCAACCGAGCGCTCGAGCGTGTCGGTATCGCTCGCGAAGCGCTCGAACAGACCGCCGACCACGCGCGAAATCAGACGGTCGCGGGCGGCGATATATTCAGGCACGGAGGTGCGGTCGCGGAAGATCCTGCGGCCATATTCGGCCACCGACTGGACCCAGGCCGCGTCGACGCGGCCCGAATAATGCGCCTTCACGCGTTCCGCCGCTTCCTTGCCGAACTGGTCGCGCACCGCAGTCTCGATCAGGTCCCCGGCGTTGTCGCGCAGCAGCTTGACGTCGCGTTCGAGCGACCCGTCCCCGTTATAAGCCGCAAGCCGCGCGCTCACCTGCTGGTCGGTCAGCCATTGCAGCTGTCCAATGTCGCCACCCATCCTGTCGCTCTCCGTCGCTTGAACCGTCGGTCGTTGGGCGATGCTCTTGCGCCGCGAATGGTTAAGACCGGGTTAGGGTCGCGGGCGTTGGCGAAAGGTCCCTGACCTTGCCTAGCGAGGGGTCGCGCCGTAAGCGGACGCACCATGGCATCCACCCGATCCCGCCCGCTCTCCCCCCATCTCACCATCTGGCGATGGGGTCCGCACATGGTCGTTTCGATCCTCCACCGCGCCACGGGAATCGCGCTATCGCTTGCCGGTCTCGCGATCCTGACCTGGTGGCTCACGGCGCTGGTCGACGGGACCGATGCCTATGCGACCTTCACCAAGGTGGCGACCAGTCCCATCGGCCTCATCGTCCTGATCGGCCTGACGTGGAGCTTTTTCCAGCATCTGCTGTCGGGCATCCGGCACCTGGTGACGGACACCGGAGCGGCGTTCGAGATCGGGATCAATCGGACATTGGCGATACTGACCATCGTCGGCTCGGTGCTGCTGACCGTGCTGATGTGGGCCTACCTGCTGGGAGTGGCGAAATGAGCCTCGGGGACAGCGCGACACCGCTCGGCAAGGCGCGCGGGCTTGGGTCGGCGAAGCACGGAGGAGGCCATTGGCTGACCGAGCGCGTCACCAGCATCGCCCTGCTGCTGCTCGGCACCTGGCTGATCGCGTCGCTGCTGATGCTTCCCAAGCTTGACCAGCGTACCGTGCTCGAATGGCTCCACGCGCCGAGCGGCGCGCTGCCGATGGCATTGTTCATCATCGTCGGGTTCAAGCATGCGCTCGACGGGTTGAAGGTCGTCGTCGACGATTATGTTCACGAGCCGGGCAATAATTTCGTCGCCAACCTGATCCTGTTGTTCCTCGCCATCGGCGGCGGCGCCATCGCGCTGTTCGCATTGGCGCGCATTGCGTTCGGAGCCGTCGCGTGACCGCCTATCAGATCGTCGACCACACCTATGACGTCGTGGTCGTCGGCGCTGGCGGCTCGGGGCTTCGCGCGACGATGGGCGCGGCTGAGGCGGGGCTGAAGACCGCCTGCGTCACCAAGGTCTTCCCGACGCGTAGCCACACGGTCGCGGCGCAAGGCGGCATCGCGGCCGCGCTCGGCAACATGGGCCCCGACCATTGGCAGTGGCACATGTACGATACCGTCAAGGGCTCCGACTGGCTCGGCGACCAGGACGCGATCGAATATCTCTGCCGCGAAGCGCCGGCGGCGGTGATCGAGCTCGAGCATATGGGCCTGCCGTTCAGCCGCACGGCCGACGGCCGCATCTACCAGCGCGCGTTCGGCGGCATGACCCAGAACATGGGCGAAGGTCCCGCCGCACAGCGCACCTGTGCCGCCGCGGACCGCACCGGCCACGCGATGCTCCACACGCTCTATTCGCAGAGCCTCAAGCACGATGCGGATTTCTTCGTCGAATATTTCGCGATCGACCTGATCATGGAGAATGGCGCGTGCCGCGGGGTCGTCGCGCTCAATCTCGATGACGGCTCGATCCATCGCTTTCGTGCGCAGGCGGTGGTGCTCGCGACCGGCGGCTACGGCCGCGTCTATTACACAGCCACCTCCGCGCACACCTGCACCGGCGACGGCAATGCGATGGTGCTTCGGGCCGGGCTGCCGCTCCAGGACATGGAGTTCGTGCAGTTCCACCCGACCGGCGTTTATGGCGTGGGCGTGCTGATCACTGAGGGCGCGCGCGGCGAGGGCGGCTATCTCACCAATGCCAACGGCGAGCGATTCATGGAGCGCTACGCGCCGAGCGCCAAGGACCTCGCCAGCCGCGACGTCGTGTCACGCGCCGAGGCGATGGAAATCCGCGAAGGCCGCGGCGTTGGCGAGCACAAGGACCATATCTTCCTTCACCTCGACCACATCGACCCCAAGATCCTGCACGAGCGGCTGCCCGGCATTACCGAGACGGCAAAGACCTTCGCCGGCGTCGATTTGACGCGCCAGCCGATCCCGGTCGCGCCGACGGTGCACTATACGATGGGCGGCATCCCGACGAACTATCATGGCGAGGTTGTCGCCCCGAAGGACGGCAACCCGGACGCGGTGGTCCCGGGCCTGTTCGCGATCGGCGAAGCGGCCTGCGTCAGCGTCCACGGAGCCAACCGGCTCGGCTCCAACAGCCTCATCGATCTCGTCGTGTTCGGCCGCGCGGCCGGATTGAGGCTCGCGGAGGTGGTCAAGCCGGGCGCGATCCAGGAACCTTTGCCCAAGGACTCGGGCGAGCTCGCACTCACGCGGCTCGACAAGTTTCGCCACGCCGAGGGCGGCAGCCCGACCGCCGAGATCCGCGTCGACATGCAACGCACGATGCAGGCCGACTGCGCGGTGTTCCGCACCGACCGAACGCTGGCCGAGGGCGTTGCCCGGATCGACAAGGTGTTCGCGCGCATGGCCGACGTCCATGTCACCGACCGAAGCCTCATCTGGAACAGCGACCTGGTCGAGACGATGGAGCTCGACAACCTTCTCGCCCAGGCGGTCGTCACCATGCATTGCGCGGCCAACCGCAAGGAAAGCCGCGGCGCGCACATGCAGGAAGATTATCCAGACCGCGACGACAAGAACTGGATGAAGCACACGATCGCGTGGTTCGACGCGTGGGGCGGCCAATGGCCGACGGGCGGGGTGAAGATCGACTATCGCCCCGTGCACGATTTCACGCTGACCGACGACATTCAGACCATTCCGCCGAAGAAGCGGGTTTATTAGCTAATCGCCGCGTGATCGTCCGCGGCGCGCGCTTCATCGCGCAGGAAATGCGCAAGGCGCCAGGACAAGAAACGCATCTAGAGCCGGGCTAAGCCGGCCGCGTACCGCTGCGCTTTGTCCGCATAATGCGCAGCCGAGGCGCGGAGGAGCTGGCGTTCGGACTCGGTAACTTGGCGCACCACGCGCGCCGGCGCGCCGACGATCAGGCTGCCGCGCTCGAAGCGCTTGCCTTCGGTGACGAGCGCGCCGGCACCCACGATGCACTCACTCTCGATCACCGCGCCGTTCAGGATGCGCGCGCCCATGCCGATCAGGCAATCGTCGGCGATCGTGCAGCCATGCAGGATCGCCTGGTGGCCGACGGTCACCCGCGCGCCGATGACGAGCGGGAAGTCGGCGTCGCTGTGCCCGATCGCGCCGTCCTGGAAATTGGTATCATCGCCGAGGATCAGCGGCGTGTTGTCGCCGCGCAGCACCGCGCCGAACCAGACGCTGGCGCGGACGCCGAGCCGGACGTCGCCGATCAAATCGGCGGACGGCGCCAACCACGCGCCATCGCCGAGCGTCGGTTCGACATCGCCAATGCGGTAGAGCGTCATGGCGCCGCTCTTGCCCTCAATCGGGGCCCACGTCGAGCAGCCGGACCTCGCCCTGATATTTGTCGGGGTGCGGACGAACGAACACGCGGAGAAGGTCCGGATGCTTCTTCCTGAGCTCGCTCTCCAAATGGCCGATCACGCGTTCGATGTCGGCGGTCTTGAGATCGTCGGCGAACTCGACGCCGACATTGGCGATCACCTGGTCGGGGCTCATCTGGCTGGTGAGGATTCCTTCGACACCGAGCACGCCGGGTTCGCGCTCGGCGATGTCGCGGATCGACTTGCTTAGCTCCGGCCGCGCCCGCTCGCCGATCAGCAAATCCTTGCTTTCGCGCGCGAGGAGCACGGCCACCGCCGCCAGCACCAGGCCGATGCAGATAGACCCGGCGCCGTCGATCCAGGGCTCCTCGAAGCGGGTGCTGAGCGCGGTCGCGATCGCGGCGATGACCAGGCCGACCAACGCCGCGCTGTCCTCGAACAGCACCATGAAGCTCGGCGGGTCCTTGCTGGCGTGGACCGCCGAGAGGATCGTGCGGTCGCCACGCACCCGCTGGAAGGCGCTCCAGCCGAACCACCAGCTGGTCCCCTCGAACACGGCGGAGAGCGCGTAGACCGCATAGTTCACCAGCGGATTGCTCATCTCCTCCGGGTGCTGGATGTGCTTGATGCCTTCGTACACAGACACGCCGGCGCCGACCGCGAAGATCAGCAGCGCGACGACGAACGACCAGAAGTAGATTTCGCGCCCATAGCCCCACGGGTGAAGCTGGTCGGGCGGTTTCCTGGCGCGGTGCTGGCCGTAGAGCAGCAGCACTTCATTGCCGCTGTCGACGATCGAGTGAACCGCTTCGCTCAGCATCGCCGAGCTGCCTGAGATCGTCGCGGCGACGCCCTTAGTGACAGCGATCAGCAAATTGCCGATCAGCGCGGCAATGACGGCGGTGCGCGACGAATTCCCGGCCACGATACGGGAGAACAGCCGCGTCGCGCGATTGTTGCTCGCGCGAGTGCGCGGCGAGCAAAGAAAAGGCCGGGCGGAATTGCTCCCGCCCGGCCTCAACTTGCCTTGAACGGCGGCTTAGAACTCGAGGTTCAGCGTCGCCGAGAAGGTGCGCGGAGCGCCGATCTGCACGAACGGTACGCTGCCCCAGGTCGGGACCGTCGTCGTCGTCGCGCAGGACGGCGTCGACGTCGCGTTGCAGGTCCGGGTCGAAGTCGATTCGGACAGACCGCCTCCGAAGCCGCCGACGTAGAACTTGTCGAAGGCATTGTAGAGGTTGAACTGGAGGTAGGTCTTCTTGAGCGCCGGCGAGAGCCAGTCGAGCTTCGCCCGGGCGCTCAGATTGACCAGCCAGTAGGCTGGCACCTTGGCCGAATAGACCTGCTCCTGGACGACCCGGCCGGCGGTCGGCGTGGTGATGCCGATGTCGCCGCGGAACACGGGCAGGTTGTTGTCGAACACGAACCGCGGACCGGTGCGCTTGGCTTCGATGCCGAGCTGGACGGGGCCGGTGTCGCCGACCGCCGAGAGACCGTAGCTGTACTCCGGCGAGCCCGACTCGCGGTTGCCCGCGGTGAAGGCGCAATTCTGCAGCCCAAGGGTGCTGGTCGGATCGACATTGTCGCAGGTCACGCCCGTCGGCAGACGGCCGGTCTGGATATTATCCTCGATCCGGCTCTTGTTCCACGAGCCGAACGCGTAGAGCGTCAGTTGCTTGACCGGCTCGTAGGCGATCGAGCCGTCGATGCCCCACTTGTTGACCGTGCCAAGGTTGCGGAAGACCGACACGTTGAGCTCGGGATCGAACGCCTGCGCCTGGCGGTTGGTGAAGTGCGTGTACCAGCCGGACAGCTGCGCCTGGATCTTCGAGGTGCGGTAACGCAGGCCGCCGTCGAAGCTGTCGGTTTCCTCCGGCTTCGGCTTCGCCTGGGCCTCGTCTGGGGCGAAGAAGAAGCTGTTGTAGAGGTTGTCCGTGCTCGGCACCGACAGGCCCTTCGCATAGCTGCCGAAGGCGCTCAGCTGAGGGGTCAGGTCGTACACCAGTCCGACGTTCGGAAGCAGCTTGTCGTAGGTGAAGCGGCGGTTTTGCGGACCCTGGAACTGCGGGTTCGCGGCCGCATAGGCGGCGTTCAGCGTCGCATTCTGCCCAAAGCAGTCGAAGAAACCGCTCGCCGAGGTGGTGAAGCAGTAATTGGTCAGGTTGCGGATGAAGTGCTGGCCCTTGAGGCCGACGTTCACCGTGAGTGGTCCGAAGTCGCCGCGATATTCAGCGAACAACTGGTGGAGCACCGCGAACGACAAGCGGTCGCGCTTCTCCATCGGGAAGCCGTTGGCGTCGAGGATCGGATCGTTGATCGGGAAAACGTCCTGCGGCTCGCCGTTCGGCAACACATAACCGACCTCACCGGTCTGCCGGTGCCGCGCGTCGTCGAGCGTGTAGCCGACCCGGAACATCTGGCCCGTGGCGAAGTCCCAGCGCAGCGTCGTGTTCAGGCCATAGCGGTCGGTGTGCGTCTGGCTCGGCGCGAGCAGCGTCACGCCGGCGAAGTTCGAGCTCGAGCAGGAGCCGCCGGTGGTGCTGCAGGTATCGATGACATCGCCGTCGCCGTTGAGATCGCGGCCGAAATAGTACTGGCCTCCGATAAAACCGGTGTACTGGACGCCGTTGATCACGCGGAAGCCTTCACGACCGGTGATCGTGCCGCCGCCATTGGCCTTCACATACTGGTAGCTCGGGTCGACCGTGAGGACGAGGCCGTCTGCCAGCGTGAAGCGCGCCGAACCGCGGATGTTGCCGGTGTTCGACGGGTTGTAGCGCCGGTCGAACTCGGTACCGCAGCTTGCCTGGTTTGGCGGCGGGGCAGCGGTGGTGTCGACCACGCCAGTCTGCGGCGTATCGAGCTGGCACGGGAAATTGATCTGGTAGAAGCGCTCGTCCCGCGTCGTGGGATAGCGATTGTTCGAGTTGGGACCGACGATGCGCGGCGCCGAATTGGTGGCGCTTTGCGTCCGGTCGGTGCGCAGCGGCAAGGAGCCGAAGAAGTTGTTGCGGTTCTCGTTATAGTTGCCGGCGAGCGAGAGGAAGTCGCCGTTGCTGCCGATCGTCTGATAGATCTTGGCATTGAACTGCCGCTTATCGATCTTGCCGTAGCCGTTGTACGGAACGTTGTTCTGGGTGCGCGAGGCCGACAGGAACATGCGCGTTCCCCACGGGCCGATCTCGCCGGTGTTGATCAGGCCGAACACGCGCCACATGTGCCAGTCGCCGAGCGACCCGACGAAGCGCACGCCCGGGTTCACCGACGGATTGATGGTCCGGTAGTTGACCGAGCCGCCGACCGCGGAAGCCGTCGGCGAGTCGACGTCGGTCGAGCCGAGGTTGACGTTGACCTGCTCGATCAGCTCGGGATCGAGCTGCTGGTTCGAGTAGATCGCATAGTTGCCGCTGTCGTTGAGCGGAACGCCGTCGAAGGTCAGGCTGATGCGGCTCGAATCGAAGCCGCGGATGGTGAGCGTGCCGCCCGACGAGCCGTAGGCGTCATTGTTCTGGAAGCTGACGCCCGGGACCATGTTGATGGTGTCGAGAATCGACTGGCCCGGCTGCTGCCGCGAGATCATTTCCTGGGTGAGGACGACCTTCGCCTTGGGCGTGTCCGGAGTGAGCACGCCGCCAACGTCCTTGGCGCGGGTGCCGGTGACGACGATCGCTTGCTTTTCGAAATCGACGGTACCGGTGGATTGAGCGAAAACGGCCGACGGCAACATTGCCGTCGTGCACAGCAGCACGAATTTCTTCACGGAAAACTCCCCCGCCAAAACGACAGAATCTGAGTGGAACCCCGCCCCGCTATTAGCGAATTAAGGCACTGATGTTACAGCCGTCGGGCCCGCGTTAACGATTCCTCGGGAACCGTTGCACGAATGCCACTATGGCCTCGCGTCGAGGCTCCGGCCGAGGCCCACGAACAGGTACACCAAGGGCGGGACCAGCACCGCGGATAGCACCACTTTGGCGAGCATCTGCCCAAGCAGAAGCTCGCCGATCGGGAATACGCCGTAGAAGGCGACGGTGATGAAGATCAGCGTGTCGACGATTTGGCTGAGCACGCTCGCAATTCCCGCACGAAGCCACAGCAGGCCGCGGCCTTCGCTTGCCTTCAGCCGGCTGAAGATGGTCACGTTGAGGAAGGTCGAGACGCCGTAGGCGAGGATTCCTCCGATCCAGATTCGCGGCGTCCCGCCCATCACCGTTTCGAACGCCGACAGGCGCGCCGGGTCCATTTGCGGCGAAGCCGGGATCGCGAGCACGATGAGGCTCAGCAGCAGCGAGACGATCAGCGGAACGAAGCCGATCAGGACCAGCCGGTTGGCGGTCGCCCGGCCGTGCAGTTCGGCGACGGAACTCGAGGTGACGACCAGCAGCAGGAAGGCGAAGATGCCGGCCTCGACGGCGAGCGGCCCCAAGGCCACCTGCTTGTTGCCGAGCACGCCGGCGATGCACACCATCCCGCCGTAAAAGATCGACAGAGCAAAAAGCGAAAGCGGAATGGCACGCGGCTGATCGAAGCTAGTCATGGGCGCGATGCGTAACGGCTTTGCGGGCATGTGCAACCAGCGTTGACCGGAGCTTGCCCGCGCGGCTAGCGAGCGCCCTAGTGACTTCCTCCAGCCTCGATATCGTGGCGATCGGCGATGCGATCGTCGACGTCATCGCAACCACCGACGACTCGTTTCTGACCGAGCGCGGCCTCGCCAAGGGTTCCATGCGCCTGCTGTCGAGCGACGAGGCGCGCGAGCTTTACGCGGCGATGGGCCCGGCGCGCGAGATCAGCGGTGGCTCGGCCGCCAATAGCATGGCTGGCGCGGCATCACTCGGTCTCGCGGCGGCATTCGTCGGCCAGGTCGCGAACGACCAACTTGGGTCGATCTTCGCGCATGACATGCGCTCGCTCGGAGTCCGGTTCGAAACGCCCGCGATCGCCGGGCCGCCGCCGACCGGGCGCTGCCTGATCCTCGTGACGCCGGATGCACAGCGGACCATGAACACCTTCCCCGCGGCGAGCCACGAGCTGACTCCCGCGGCGCTCGATCCGGACATGATCCGTTCGGCGAAAATCACCTTCCTCGAGGGCTATCTGTGGGGCCCCGAGCGGCCCCGCGCGGCGATGCTCGAGGCAGCGCGAATCTCGCATGCGGCCGGTCGCACCGTGGCCTTCACCTTGTCCGAGAGCCTGTGCATCGGCGACCGCCGCGAAGGCGTGCTCGGGATGGTCGAGGCGGGCACCGTCGACGTGCTGTTCGGCAATGAGGACGAGGTCCGTCACCTGACCGGCTGCGGCGAGCTCAATGACTGCATCGCGGCGCTGTCGAGCCACGTCGCCACACTCGTCATCACCCGCGGCGCGCAGGGGGCCGTCGCCGTGCATGAGGGAGAGCGCGTCGAGGCCTCGGCAGCGCCCGTCGAGCGGATCGTCGACACCACCGGCGCCGGCGACCAGTTCGCCGCGGGCTTCCTCGCCGCGCGTTGCCGCGGGCGGACGCTCAAGGCCTGTCTCCAAACGGGCGCGCTCGCCGCGGCCGAGGTGATCTCGCATTTCGGCGCGCGCCCGGAAGCCAATTTGAAGGAGCTCGCGGCGCTGTGAACACTGTGCATCGAGTGGCGGTCTATTGCGGTTCGGCAGCCGGCTGCCGGCCCGAATTCGCGGAGGCGACGCGCGCGACGGCGCAGGCCATGGTCAGCCGCGGGGTCGACCTGGTCTACGGCGGCGGCCGGCTCGGCTGCATGGGCATTATCGCCGACAGCGTCCTTGCGAGCGGCGGACGCGTTTATGGCGTGATTCCCAAGGCTTTGGTCAACCTCGAGGTCGCGCATAACGGCGTCACCGAGTTGCACACCGTCGAGACGATGCACGAGCGCAAGGCCAAGATGACCGATCTTGCCGACGCGTTCCTCGCCCTGCCCGGCGGCATTGGCACGCTCGACGAATTGTTCGAGGCGTGGAGCTGGAATGCGCTCGGCTATCACAAGAAGCCGCTCTGCCTTCTCAATGTCGGCGGCTTCTGGAACGGCATGATCCAGTTCATGGACCACGCCACGGCGAACGGATTCTTGTCAGACAATCGCCGCAGCCAGTTGCTGGTCGCGACCACGCCGGAAGAGGCGCTGGATTTGCTGGACGAAGCCGCCGCAGCCGCTACGCAAGGCATGGTCTGGTAGACGAGCCCGGGGGAGGGGCTTTCATGAATCAAACGCTACTCGGCCTCGCCGGGATTCTTGTCATTCTCGGCATCGCTTTCGTGCTGTCGACCAACCGGAGAGCGATCCGGCTTCGCGTGGTCGGCGCCGCGTTCGCGCTGCAAGCGGCGATCGCTTTGTTCGTGTTCAAGACGACGATCGGTGTCTCGACCATCCACAGCCTGTCGAGCGGAGTCGCCAACCTCCTCGGCTACGCCAACAAGGGCACCGAGTTCCTGTTCGGCCCCGCCGACAAGAACCCGCTTGCCAACACCTTCGCCATCGCCGCGCTGCCGGTGATCATCTTCTTCGCCAGCCTCGTCGCCATCCTTTACTATCTCGGGATCATGCAGCGGATCGTGCGCTGGGTCGGCGGCGCGATCGGCTGGGTGACCGGCATCAGCCGCGTCGAATCCTTGTCGGCCGCGGCCAATATCTTCGTCGGCCAGTCGGAGTCGCCGCTGGTCGTGCGGCCCTATCTCGCGGCGCTTCCGCCGTCGCGGCTGTTCACCGTGATGTGCGTCGGCATGGCGGGCGTCGCCGGGACCATCCTCGCCGCCTACGCCAGCCTGCTTGGCGCACAGTACCTTCCCTATCTGCTCGCCGCGGCCTTCATGTCCGCGCCCGGCGGTATCCTGATGGCCAAGATGATCATGCCCGACGATCCGGCCGACACCGACGCGGCCGAGGACGCGAAAGTCGATGTCGCGGAGACCTTCGAGGAAGGCACGCAGCCGGCCAACATCATCATGGCCGCTGCCCAGGGCGCGCAGACCGGCGTCAAGCTCGCGGTTGCGGTGGGCGCAATGGTGCTCGCCTTCGTCGCCCTGGTGGCGCTCGCCAACGGCCTGCTTGGCGGCCTCGGCAACTGGATCGTCGCCCAGGGCGGCAGTCCGTGGTTCGCGGATTTAAGCTTCCAGCGGCTGATCGGCTACCTGTTCGCGCCGGTGATGTATTTGATCGGCGTGCCGTGGCACGAAGCCGGCACCGCAGGCGGCCTGTTCGGGACCAAGCTGGTGCTCAACGAATTCGTCGCTTTCCTCGACCTCGGGCAGATGGACGCGGCGACCCTTAGCCAGCGTAGCCGGGCGATCGTCACCTTTGCCTTGTGCGGCTTTGCCAACTTCAGCTCGATTGCGATCCAGATGGCGGTGACCGGCGGCCTCGCGCCCAACCAGCGGCCGACCATTGCCAGGCTCGGCATCCGCGCGCTGCTCGCCGGCAGCCTCGCCAATCTGATGAGCGCGGCCTTGGCTTCGCTGATGCTGCCCTAGGGACTATTGCGTAGCGATCCATTCGCCGCGCCCGTGCAAGTCGCCGATGACTCAGGCCGGAGACATTGGCATGCTGCGCAAGAAATTTTGTGAGCCGATTATGACCGATGTGATTACCACCGATACCGTCGCTTCTGTCTCGCTTCGCGATGCCGACCGCGACGCCCAGGCGTTCGCCGAGGAGCTTGGCAACAGCTTCGTCGAATATGGATTCGCGATCATCCGCGATCACGGCATCCCGCAGGAGCTGATCGACCGCGCCGAGGACAAGGCCAAGGCCTTCTTCGCACTCCCCGAGGAGGTGAAGCGCAAATATCTGGTTCCCGGCGGCGGCGGAGCCCGCGGCTATACGCCGTTCGGGATCGAGACCGCCAAGGGCCACAAGGCACATGACCTCAAGGAATTCTGGCACGTCGGACGGGATCTGCCGGCCGGGCACCGCTTCCGCGACCACATGCCGGACAATCTCTGGCCGGCCGAGGTCCCGAGCTTCAAGGACACGTTCCAGGAGCTTTACGCGACCTTCGACCGGACCGGTCTCAAGATCCTGAAGGCGATCGCCCGCTATCTCGAGATCGAGGAAAATTATTTCGAGGACGCGGTGCGCGACGGCAATTCGGTGCTGCGCGCGCTTCATTACCCGCCGCAGAGCGAGCCGACCGGCGAGCATATCCGGGCCGGCGCCCACGAGGACATCAACGCCATCACCCTGCTGCTCGGCGCCGAGGAAGCCGGGCTCGAGCTCAAGACCCGCGACGGCCGCTGGGTGCCGGTCTCGCCCAAGGCGGGCGAGCTGGTGATCAATGTCGGCGACATGCTGCAGCGGCTGACCAACGGCAAGCTGCGCTCGACCTCGCACCGGGTTGTCAATCCAACCCCCGATCGGGCGAGCCACGCGCGCTATTCGATGCCCTTCTTCCTGCACTTCCGCTCGGATTTCCTGATCGGCGCGCTGCCCGGGACGGTTCCAGCCGGCGAGCAGCCGAAATGGGCGCCGATCACCGCCGACGATTACCTGCAGGAACGGCTTAGGGAGATTAAGCTGGTGTGACGCGTTCCGGCTGTTCGGACAGGAGCAGCCCATGGACATCACCCAGCTGATTGCCGACGACCACGCCGAGCAGCGCCGCCTCTTCGCGCAGATCGACCAGCTCACCGACGCAAATCCCGGCGCGCTGAAGGCGATCTGGGCGCGCCTGCGCGCCCTGCTTGACGCGCACGCCGAAGCCGAGGAGCGGTTCTTCTATCCCGAGGTGTTGAAGATCGGGAAAGGCGCGGCGGACAGCGACAGCGCCGCCGACGAAACGCGCGATGCCATCAAGGACCATAACGAGATCCGCGACGCCGCGGCTGCCGTCGACAAGGAGAAGCTCGGCTCGCGCGAGTGGTTCGCCGCGGTCGCCAAGGCGAACAAGGCCAATGGCGACCATATGGCCGAGGAGGAGCGCCAAGGCTTGAGCGATTTCCGCCTCCACGCCAGCCTCGAGCTCAGGCACACGCTCGGCGTCAAGTTCGCGCAATTCTCCGCCGAGCATCTCACCGGCATCAAACCGGTCGACAAGAATGTCGACGCCTACGTGCTCGAGAATAGCTAGCGGGCGCTCACCGCCGCCGCTTGGGCGAGCCAGCGGCGCCCGCATTTGCCGAACAGTGCGCGGGTGCTTCTCGCCTGCATCAACCGCTGCAGTCCGGCGGGGCGGTCGGTGCGCATCGCCCGGCGGCATGCCCGAACCCAGAAATATGCGGAAGCGAAGCGGAGCGCGCCGGGCGCGTACAGATGACTTTGCGCATTCGCGGCGAGAAGGCGGCCGATCCAGTCCTCGGCCCAGTCGAGATAGTCGCGCGCGGGAAGCTGCGTCGGAACCTTGATCAGGCCGAGTTCGATGTGCCGCTCGATGTCCTCCGATGTGAAGGCGACGCCGAGCTCCTGAAGCATCGGTGCCAGCAGCCGCCGCTTCTTGTCGGCGATCTTCGGCTTGAACGTCTCGACACTCTGCTCGGCGTGAAGCCGGCGATCGACCAGCACCCGCGCAATATTCGCTGTCGGGTGCTCGCGAATGATCCGCGCCGTCAGCTCGAGGTCCTCGCAAACCGGGAAGTCGGCGCGGTAGCGATAGCGTTGCAGCACGTCTGCTCGGCCCAACAGTGACGATTGCTGGAACGCCGACGTGAACAAATGCCACGCGGCGATGTCCTCGCTCGCGAACGGCACCAGGCGAACGCCGCTGAGCCGCCGCCCCTCGCGGTCGATCTTGCCCGCGCAGGAGCCTGCCATTGCGACTTCCGGATGCGCTTCGAGAAAGTCGAGCTGCTCGGCGATGCGGGTCGGGCGCGCGACATCGTCGCTGTCGAGCCAGGCGATGTAGCGTCCGCGCGCATGATCGAGCGCATTGTTGCGCGTCGCGGGTATGCCGCGGTTGGCCCGCTGCGCGACGATCCGGATGCGCGGGTCGTCGAACGAGCGGACCACGTTCAGCGAATGATCGGTCGATCCGTCGTCGACGACGATGAGCTCCAGGTCCTGATACGTCTGATCGAGGATGCTGCGGATCGCCTCGCCGACGAGCTGCGCGCGGTTATAGACCGTCAGCAGGACGGAAACGGCCGGGGTCAACGGCACTTCCCGATTGGTCTGGCTGGCGAGCCTCCGGGACAGGCTTTATGGACGGCCGAATGACGGAACATGAGCTCGTGATACTGGCCCGTACGGCGGCGACAAAGGCCTATGCGCCTTATTCGAATTTCCACGTCGGCTGCGCGATCGAATCGGTCGATGGCGAGGTCGTCACTGGGGCTAATATGGAAAATGCCTGCTACCGCCTCGGCCTCTGCGCCGAGCAAAGCGCGCTCACCGCCGCCCAGCATCGCTTCGGGCTCGGCAAGGTCGCGCGGATTGCCGTCGTCGGCGGAAGCGGCGCGATGATCTGCACGCCCTGCGGCGGCTGCCGCCAGGCGATTCTCGAGGCCGCGCACCTCGCGGACCGCGACGTCGAAATCCTGTGCGCCAGCGGCGACGGATCGGCGGTCGAACGGCACACGATCGGGGAGCTGATCCCGTTCGGCTTCGGCCCGGCGAACCTCGCCCCCGTCGCCTGAGCGCCGCGCGGATTCCGATTGCAGCAATTTCATCCGGCAAGCGGATTGCGTCGCGGCTGTGCTGCCAGCAATGATGGGCGCGGGGAGATTGTTGCTGATGAATGCTCGGTTCTGCTTGATCGCCGCCGCCGCGGCGCTCCTTCCGTCGCCCGCGCTTGCCTGGGGCAAGACCGGTCACCGCGTGGTCGCGGCGATCGCCGACACCCAGCTGTCGGGTCTCGCCCGCGCCCATGTCGAGCAGATCCTCGGCTATGGAGAAACGTTGGAGGAGGCCGCAAACTGGCCCGACGAGATGCGTTCGGCGCCGGGTGTCTTCTGGCAGAAGACGGCGACCCCGTGGCACTACGTCACGCTCAACGGCATCCTTTACGACCACGCCCCCCCTGAAGGCGACGCGCTGGAAGCGCTGTATCATTTCCGCGACGTGCTGCGCGATCCCAACGCCAGCCACGCGGACAAGCAGACGGCGCTCAGGTTTGTGGTTCATATCGTCGGTGACCTTCATCAGCCGCTGCACAACGGCAAATGCTGCGATCGCGGTGGCAACGACGTGAAGGTGACCTTCTTCGGCAAGCCGACGAATCTCCACGCGGTGTGGGATTCGCAGCTGGTCGACGAGGAGCAATTGTCGTTCACCGAGCTCGCCGCCAAGCTCGAGCGGCACATCGGTCCGCGCGACGTGATCGCCTGGTGGGACATCAATCCGCGCGACTGGATCAGCGAGAGCGCGGAAGTGCGCGATTCGCTCTATCCGCGCGTCGATGCCAAGCCGGCGAAGGCTAGCAAGGGCAAAAAGGGCAAGGAAGCGGCGCTCCCCGACCTGTCCTATTCCTACGTCTACAAGTTCACGCCGGTGATGGAGCGGCGCTTGAGCCAGGGCGGTGTTCGGCTCGCCGCCTACCTCAACTGGATCTTCGCCGAGCCGCAGCCGCTCGGCAGCAAGGATGCGGCCAAGTGATTCGCCGGTTCCTCGCCGGAATCGCGATCCTCGGGCTCGCTGGCTGTGCGGCGCAGGTTCCGCGGCCGGCGCCGGTCGTCGCCGGCAATCAGCCGATCGAGGTGCAGATCCTCGCCATCAACGATTTTCACGGCAACCTCGAGCCGGCGGCCGAGCCGGTCAGGATCCTCACCGACCAAGGCGGCAGTATCGACGAGCGGGTCGGCGGCGCCGCGCAGCTGGCCGGCGCGCTGGAAAAAGCGCGCACGGGCCAACCCAACACGATCACCGTGGCGGCCGGAGATCTCATCGGCGCGTCGCCGTTGAGCTCGGCCTACTTCCTCGACGAACCGACCATCGATGCGATGAACCTCCTGGGGCTCAGCCTCGCCTCGGTCGGCAACCATGAGTTCGACAAGGGCAGCGCCGAGTTGCTGCGGATGCAGCGTGGCGGCTGCGAGAAACATACGACGCGCATGCCCTGCCGCCTCGAGCCGTTCGCCGGCGCCCGCTTCCAGTATCTCGCCGCCAATGTCGTTCGCGACGACGGCACCAGCCTGTTCCCGGCGACCGCGATCCGCCAGGTCGGCCCGGTCAGGATCGGCTTCATCGGCGAGACCCTGAAGGACACGGGAATCCTGGTCAGTCCCGCCGGCGTCGCCGGGCTGCATTTCGCCGACGAGGCGGCGACCGCCAACGCGCTGGTGCCGGCGCTCAAGGCGGCGGGCGCCGACACCATCGTCCTGCTGATCCACCAGGGGGGGCGGGTGCCTGGCGATTATGTCGAGCACGGCTGCGCCGGCCTTACCGGCGACATCCTGCCGATCCTCGACCGGCTCGACCCCGCGATCCAGACCGTGGTCTCGGGCCACACTCACCAGGCTTATGCCTGCGAGCTCGATCGCGGCGGCGCTCCGCGGCTGCTAACCAGCGCCGGCAAGTACGGCTATCTCTACACCGACATCCGCCTCAGCTTCGATCCCGCGACGCGCCGGCTTGTCGCCCAGAGCGGCGTGAACGTGCCGGTCAGCGCAATCGCGGGGAGCGATCCCAAAGTGGCGGCGCTCGTGGAGCGCTATGTAGCGGCCGCGAAGCCGGCGGCCGAGCGTATCGTCGGCCACCTCGCCGCTCCCGCGATCAAGAGCCTCAAGAATGGCGAATCACCGGTCGCCGACCTCATCGCCGACGCCCAGCTGGCGTGGACCCGCCCGGCCGCGCGCGGCGGCGCCGACTTGTCGTTCATCAACACCGGCGGCGCCCGCACCGACCTCATCCCGCGCGCCGACGGGTCGATCACCTACGGCCAGATTTTCGCCCTCGAGCCGTTCGGCAATACGCTCGTCGTGCGCACCTTCACCGGCGCCCAGCTGAAAGCGCTGCTCGACCAGCAATTCGAAGGCGAGACCGCCAAGCTGCGCGGATCGACCCTGGTGCCCTCGGCCAATTTCCATTTCGCCTACGACCTGTCGAAACCGCAGGGCAGCCGAATCGTCGTGATAACCCTCGACGGCAAGCCGATCGATCCCGCCGCGCGCTACCGCGTGTCGATCAACAACTTCCTGGCCAGCGGCGGCGATGGCTTTTCGGTGCTCACCCAAGGCGTGGATACATTCGACGCCGGGCTCGATCTCGACGCGCTCGAGGCGTGGCTCGCGACCAATCCGGCGGTTCCCAAGGTCGGGCGGATCCGCGACGCAACGCCGCGCTAGAGCCGCTTGCGCCCGGCGCACCGCCGGGCCATGTTCGTGCCGCTCGGGTAACGATAAGCGGAGTCCGCCCGATGCGCCTTGCCGCCCTCATCGCCTGCTTGCTTCTCGCCGCTCCCGCCACCGCCGCGCGCGACGAGCTTCCGACGCTCACTCCCGCGCAGGCGATCAGCCGCGCCGCCGCTGCCTCTCCGGCGCCCGTCCGCGCGGTGTTCCAGTTCACCGTCCAAAGCGCCGCCAAGTCGCGCGACGGCGTCTATCTCAACAGCGAGAAGGACTTTCGCGCCGGCACCAACCTCGCGGTCGCGATCCGCGCCTCGGCGATGCCGGCGCTGACGCCCAAATATGGCGCGGACCCGAAGGCGGCGTTCGTCGGCAAGACGATCAAGGTGATCGGCGAGGTGCGCCGCGTCGCCGTCGGCCGCAACCGCACCACCGCCGCCACGCATGTCGAGGTCACCCGCGCGGGACAGATTCTCTCGGTGAGCTAGAGCGGACCAAACCGTCATGCTGAACTTGTTTCAGCATCCATTTCGGAGACCTGTCGCGCACATCAACGAAATGGACCCTGAACCAAGTTCAGGGTGACGCAAGAGCAACTCTAGCGCAGCGGCGGCTCGTCGAAGCTCCGCAATTTGCGGCTGTGCAGCCCTTCGCCTTCGTGCTGCAGCAGGTTCAGCGCTTCGATCCCGATCCGCAGATGCTGGCTGATCGCCCGCTCGTAGAAGGCATTGGCCTGGCCGGGCAGCTTCAGCTCCCCGTGGAGCGGCTTGTCCGACACGCACAGCAAGGTCCCATAAGGCACGCGGAAGCGATAGCCTTGTGCCGCGACGGTCGCGGATTCCATGTCGATCGCGACCGCCCGGCTCTGGTTGAAGCGCAGCGCCGAGGCGGCGTAGCGCAGCTCCCAGTTGCGGTCGTCGGTGGTCACCACGGTGCCGGTGCGCAGCCGCAACTTGACGCTGTCCTCGTCCTCCCCGGTAACCTTGAGCGCGGCGTCGAACAGCGCCTGCTGGACCTCGGCGATCGCCGGCAGCGGGATTTCCGGCGGCAGCATCGCGTCGAGCGCATGGTCATCGCGGAGGTACGCGTGGGCGAGCACATAGTCGCCGATGGTCTGCGTCGGCCTCAGCCCGCCGCAATGGCCGATCATCAGCCACGCCTCCGGCCGCAGCACCGCGACATGGTCGCACACCGTCTTGGCGTTGGACGGGCCGACGCCGATGTTGACGAGAGTAATGCCGGTGCGGCCCTCGGCCATCAAATGATAGGCCGGCATCTGGTGGCGCCGCCATTGCCCCGCGGCGATCTGCGCCTCGGCATCGGTCAGCTCGCCCGGCTCATAAACCGCGCCCGGCACCGACAGCGCGGTGAACCGTGAATCCTTGCGGCGCAGCGTGTCGATCGCGACGGTGACGAATTCGTCGACGTAGCGAACGTAATTGGTGAACAGCACGAACTGCTGGAAATGCTCGGGCGGCGTCCCGGTATAATGCCTGAGGCGCGCAAGGCTGAAGTCGGTGCGCGGGCCGTCGAACAGGGCCAGCGGCCGCGGTTCGCCTTCGCTCCTCACCCAAACCCCGTCGGCGATTTCGTCGCCGAGATGGACCAGCTCGTTCGAGGGGAAGAAGCGCGACAGCTCGGCAGTACCGATATTGCCGACCTGGATGCCGCTATTCTCGATCACATAGGCGTAGGGGATTTCGCTCGCCGAGCAGCCGACCGAGACGGCGATGTCGTAATCGTGCGCGAGCCGCTGGAGCTGGCCGACGAGATAGTCGCGGAACAGCTCCGGGCGGGCGATGCTGGTTGCATAAATGCCGGGCTGCGACAGCCGCGCAAAGGCGCGTGCGGGCGTAAGGTCCGGCCCCTTGCCGCCATACTCGATCCTCAGCTCGGGGTAGGCGAACGCGCCCTTGCGGCGCGCTTCGGCATCGGGCGGCGTGCGGTCTTCGATGTAGCGGGCGAGCGCCCGGCGCAGATTGGCGACCGATTCGTCATAGATCGCCGCAAGCTGGTCGACGATCGCGTGGGCGTTGAACGGAGGTGACATGGCCTCCGGTAAGGGACTGGAGGGTGGTTGCGCAAGTGTCGGGCACGGGCGCGGTTCCGGACTTTGCGGCGGAAACCCTTACTCGAACTCGACGATGACCTGGTCGACGGCGAGGCTGTCCCCGGCGCTGGCCGGCGTCGCCTTGACCGTCGCCGCGCGGGCTGCGCGGAGGATGTTTTCCATCTTCATCGCTTCCATCACCGCGACCGGCTGGCCCGGCTCGACCTTGTCGCCGACGGCGACGTTGAGCCGCGTCAGCAGCCCCGGCATCGGCGCCAGCAGCAGCCTCGACAGATCGGGCGGCGCCTTCTCGATCATGAAATGCGACAGCTCGGCGACGTGGGGCGGCAGCACCTGCACCTTGTGGGTCGCGCCGTGGGTCTGCAGCTCCCAGCCGCGGCCGACGCGGCGCACCTGGACGATGCGCTTGCGGCCGTCGACCAGCACCGTCAGCAGCCGCTCCCCGGGCGTCCAGCGCCCGACGATGTCGATCAATTCCCCGCCATCGAGCACCGCGAGCGTGCCGCCCTCGTACGGCTTGATCCGCACCTTGTGCTCGCTTCCGCCGTCGATCCGCACGACGCGCTCGCACAGCAAATGCGGCGGCGGGCCGAGCTGATCGCTGATCTCGGCCGCGCGCTCGTCGGTGATCACCGCGACCATTCCCGCGATCACCGCGATGTCGGCGATCAGCTGCGCGTCGGCGGGCGCGCCCTCAAACCCTTCGGGATATTCCTCGGCGATGAAGCCGGTGGTGATGTCGCCCGAGCGGTAGCGCGGGTGCTGCATCAGCGCGGAGAGGAAATCGACGTTGTCGGAAATGCCGTCGATCACGAACTGGTCGAGCGCTTGCGTCTGCGCGTCGATCGCCGCTTCGCGGGTCGGCGCCCAGGTGATCAGCTTGGCGATCATCGGATCGTAGAACATCGAGACCTCGCCGCCGTCGGCGACTCCGTCGTCGACGCGGACCACGATCTCGTCACCGCGCCCTTTATTGTCACCCCCGCGCAAGCGGGGGTCCCGCTTCTTATTCTCGGAAGCCGCTGAGGCAGCGGGATTCCCGCTTTCGCGGGAATGACGAGTGGAGACTTCAACCGGCGGCCGATAGCGCACCAGCCTCCCCGTGCTCGGCAAAAACCCGCGGTACGGGTCCTCGGCGTACACCCGCGTCTCGACCGACCAGCCGTTCACGCCGATGTCGTCCTGGGTGAACTTCAGCTTCTCGCCCGCCGCGACGCGGATCATCTGCTCGACGAGGTCGAGGCCGGTGATCTCCTCGGTGACCGGATGCTCGACCTGCAGCCGGGTGTTCATCTCGAGGAAGTAGAAGCTCTTGCCGGTCGGGTCCGCGCCCGAGACGATCAGCTCGACCGTGCCGGCGGAATAATATCCGACTGCCCGCGCCAGCGCGACCGCCTGCTCGCCCATCGCCTTGCGCATCTCGGGCGTGACGAACGGCGAGGGCGCTTCCTCGACCACCTTCTGGTGGCGGCGTTGGATCGAGCATTCGCGTTCGTTGAGATAGAGGATATTGCCGTGCTGGTCGCCGAGCACCTGGATCTCGATGTGGCGCGGGCTTTCGATGAATTTCTCGATGAATACGCGGTCGTCGCCGAAGCTCGCGAGCCCCTCGTGCTTCACGCTCTCGAACCCCTCGCGCACATCCTTCTCGGACCAGGCCAGCCGCATGCCCTTGCCGCCGCCTCCGGCCGACGCCTTCATCATCACCGGATAGCCGATGTCGCCCGCGATCTTCACCGCTTCGTCGGTCGTGGCGATGTCGCCGAGATAGCCCGGCACGACGTTGACGCCGGCGTCGCGCGCGAGCTTCTTCGATTCGATCTTGTCGCCCATCGCCGCGATCGCCTTGGGCGGCGGGCCGATGAAGGTGATTCCGGCCTTGGCGAGCGCTTTCGCAAAGCTCTCGCGCTCGGAGAGGAAGCCGTAGCCCGGGTGCACCGCCTCGGCGCCGGTCGCCTTGCAGGCGTCGATGATCAGCTCGGCCTTCAAATAGGATTCGGACGCCGGCGGCGGCCCGAGCCGCACCGCCTCGTCGGCCATCTTGACGTGCGGCGCGCGCGCGTCGGCGTCCGAATAAACCGCGACCGTCTCGATGCCCATGCGCCGGCAGGTGCGGATCACCCGGCATGCAATTTCACCCCGGTTGGCGATCAGGATTTTAGAGAACATTCTTCCGCCTAAGGTCACATTGAGTCACTTGGAAGACGGGCCTTGCGGCCACTCTAAGGCATCCAACTTTTCGCGCACTCCCGGCGCTGTCTTGTCCAAGACGTACCAAATGGCTTGCTGAGGATTGCTATTGGCACGGGCCAATGTGAGTCGCTCGACGACACCTGAAATCGGATCAGACCACTGGAGATAAAATGCATGGTCATTCTCGTCCACAGGACGACCGATTTCAGTCTCGATCACCGGCTTGAGTATAGCGAGTAGCTGTTCGCCCGTGCGCCGTTGGATGCTGCCAACAGACAATGCACATTGCGAGAATTCTGAACTGACATTGAGGATCAGATAAGCGTAGTTCGATCTCCAAGTGAATGAGCTTGGGTTGTTATTTTCGTGTTGCGGAACATATCCGAAGTTGGAAGCCTGCACGGCTTTCTGCACGTCAGCCGCAATCAATCCCGGCCGAAGGCAGACGTCCATGAACTCAGCAACCGTGCGTTCTACGCTGACGCCTTGCACCGCAAGATGGACCAAGTTTTCCTCTGGAGTACTTGGCTGCGCAGAGGGTGGTGCGCCGGATAGCGCTAAAATGAGCGCAATCATGCTCACTCCACAGCCTCGTCGAGCGGCGGGCGGTTGTGGCCGAGCAGGCGCAGCACTTCGTCGGCGGCGTCCGCGAGGTTGGTGCCGGGGCCGAAGATCGCCCCTTCGCAAATCCTCATGCGGCGCGGCTGGCCGCTGGCGCGCCGCGCAGCAAGCCCTCGGTGCTCAGGTCCTCGTCAAGCTCCGGCCAATGGATGCCGTAACCCGCGCCCGCTTTTTCCCAATGGGTCCGCTGCTCTGAGGTGGCGTGAAGAAGGCGGGGATACCAAGCAAGCGGGACCGAGATTGTGCGGCCGTCCATCAGGTCGACGATCAGGCTGGCCTCATCGAAGCGGACGTCGAGCACTCGCTCGTCAGTCACCTTAGCCGAAATGTTCATGCCACGCCTCCAGCAACTGTTCGCGATGCTCTTCGACCATCTGTGAAATACCTCCGATCTCGTGCGCACGGAACCCGCGGCTCTTGGCGACCTCGACCGGTTCGAGCCAGATTTTGATCGTCGCATCGCCGCGATCGACGTGCACATGCGGCGGCTCGTTCGGTTCGTGACTGTAGAAGTAAAAGCGGAATGGACCAACCTGAGAACCGTCGGCATCTACTCCGCCGCCTCATCCAGCGGCGGGCGGTTGTGGCCGAGGAGGCGCAGCACCTCATCGGCGGCGTCGGCGAGGTTGGTGCCGGGGCCGAAGATCGCCTGCACCCCCGCCGCCCGAAGCGCGGCATAATCCTGCGGCGGGATGACCCCGCCCGCGACCACCCTGATGTCCGCGCGGCCCATGTCTTTCAGCGCCTCGATCATCTCGGGGATCAGCGTCCGGTGCCCCGCGGCGAGCGAGCTCGCGCCGACCACGTCGACGTCTTGCTCGACCGCCATCCGCGCCGTCTCGCGCGGGGTCTGGAACAGGGGCCCGGGGATGACGTCGAAGCCAAGGTCGGTGAAGGCGCTCGAGACCAGGTTCGCGCCGCGGTCGTGGCCGTCCTGGCCCATCTTGGCGACCATGATGCGCGGCTTGCGGCCGAGCCGCTCGGCGACCGAGCGCGTGCCTTCCTCGGCGGCTTTCCAGCGGCTGTCGCCCCTCGCGGTGCCGTAGATGCCGCGCACCGGCTCGGGCGTGGTGCCGTAGCGGCCGAAGGCGCGCTCCAGCGCCTCGGAGATCTCGCCGAGCGTCGCGCGGGCGCGGGCGGCTTCGACGGAGAGGGCGAGGAGATTGTTCTCCAAACCCTCTCCCTGGAGGGAGAGGGCAGGGTGAGGGTGTTCGGCGCTGGCAAGTTCACTCGGAAGTCGAGCCCCCTCATCCCGACCTTCTCCCCCACGGGGAGAAGGAGTTTGCCTCGCAGCCGCCGTCAATGCATCCAGCGCCGCGCGCACTTTCGCCTCGTCGCGCTCCGCCCGCACCTTCTCGATCTTGGCGATCTGCTGGGCGCGAACCTTGGCGTTATCCACTTCGAGGATGTCGACCTCGGGCTCGTCCTCGAGCCGATAACGATTGACGCCGACGATCACCGTCTCGCCGGTGTCGACCTTGGCCGCGCGCGCCGCCGCGGCTTCCTCGATGCGGTGCTTGGGCAAGCCTTGCGCGACCGCCTTGGTCATGCCGCCGTGCGCCTCGACTTCCTCGATCAGCGCCCAGGCCTTGTCCTCCAGCTCGCGGGTCAGCGCCTCGACGTACCAGCTGCCGCCGAGCGGATCGGCGACCGCGGTGACCCCGCTTTCCTCGGCGAGGATCAGCTGGGTGTTGCGGGCGATCCGCGCGGAGAAATCGGTCGGCAGCGCGATTGCCTCGTCGAAGCTGTTGGTGTGCAGCGACTGCGTGCCGCCGAGCACCGCCGCCAGCGCCTCGATCGTGGTGCGGACGATATTGTTGTACGGGTCCTGCTCGGTCAGGCTCACGCCCGACGTCTGGCAGTGGGTGCGCAGCCGCTTGGATTCGTCCTTCTGCGCGCCGAGTTCGGTCATGATCCGGTGCCACAGGGTGCGCCCGGCGCGCAGCTTGGCGACCTCCATGAACAGGTTCATGCCGATGCCCCAGAAGAAGCTGAGTCGTGGCGCGAAGCTGTCGATCGGCAGGCCCTTGGCCATCGCCGCGCGCGCATATTCCATGCCGTCGGCGAGCGTGTAGGCGAGCTCCTGCACCGCCGTCGCCCCGGCCTCGTGCATGTGATAGCCGCTGATCGAGATCGAGTTGAACTTCGGCATCTCGCGGGCGCAATAAGCGATCACGTCGGCGACGATGCGCATGCTCGGCTCGGGCGGGTAGATGTAGGTGTTGCGGACCGCGAACTCTTTCAGAATGTCGTTCTGGATCGTGCCGGTGAGCTGGTCGTGCGCGACGCCCTGCTCTTCGCCCGCGACGATGAAGAAGGCCATCACCGGGAGCACCGCGCCGTTCATGGTCATCGAGACGGACATCTGGTCGAGCGGGATTCCGTCGAACAATTGCTTCATGTCCTCGACGGTGTCGATCGCGACCCCGGCCATGCCGACGTCACCGGCGACGCGCACATTGTCGCTGTCGTAGCCGCGGTGGGTGGCGAGATCGAAGGCGACCGAGAGCCCCTTCTGGCCGGCGGCGAGGTTGCGGCGGTAGAAGGCGTTGGATTCCTCCGCGGTCGAGAAGCCGGCGTACTGGCGGATGGTCCACGGGCGGCCGGCGTACATCGTCGCATAGGGGCCGCGCGTGAACGGCGGCAGGCCCGGCCAGCCGCTGTCGATCCCGGCCGCGTCTTCTGGGCCGTAAACGGTGTCGAGGCGGATGCCTTCGACCGTCTCGCGCGCGAGGTCCTTTCCGCGCGACTCCTTGTCGGCGAGCGTCTTCCAGTCCGATTTCGACGGCGTGTCGGCCATGCGCGCCTCTGTAATCAGCTGAGACCGCCGGTCCAGCCCTGCGTCATGGCTGCCTCACCTCGATCCGCATCCGCAGGCGCATTTCCTCGCCGCAGTCGAGCACCCGCATGCCGAGCTCGGGCCATTGCTCCTCGGGTGCGTTGAGCGCGCAATTGGCATGGCTGACCGGCTCGGCGACGAAAATGCCGCCGGCTGGCGGCGAATAGAGCTGGAAGAAATGCTCGCCGGGCGAACTCATGGCGATGGTGCCGACCGGTTCGCCGGTGATCGTCGCGACTCCGCCCCAGTCGCTGAAGCCGTTGTCGAGACCCTGGCCGCAGACGGCGCGGTCATGAAGGTCGTAGCGCCCGGTCGCGGGCACCTTGGCAACCGGCAGCACATGCTCGTCGACGGTCCACGCACACGCGACTTTCGTGTCGATGCGCGTCTCCGACCCGCATTCGAAATAGGGATGCATGCCGAGGCCGCACGGCATCGGCTCTTCGGATAGATTCTCGCAGCTGAGAGTCACGGTCAGGCCGTTCTCATCCAGCGCAAATTCCTGCCGCGCGGCGTAGCGCCACGGCCATTCGCCGGGTTCGTGCCGATAGTCGAGTGTCGCGCTGGCGCTCGACTCAGTGACCGCCGACCACGGGTTCATCCAGCCCTGCCCGTGCAGCGGGCTGGGATCGCCGGCCATGTTCGGCGTCAGCCGCACCTCGCGCCCGCGAAAAGTGAAACGTCCGCCGCGAATGCGATTGGCAAACGGCACCAGCGGGAAGCAGGCCGCGTCGAGCACGTTGTCGAGCGGGTCCGGGCAGGGGCGGAGAACAGGGAGCCCGTCGCGCTCGAAAGCCGAGATCGCGCCGCCAATCGACGGCGTCAGCTGGAGCCGCAGCGCTCCTGCCGTCATCACCACCTTCGTCTGGTCGTTCATTCCTGACCCTCCGCTGTCCACGGGATTCACAGTCCGGCAACTTCGCTGGGGATAAATGCCAGAACCACGTTGCGCGGGAATTCGCGCCACAGGTATGAAACGCCCCGAGGGCCGGGGAGGGTCAGCAATGAGTAGACGCGTCAAGGAATTCGTCGATATTCCCGATCATCTGTCGATCGAGGAATTGATCCAGCAACTCTCGCAAGTGCGCGATTCGCTGCCCGACGGCGCCGCCGCCGAGCTACGGCTGCGCGGCGACGAGGTGTTCGGCCGGCGAATCACCATCAGCTATTTGCGCGAGCAGACGGTCGAGGAAGCGGAGATCGACAAGCGCTACGACGAGGCGAGCCGCGAGGCGAAGCAGCGCGAACTCGAACGGCTTCAGGCCGAGCTGGGAGTGGTCTGCTATGCGGCGCCCGGCAAGCGCGGGAAGCTCAGGATCGTCGCTTAAGGCGTACGCCGGGCGGAACTGCGGCGCGACGTCCGTTCATGCACTAAAGCAGGCCGGTCGGCCCCATCACATGAACGGATCGACGACGTGCCAGGCGGTCGACACCGCCTCGGAGAAGTGCGTCGAATTGGGCGTGAATCCGCCGGTCGACGTGCCGAGCCAGTTGGTCATCTGGCCGCTATTGCTGTCGCGCCACAGGATGTCGTCATTGGCATCGCCGTTGAAGTCGCCGATCCCGACCACCTGCCAGTTGAGCGCGACATGCTCAGAGAAGCTCGCCGAATTCTGCGTGAACCCCCCGGTCGAGGTGCCGAGCCAATCGGTTAGCTGGCCGGTCGTCGTGTCGCGCCACAGCAGATCGGTGATGCCGTCGCCGTTGAAGTCGCCGGTCGCGATCACCTGCCACTCGTTGACGACGAACTCGGAGAAATGGCTGCCGTTCTGGGTGAAGCCGCCGTTCGAGCCGCCGAGCCAGTCGGTCAGCTGCCCGCCATTCTCGCGCCACAATATGTCCTGGTAACCGTCACCGTTGAAGTCGCCGGTCGCGATCACGTGCCAATTGGTGGCGACGAACTGGCTGGCGTTCGCCGAATTGTTGCTGAACGAGCCGTTGGCGGTGCCCAGCCAGTCGGTCAGCTGGCCGGTGCTGTTGCGCCACAGGATGTCGGCATGGCCGTCGCCGTTGAAGTCGGCGACTCCGACCACGCTCCAGTCGGTCGGGACGTTGACCGTCGCCGCTCCGTTGGTCGACCAGCCGCCGTTCGCCGTCCCGAGCCAGTTGGTCAGCAGTCCGCTGTCGTTGCGCCACAGCAGGTCCTCGCGGCCGTCGCCGTTGAAATCGCCGGTGCCGATGATGTGCCAGTCGGTCGACACGTTGGCATAGGCATTGGTGCTGTTGGCGGTGAAGCTGCCGTCGGCATTGGCGAGCCAGTTGGTGAGCTGGCCCGTGCCGTCCTGCCACAAAATGTCGCTGCGCCCGTCGCCGTTGAAATCGTTGTGGGCGGGTGAGTCGTCGACACTGATCTCGACGCCGCCTTCAGCGGCGGCCCTGGCGACGAGGCGGCCAACAGGGATGCTTTCGAGCGTCAGCGATGCTCCGGTGAAGCTCAGGGTGTGGTCGGTTAGGCTAAAAGTGAACCCAGCCAGCGTGGCATCGCTGATCAGGATCGTGTCGCCGACCGCGAAGTCGGTGATCGTGTCGCCGTCCAGTCCGGCGGCAACGTCGCGAAAGATATCGTTGCCCGCGCCGCCAGTGAGCACGTCCGCCCCCAGGTCGCCGGTCAATATGTCGTTACCATTCCCGCCGAACAAAAGGTCGTTGCCGTCGCCGCCGTAAATCCAGTCAACCCCTGAACTCCCGGTGAGATTGTCGTCCCCCGCAAGACCGTTGATGCCGACGGCTTGGACGCCCTGGGCCGCGCCGGCGACGATCACGTCGTTGAAGTTGGTGCCGCTGACGCTGGAAACATATTCGATGCCGGTCAGCGTCGCGCCGCCAACGGTCACTGTCCCGCCACTCGTGAGCTGCCGCAGATCGACGTCGACCCCGGTCGGTGCGGTGATCAGATTTAGGTCGAGCATGTCGCTTCCGAAGCCGCCGTCGACGCTGTCTCCCCAGCCCGCCTGGATGCTGTCGTCGCCGGCGCCGCCGATCAGGACGTCGGGCTGTCCGTCGTCGAGCAGCCAACCATTTTCGCCATAACCGAAGATTACATCGTTGCCGTCGCCGCCGTCGATGTGATCGGCGCCCGTACCGCCGATCAGGGAATCATTGTCCGCGTCACCGTCGATCGTGTCGTCGCCGCCCCCGCCGTAGATCGTATCGTTGCCGGCGCCCCCGGCGAGATGGTCATTGCCATCGTCCGCCGACGAAAAAGGCACGTTCTGGTCGCCATAGATCGTATCGAAACCATCGCCGCCGTCGATGGTATCGTTACCGAGATCGCCCGTCAGCGAGTCACTGCCCCCGCCGCCGCTGATCGCGTCGTCCCCGTTTGAGCCGGAGAGCAAATCGTTGCCGAGGCCGGCACCGATGATGTCATTGCCATCACCGCCAGACACGACATTGTCACCGTCTCCTGCGGAAATGCTGTCATTGCCGTCAAAACCAAGCACACTGTCATCGCCGGCACCGAGTGTGATCGTGTCGCCGTACGCGCTGGCGGCGATTGAGAAAGCCTCGAATCCCGCGAGCTCGCCGATATTGTCCGTGATCGACGCGCCCTTCACGACGAAGCTTAAGCCCGTGCCCAGGGCTGAGCAATCCAGGCTCAGGAAGTCGCTCCCTAAGCCTCCATCGATGCTTCCGGCGAAACCCGGTGAATTGGCCCCGACTACCAGCGAGAGATGGTCATCGCCGTCGCCCGCGACGATCGTCCCTCCGTTCGAACCGATGAGGATGTTATCAGCGCCTGCCCCGGAGTTGACATGGTCGACGCCCGCGCCGGTGCTGATCACGTCGTTCCCGGCGCCTGTCACGATGGTGTCGTCGTCGCCGGGGCCGCCAACGAAAAATTGCTCGAAGCTGGCGAATGAGCCGAAGCTGCTGGTAATCGTCGAACCATCGACGACGAAGCTCAGGCCGCTCGCGAGCCGGGACCAGTCGAACCTCAGCAGGTCCTGTCCGTCGCCGCCGTCCATTGTGACTGTCAGGGCCGAAGAACTCGGTTGGACCATCAACCTGAAACTGTCGTCGTTCGCGGTTCCGTGCAGATCGACGTTCTCGACATGCTGGATATAGGCGTAAGTAAATGGGTTCGGCGTGATCTGGACGTTGAGGTAGCCGGCGCCGAACTCGTCGGAGACGTCGAAGCTGACCGGCGTGGCGCTGTCGAACTGGACCAGCAGGCTGTCGTTGCCGCCGGCCGCGTCGATGGTCGAGGAAACCGTTGGCGCTGCGTCGAAGATGATCGAGTCATCTCCGGCCGTTGCGGTGAACGTGCCCGTCGGATCGATATAGGTCGCCATGGCCTGTTCTGAACTCCCCCGTTGCGGCCAGCAGCCGCCCTCTCAGCTGAGAAGCTAACATTCGTTAATGCCGATGCAATGGATCTGAACTGCCGTCGCGGCATCAGAGTAGCGGATGCTCGATGTGCCAGCTGGTGTCGACGGTGGTCGAGAAGTTCGCGCTGTTGGGCGTGAAGCCGCCGCTGGCGGTGCCGAGCCAGTTGGTGGTGTGGCCGCTGTCGTCGCGCCAC
>Ga0207652_10000595_pt1 | contig 36224 bp, 34 predicted proteins | sample KBSC63BmetaG_FD_184334 | JGI IMG/M metagenome (GOLD analysis project Ga0207652, IMG submission 184334) | Corn rhizosphere microbial communities from Kellogg Biological Station, Michigan, USA - KBS C6-3B metaG (SPAdes) (version 2) | ecosystem: Host-associated > Plants > Roots > Rhizosphere ...
GAGATCTGGACGCCGCCGCCCTGACCACCACCGCCGCCGGTCCCACCGGCACCACCATTGCCGCCGGCGCCGCCAGCGCCCCCGTTCCCGCCGTTCCCGCCGGCGCCGCCATTCCCGACGCTGCCGCCGTTCCCGCCGGCGCCCCCGACACCACCGTTCCCGCCGTTCCCGCCGTTCCCGACGCTGCCGCCGTTCCCGCCGTTCCCGCCGTTCCCGCCGTTCCCGCCGTTCCCGCCGCTTCCGCCGGCGCCGCCGTTACCGCCAACACCCCCGACGCCACCGCTACCGCCGTTGCCGCCATTCCCCCCGACGCCGCCATTCCCGCCGGCGCCACTGTTACCTCCTGACCCTCCTGAGGAGGAACCAGTCGTCCCGCCGGCGCACGTCGAATCGGTCACCCAGACGGTCTTGCTCTTCTGGGTGGTGCCGTCGTTGTCGACGACGACGGTGATGGTGACGTGATACGGAGACGACCCATCCGCGCCGAAGTCGTGCAACGAGACAGCGAGGGTCCCCTGATCGCCATCAAAGGCACCGGGGTACGGGATGGTCTCGCCAGCGGCGTTCGGCGCACCAACCGTGACATCCACGCCGTGCAAACCGGCATCGAAGCCGGAGAAGCTGATGAGCGGACACGAGATGGTGGGGTCGTTGCTGTTACCGCTCGACCCGAGCGTCTGATCGCCGATCTTGATCGTCCCGTTGGAGCCACTCGCAGACGCGAAGGCCGGGGCTCCCACGAGGATGCCGCCGGTGGAAATGAGGGCCAACGCAGCGGCCGCGGTCGATATGCGGCGGGTGCTGATGTGGCGTACAGGCATGTCCGGCTCCAAAGACTTCGTCTTCGGGGCCGGTTTCACCACTAGCTCCCCGCGGCTTCCCGCTGATGCGGAAGGTGACCAGGACGGCCGCGGATCTCAGCTCCCCACACACGGTATGTATCCGTGTGTTCACTGAGAGTGACTTATCCGGCGCGGTGCGCCAACACCTCGTGTGGCGGTTTGTCCTGGTTCTGAAGGCCGGTGAATCAACTCTGACCGATCGGCCGAGGCCGTTCGCGCCACGTCGTACGCCGTTAGGAGCAGCAGGCACGCCGAAGCCCCGCCTCCCGTGGGCTGGGAGGCGGGGCTGGGCGCTACGGCCGGTTAGGCCTTGCGGCGACGGCTCGCCATCAGCAAGCCGGCACCGAGCATCAGCAGCAGCCCGCCGGCGCCGAGCTGGAGGCTCGTCGGCGCGCCGGTGAACGGCAACTTCTGCGGCTCGACCGCGGGTGGCGGGGTCACGACCGGCGGCTTGACGGTCTTCTCACCGAGGACCGCGATCACATCGGTCTTGACCTCGTTCGACGGCAGCACACCGGTCTGGTCCGACTTGATGTTGCCGACGTTGGTGATCGTCGTCGCGGGGATGCTTCCGTCGGCCTGCGCGGCCGGCGTGTCGATCGTGACCTGGAACTGCAGCCCGCGGGCGGCGCCTGCGGCCATGGATCCGAGCGTCCACGTCACGGTCTTCGTCGCCGCGTCGTACGACGTGGTGCACTCGCTGCTCGTTGCCGGCTCGAGGCACTTCGCGGAACCCGCGACGTACGTCGTGCCGGTCGGCACCACGTCAGTAACGGTGACGCCCGTCTGGTTGAGCGTTCCGGTCGCGACCGCGTTCAGCCCGTAGGTGAGCGTGCTCCCGTACTGCGCGCCGCTCGTCGGGCTGACGGTCTTGACCAGCGTCAGGTCACCGGTGGCGACCCGGTGTGTGGTCGACGACTGCTGGTTGCCCAGCGTGGCGACGTTGACCAGGTCGGTGCCCTTCGGCGTGTCCTGGTCGACCGTGGCCGCGAAGGTCACGGCCTTGGTCGTGTCCGCCGCGACGGTGCCCAGCGCCCACGTGATCGTGTGGGCGTTGCTGTCGAGCACCCCGTTGTCGGAGATCGTCGACGAGTTGACCGTCAGGTGCTGCGGCAGCGTGTCGACCACGGTCACGCCAGGTGCGTCGGCATTGCCGGAGTTCTTGACAGTCACCGTGTAGTTGATCGTCTGACCCGGCTGGACCACCGAGCCGGACACCGGGATGGCCGTCTTCGCCAGGCTCAGGACAACGATCCCCGGGTTGGACGGCGGCACAACCGGCACGTTCACGACATTGCTCACCTCATTCGAGGGAGTGTCGTTGATCTTGCCGACGTTGGTGATCGTGTCGCCGTTACCCGCGGACGACTTGACCTTCACGACGAACGAGACCGAACCGGCTGGGCTCGCCGCAGACGTACCCGCCGGCACGTCGATGCCGGTGAAGCTCACCGTGCCAGCGGACAGCGAGCCACCCGAAACCCAGTCCACGTCGGCGGGCAGCACGTCCGTGATCGTCGCGTTGGTCGCGTTCATGTCGCCGTCGTTGTAGTAGGTCAGGGTGTAGGTGATGTTCTGGCCCGGAACGACGGTGCCCGTCGGGCTGTTGGCCTTCACCAAGTGCAGGTTCGGGGCCGAGGCCACGGTGTGATGCACGGTGTTCGACTGAACAGCGTTGATCAGGCCGTAGTTCTCGATGACGGTCCCGTTGTCCAGCGGCGTGTTCACCGTGACCGTGACGGTCACCGTGCCCGCGTAGTTGGTGCTACTGGTCTTCGCGGCGACGTTGACCGGGTCCCAGCTCACGGTGTTCGTCGTCGAGTTGTACGTGCCGCCGTGGTCCGCGGAGACGAAGGTCACCTCGGGCGGCAGCGGGTCGCTCACCGTGCCGCTGGCGTCGGTGTTGCCCGTGTTGTAGTAGCCGAGGGTGTAGATGATCTGGTCACCGGGGTGGACGGTGCTGCCCGACGTCGGGTCAGCGATCTTGTCGATGTTGAGGCCGACTATCGGCTTGCGGTCGGTCATCGTCACCGACGGGGTACCGCACAGCGCGTACGGGCCGGCGGACTGGTCGACGTCGAACAGGTAGCTGCCGGCCGGCGACACCGAGACCTCGTGGACGGTGTAGGTGACGCCCGGTGCGACCGAGACCGAGTCCGAGCCGCTGGTGTCGCCCGCCTTGACCACCACGGACACCGGGTAGTTGTGGCCGCCCCCGGAAACCGTGAAGTTGAAGGTCGTGTCGGCAGCCGGCGCGGCGTCCACGTTCTTGTTGATCGTCAGGACCGGATTGTCAGCCGACGCGTTGAGCGCGACGTCCTTCGTCACCGTCGGAAGCGCCGACTGGCCATCAGGCGTCAGGGTCACGACGTTGTGCAGCGTGTCGGTGGCGTTGTTGGGGGCGGTCCACTGAACGGTCTTGGTGATCGTGGTCGAGCCGCCACTACTCACTGTCGCCGAGTAGGTGTTGTCGGTCCCGAAGGACGCCATGGCCCCAGCCGTCGGCGCGGTGCGCTTGAACTCGAAGTTCGTGCCGGTCGCGAGGTACTCGTGGTCGCTGAGCGAAGCGGTGGCACCGGTGGTGACGACGGATTTGGACACCGACACGGGCGTCGAGCTGGACGTCAAGCCTTGCAGGACGTTGCCCGGATTGTCGGGATCGTTGTACGTCGCGGTGGCCGTGGCTTGGAGCGTGCCGGCGGTGGCCGGGATGGACGCGGTGAACGTCGTCGAAGCAGTGCCATTGGCGGGCACCGTCAGGGTGGGGTCCGCAACGGTGCCGTTCCACGAATTGGTGCCGTCGGTGAGGCTGACCGTGATGGAGTTCGTCGTCAGGTCACGGTTGGCGGGGTTGGCCAGCGTGATGTCACCCGTGATTGCGTAGTCCCCGGCCTGAAGCGCGCCCTTGGTGTAGGTGATCGTGTACGTCACGGTCTGTGAGGTGGCGCCACAGCTGAGGCGCTGGTCACTGGGCGTGCCGACGTCCAACGTCCAAGGGTAGGCAGCTGTGCCCGTCGCCGTGACGTTGCTGAGGGTGATCTGCTGGGCAGGCGCCTGCTTCACGGGCAGAGGGACGGACATCTGCCCCGCGCTGGTGTAGTCCCAGTTGAGCAGTTGGGTCTGCAGCGAGGAACCGGTGTAGTTGTGCGCCCCGATCGCCAGCCGCTCGTTCCAGGTGATGGTGCATGACTGGTTCACCGCGAGGTGGACGCCGATCTTGCGCGTGAGGCTCTGGTAGACGCCTCCGACGACTTGCTGCTTGAGCACCGGGTCGCCGACACCGGTGAGGCAGCTGCTGTTCGGGTCGTCGGTGATGTCGCGGATGATGTCGTAGCCGTAGTAGCTGTCGCCCGAGGCGTACAGGTTGTCGGCCGCGATGACCAGCGTGAACGACTGTGCCGCCCCGTTGTTCTTCAGGATCAGGCGGTGGGGCACCAGGTCCAGCTCGGCCCAGTTCTTGCCCAGGTTTCCTGTCGTGAAGTCCGCGTCGGTACACGTGGTCGCGTTGTCCGGCAGGTTGCAGCCCTGCAGCGTCGCCTTAACGCTGGCCGGCGCAGTGTCGGGCAACGAACCCGTGTCCGCTTGCGCTGTCCCGAACGGGACCCAGAGCGCGGCGAGCAGCATTGCCGTGAACGTCGCGGCAACGCGGCCCGGCCGGCTGAGATACGACCTTGACATGGTGACGGCACCTCTCTGATGCGAGCGGTACCGAGGTCGGTCTCACCACTGGCTCCCCGCGACCTCCAGTTCCGTGGGCTGGAAGTGACCGTCTTGCGGTCGCGGATCAGTGCCCCCCCGGCGGGACGCCTACGCGGTGTGTGCGCGGCGCGTACTCAGGGTGATGTATCAGGACCGCACGAGACAAGGCGCGCGCACGATATATCGACGGCTTATGTCCAGCCGTGTCTGCTTTGCTCGGCAAAGTGGGGCCGAACGGCCTAGTGGCATAGTCCTCGTAGGTGCCGAGGACATGGGGTTACGCCCTTCGTGCTTCGGCGGCCCCGCGCTGCCGCCAGCGGATCTCGGCCTCGATGAAGGCGTCGATGTCGCCGTCGAGCACCGCATGGACGTTGCCCGTCTCCTCGTCGGTGCGGGTGTCCTTCACCATCTGGTACGGGTGCAGCACGTAGTTGCGGATCTGGTTGCCCCAGCTCGTCTGCGTCTCCCCGCGCAAGGCGTCCATCGCCGCGGCCTCCTCCTGCCGGCGGCGCTCGAGCAGCTTCGCCTGCAGCACCTCCATGGCGCGGGCACGGTTCTGGATCTGCGAACGCTCGTTCTGGCAGGACACGACGATCCCGCTGGGCAGATGGGTGATCCGCACCGCCGAGTCGGTCGTGTTGACGCCCTGGCCGCCGGGACCGGATGACCGGAACACGTCCACCCGCAGGTCGTCGTCCGGGATCTCGACGTGGTCGCTCTGCTCCACGACCGGGGTCACGTCGACGCCCGCGAACGACGTCTGGCGCCGGGCCTGGTTGTCGAACGGCGAGATCCGCACCAGCCGGTGCACGCCGTGCTCCCCCTGCAAGGTGCCGTAGGCGTAGGGCGAGTGGACGACGAAGGTCGCCGACTTGATGCCGGCCTCTTCGGCGTACGACGTGTCGTAGACCTCGGTCGGGTAGCCGTGCCGCTCCGCCCAGCGCAGGTACATCCGCACCAGCATCTCGGCCCAGTCGGCCGCGTCCACGCCGCCGGCCTGGGAGTTGATCGTGACGACCGCCTCGCGGGCGTCGTACTCGCCAGAGAGCAGGGTGCGCACCTCGAGCGCCTCGACGTCGCGGCGCAGCGCGGGCAGGTCCTGCAGTGCCTCGGAGAGCAGCTCGGGGTCGTCGAGCTCGACGGCAGCGAGGAGGTCGTCGAGCCGCCGGCGCAACGCCGCGATGCGCTCGAGATCGGTGCGGACGTAGGACATCCGGCTGGTGACCTGCTGCGCCCGCTCCTGGTCGTTCCACAGATCGGGGTCCGCGGCCTGCTGCTCCAGATCGGCGAGCTCGCCGCGGAGCCGGTCGACGTCGACCACCGCCTCGATCGAGGACAGGGTCGAGCCGAGCTCCTTGAGCTCCTCGCTGGGGTCGGTCACGAATGTCCAGCCTAGTGCCGTCTCATCGGATCGGCGCGCGGGCGCGAGCCGTCGCCTCCACCGGGACCCGACCGTCGGCGTAGGAGGAGTCGACGACCTGCAGGATCCGCACGAACGGCAGGTGCACCTGGCGACGGACCGTCACGGTCACCGAGCGGCCGTCGGCGGCGACGGCGGCCCGCCACTCGACGTCGGGCGAGTCGGCGAGGTAGTCCGCGACCGCGCGCTCCGCCGCCTCCTGCGACAACGGCAGGATGCCGTCACCGCCGCCGGCGTAAAGGCTCGCCTCGTCCACCGCCTGGGCCGCGCGCAGGGCGGCGGCGTCGGCGACGCCGTTGAGCCCGCGCCAGGACAGGAACGCGACAGAGGCGTCGATCGCGGCCACCGTCATCGCGGCGACGATCGCGGCGTAGACGAGGACCAGCGGGATGACCGCTCCGTCATCAGCTGCTCGCCGCAACCGGCGGCTCAACACGTGCCCGCTTGCGGTTGGCCGGCGGCGTGGCAGTCGATCCGCTCGGTGTGGTGGGCGCGGACGGGTACGACGCCGAAGCCGAGCAGATGTACGTCGACCCGCAGCCGGACCGTGACGGCGCTCCCCGGGGCGTAGGCGCACGGCTCCGGAGTGCAGGAGATGACCAGTGCGTCCGGCGCGAGGTCGACGTGCGAGCCCTGCAGCGTCAGCTTGGCGGCGAGAGCCGCACGGGCGCGGCCCTCGGCGTCGGAACCGGCGGCGGTGTAGGCCCGGCCGGCGTCGCGCACGGCTCCGGTGACGGCGAACGCCGTCCGCTGCACCGACGCGGCGAACATGATCAGGTAGACGAGCGGCACCAGCAGCACGACGCCGATGAGGACGAACTCGACCAGGGCCGAACCGTCGTCACGCCTCACGGCGGGGCCTGCAACGGGGCGCCTTCGAGCATCGCCCGGCCCTCGACGTGCACGGGAATCGCCGGCAGCAGCCCGAAGACGGTCGGCAGCCGCGCGCTCACCCGGACGACGACGACCTGCGCGCCGTCGACCGGCTCGAGCGCCGGGGTGATCTCGCTCAGGCTCGCCGCCCCGCCGAGTGAGCGGCGCACGAGATCCGTCGTACGTTGCGTCGCGGCGTCCGGCGACGCGATGTCGGCGTTGGCCGCGTAGCGCGCGCCGTCGGCCGCGCACGCGGCGAGAACGTTGCGGACGTGCAGGTCGATGGCGAGCTGCAGCACCGCCAGGAAGAGCAGGGTCAGCATCGTGCCGACCAAGACGAACTCGGCAGTGGCCGAGCCCCGGTCCGACCATGCCGCCCGCAGCGGTGCCATCAGCCGTCGCTGGGGCCCACTGTGTCGAACGCGTTCTGGAACAGGTCGGTGAAGGTGTCGCGCGCCAAGCCCCAGAGGATCATCGCGACCGCTGCGGTCATCACCGTGATCATGACCCAGCCGGGGACATCGCCCCGCTCCTCGCGGAGGCGGGTACCGAAGACGGCCAGCGCGGACGTGAGCCACGCGGCCAGCCGCGCGGTGTACCGGGGAGAGAGCATGCGGGTGGGTCCTTTCGTGATCAGGGGGCGGCGATGTCGAGGCCGTAGAAGCCCGGGAAGACGAGGAAGACGATCACGACCGGCAGGATGAGGAACACGATCGGCGCGAGCATCGCGATCTCCCGCTTGCCGCCGCTGTCGAGCAGCGCGCGCCGGCCGGCCTCGCGGACGTCCGCGGCCTGAGCGCGGAGCACCTCGGCCAACGGCGTACCGCGCTCGACCGCGACCGCCATGCCGTCGACGAACCGGGCGAGCAGCGGCAGCGAGGTACGACGCGCGACGCCGTCGAGAGCGCTCACCAGCGAGGCTCCGGCGCGGGCGTCGGCCAGAGCGCGCGCCACCTCCCGCGACAGCTCCCCCGACGACAACCTGGTCACCCGGTCGAGCGCCGCGACCGGCGTCTCGCCGGCGGTGACCGCCAGCGCGAGCAGCTCGGCGACGGTCGGGAACTCCGCGACGATGCGCTGCTCGCGGACGCGCACGTCACGGGACAGCCAGCGGTCGCGGGCGAGGACGCCGGCGAGGGCGAGGAGCAGGCAGAGGACGAGCAGCGGGAGGGGATTCGCCCCACCGCGCAGCAGCAGGACGGTCGACACGAGGACGCCGACCAGCAGCCCCGCGGCACCCCAGATCACCTGCTCGGTGCGGAACTGCTCGACGGTCATCGCCCGCCCGGCCTGGTCGAGCCGACGCCGGACGGAGCCGGCGCCACCGACCGCGCGGTCGACGAACCGGACGAGGTCGGCCAGCACCGGCGCGAGCAGCCGCTCCAGCGTGGGGAACGGCGTGCGGGTGCCGGCCTGCGCCAGCAACCGCGAGGGTCTCGGGGTGTCGCGCAGGTAGGGCGCGAGCCGGTCGTCGAGGCGTGGGCGTCGGGCCACCGGGTTGTAGGCCGCCATCACCAGCAGGCCGAGCCCGGCGGCCGCGCCGAGCAGCAGCCCGAGGCCGGTCACCGGGGCATCCCGAGACCCGCCGGCTCCGCACCCCGACGCCGGCTCACCGCGACACCCCACGCCCGGTCACCGCAGCACCCGCCGCTCCACCGGCAGCCGCGCGATCCGCAGCATGACGCGGTAGGCGAGCAGCGAGATTCCGGCGCCGCCCGCGATGACGAGTGCACCGGCCGGCGTGTTGTAGGCCGCGACCGTCTCGGGCCGCAGCGACATCAGCCCGAGCATGACCCACGGGGCGGCCAGCCCGAGCCGGGCCGCATTGACGGTCCAGCCCTGACGGGTCTCGAGCTCCGCGCGCGTGCGCGCGTCGTCACGAAGGAACTGCGAGAGGGTCCGGAGCAACCGTCCGAGATCCGTGCCCCCGACATCGCGAGCGAGCCGGAGCGACTCGACGATCCGGTCACCGACCGGGTCGGCGAGCGACAGCTTGAGCCGGTCGAGGCACTCGCCGAACCGGCCGGTGGCGCGGTAGTCCTCGCCGAACCGGGCGAACGCCGGGCGCAACGGCTCGGGGCCGCGGACCGCCAGCTGGGCCAGCGCCTCGGGCAGCGACAACCCTGCGCGGACCGCGCTCGCCAGGTTGTCGACCGCATCCGGCCACAGGTCGCGCAGCTCGGTGGTGCGTTGCCGCCGGCGCATGCGGACAAGCGCCAGCGGTGCGTAGCCCGCGAAGCCGGCGAACGCGAGGGCGATGGGCGCCGAACGGCTCGTCCCCGCTGCGACCACGAGCGCCACGACCCCCGCGGCCGCACACGCGCCGTAGAGCTGCGCGGGGGTGAGCCCGTCGTAGCCGGCCTGCGTGAGCAGTTCCTGGGTGCGCTCGGTCACCGTCCGGCCGCTGCGCTGACGCGGCGCAGGTCGCCGCGGACCCGAGCGCCAGATGAGCAGGAGCCCGAGCCCCAGGCAGAGGCCCAGCAGCGTGCCGCTCATGCGGGCCGCTCGACGAAGCGCTCGGCCAAGCCGTCGCCGCCTCGCTCGCGCACGGGTCGGCCCCCTCGCTCGCCCGCGAGGAGCGCACGCAGGTCGACGCCGGCTCGTTCGAACCAGTCCGGGTGCGGCGGCCAGCCGTCGGCGCGCACGAGCGCGCCGTCGCGGGTCGTATAGACGTCGGCCGTCGCGATCACCGGGCTGTCGAAGGAGCCCTCCACGTTGCCGGGCACGGCCACGATCTCGCGAACCCTGCGCTGGCCTCGCCCATCGGTCGTCGTGTGCACGACCAGGTCAACGCTGCTGGCCACCGTCGGCACGACGAAGCCGGTCGTCACATTTTCCCCGGCCAACAGCGGCAGTGTGCACAGCTTCGCGATGGCCTCACGGGCCGACGACGCGTGCACGGTGCACATGCCGGGAATCCCGCTGTTGAGCGCGATCAGCAGGTCGAGGGCCTCCTCCTGCCGCACCTCGCCCACGACCAGGCGGTCGGGCCTCATCCGCAAGGCTTCCTTCACGAGCCGGCGCAGCCGGACCTCGCCGGTGCCCTCGAGCGACGGCTGGCGGGTCTGCATCGCGACCACATCCGGCAGCGGGGGACGCAGCTCGAAGACCTCTTCGCAGGTGATGACCCGCTCGCGCGCGGGGATCGCCGCCAGCAAGCAGTTGAGAAGGGTCGTCTTCCCCGCCTGCGTCCCGCCGGCGACGATCACGTTGAGACCGGCGACCACCGACGCCTCGAGGAACCTCGCCGCGGCCGGCGTCAGCGAACCGAGCCCGATGAGCTCGTCGAGCGACACCGCCCGGACGACGAACTTGCGGATGTTGACCGCCCACGCCCGCGTGATGTCCGGGATCGCGACATGAAGCCGGCTGCCGTCCGGCAGCGTGGCGTCGACGAAAGGACTGGACAGGTCGACCCGGCGGCCCGAGCTCTTGAGCATCTTCTCGACGAGATCGCGCACCTGGCCCTCGGTGAGCACCGTCGTGGTCAGGCGGCTCTGGCCGTTGCGCGCGACGAAGACCCGACCGGGGTCATTGATCCAGATCTCCTCCACCGCCGGGTCGTCGAGATAGCGCTGCAACGGGCCCAGCCCGGCGACGGCGTCGTAGACGTGCCTGCTGACCTGCTGCGGATCGCCCAACGCCGGCAGACCACCGGTGAGAGTCCGCTCGTCGTAGTCGGCCACGACCTCGTCGACCAGTCGCCGGATCTGCGGCCCGTCCACCGTCGGGTCCAACCCCCTACGGCGTACCAGCTCGCGGACCTCGTCCTCGACGACCAGGGCGGCGTTCATCGGTGCGGTCGACCCCCTCGAGCCCGGCGACGATGCGGACACCGGACACCCGAGCCGGGATGCCGGTTTTGTCGGGGGATCGTAGGGACTTCAGGCCGAAGGCGCGACCCCCCCTTCCGCCTACCTGTGACCACCGCGGGGCGTCGGAGCACTCCTGTGAAACGAGGGGCGACTGCGACTAGCCTGTGCCTTCGAGCAGGTGCACAACTTCCTGCGTCGCCCACCACTGCAGCTCCCAGCCCTCGGCCTCGTCGACGGCGAACATCGCGTCGGCGTCACCGGCCTCGGCGGCCGCGAGCGCCTCGACCGCCGCTGCGATGACGGGCAGCGCCGCCACGTCGTCGACGTGCACGGCGGCCACCACCGCCCATGGCAGCGACTGCGCGACGCGTACGCCGGAGCGCACGGGCTCCTCGGGCGCGGTGACCACCGAGCACGCGGCTTCCGGGACCTCGGCGGCCACGACCACCCGCCGGGCCGGCGCATCGCGATCCGCCGCGAGCAGCGACAGGGCGGCGCGGGCCGCATCCGCCATCGCGGCGTACTCCAGCTCCTCCAGGTCGCCGGCGGCGTACCACTCCCGCAGCGCGGGCGTCACCCCGTGCCCTCCCAACGGCCCCGGCCCGACCTCCCCGCCGGCCTGCCAGCGGGCCAGCATCGGCAGTGTCGCGGGGAGGTAGACCCGCACGTCAGCCGGCGGCTTGCAGTGTCGTCGCTCGCGCCAGCGCCCGCGCCGAGGTGCGCAGCGAGGTCTCGAAGACGTCGAGCCGGCGGCGGTGGTCCATGAGGTTGACGCCGATCGTCTCGAGATCCTCCCGGCCAGGTGAGAGCATCCGGACCGTGGTGCCCGCGCGCTCGACCTTCTGCGCCTCGCGCAGGAGCCGGTGGGTCATCGATCGCCGGAAGCGCCGCTCGAGCCGGCCGACCAGGGTGCGCGGCGAGTCGAGGTCGAACGACGTCATCGGAGACAGGACGAACACCTCGTCGAGCACCTCGTCGGCGAGCAGGTCGAGGGAGGTGGGCGAGCACGCGCCGCCGTCGACGTAGCGCCGCCCGTCGATGACCACCGGCGGGAACCAGCCCGGGATCGAGCAGGACGCCATCGCCGCCTCGCCGAGGCGGGCCGCCGGAGCACCCGGCCGGCCGAACGCGACCCGCCGGCCGCGGTCGTAGTCCATCGCGACGAGCCAGGTCGCCGGGTGCCGCGCCCACCCGTCGGGTGCGGCGGCCTCGACCAGCTGCCGCACCGGCGCGAGGGTGCCTTGCCCGTGCGGCAGCCAGGCCGACAGCACCGTCAGGGGCGGATAGCTGCGCGGGCGCACGAGGGTCCGGCGTACGAGCCGGGTCGATCCGATGCCCGGTCGCGGTCGCGGCGGGAGGGCACCGCCCGCGTCATGGTCGACGTCGAACTGCAGCCGGTCCTCGACCTGCGGCGGCTCGCCGCGCTGGTGCGCCACCATCGTGTCGACGTCGATGCCGCTGCCGAGCAGGGCGGCGAGCACCGAGCCGGCTGACGTGCCCACCAGGACGTCGGCCTCCCGGACGTCCCAGCCAAGCTCGTCCTGCACGGCGGACAAGGCGCCGACCATCCAGGCCGCGCCGAGGACTCCGCCGGCTCCCAGCACCACTCCGCGTCGTGTCACGACACCGTCTCCAGCAGCTCGGCGAGGGATTCCTCGATGCATACGGCCAGCACGTCGACGTCGGGCATTGCGTCGCGATCGCAGTTGAGCCCGTAGAAGACACCGCCGTCGTACGACGTGATGCCGATGCTCACCGCCTGCCCCTTCGCCAGGGGTACGACGGGGTAGCACTCGAGCATCCGGGCACCACCGGCGTAGAGCGGGAACTGCGGCCCCGGCACGTTGGTCACCACGACATTGAAGAGGCGCCGGGTCATCCCGGAGGCGAGGCGCGCCGCAGCGGAGTGGATCGTCGGTGGGGCGAACCCGGACAACGCGACCAGGGCGCCGGCACCCACCGACTGGCCGGACTGCTTGTGGCCGGTCATGGCATAGCTGATCTGGTGCAGTCGCATGGCCGGGTTGCCTTCACCGATGGGGAGGTCGACGAAGTAGGCGGAGACCTTGTTGCCAAGCATGCCGGCCTCGCGCTCGCTCTCGGGCCGCACCGAGAGCGGGACCATGGCTCGGACCGCGGTGCCGGTCACCGACTCGCCGCGCGTCTGCAGCCAGGTCCGCAGGGCGCCGGCCACGCTGGCGAGGATCACGTCGTTGACCGTGCCGCCGTGCTCGGTCCGGATCCGCTTGTAGTCGTCAAGCCGCGTCTGTGCCATGCCGTAGCGACGCTGCTCGCCGATCGTCGCGTTGAGCGGGCTGTCGGGCGCCGGCCGGGCCGCCGTGCGCACCGCGGCGAACAGGCCCCCCGCGGTGCCGAGAGCGCGGCCGGCGATCGCCTTCAGGTCAACGGTCTCGGCGCGGACGGTGTCGAGGACCCGGGTCGGCCGGCTCACCAGGTCGGCCACGGCGCCGGCGACGAGCTCGGCCGCACCCGGCTCGCGATGCGGCCGCCAGTCGTCGGACGGCACCTGCCGTGGTTCCGGTGTCGGGTCGAGCAGCACGGTGCCGATGTCGAGAGCACTGATGCCGTCGGCCATCGCGTGGTGGGTCTTGGTGAGGATCGCGAACCTGCCGTCGGCGAGGCCCTCGACCAGGTAGATCTCCCACAGCGGCCGGCCGCGGTCGAGTCGCCGCGACTGCACGCGCCCGATCAGTTCCTTGAGCTGGTCGATGCTGCCGGGGCGCGGTAGGGCGCTGCGGCGAACGTGGTAGGTGATGTCGAAGTCCGCGTCGTCGACCCACACCGGGTTGGCGAGGTGGCCCGGGACCCACTTGACCTTCTGCCGGTAGCGCGGGACGAGCGTGATGCGCTCACTGATCAGCTCGACCAGCCGGTCGTAGTCGAACCCGTCGGGCGGTTGTTCGAAGATCGCCACCCCGCCGACGTGCATGGCCGTCGTCGACGTCTCCATGTAGAGGAACGAGACGTCGAGCGGGCTCAGCCGTGCCGCCATGTGGTGCGTGCCTTCCACTCGTCGCTGCAGCGGTTGATGCTACGGGGAACGATCTCCCCGGATGGACCGCGCCCGCACGTGGCCCCGTTGGCCGGGCGATCAGACGCGGGCGGCTTTGCGGATCAGGCATCCGCACGAGACCCAGCGGTCACACCGGCGTCGATCGACCGGCCGCGGCCAGCAGCCGGCGTCGGCGAGCGGGCGGCGCGACACCGGCGACCGAGGCGGCCAGGTCGCGCAGTGCGAGCCGTGCCGGGGATGACGGTGCAGCCTCGCGCAGGGTGCGGCCGGTCGCGAGCGCGGCATCGCAGGCCGCGACGTCGTGCGGCACGAACCGGACCGTGCCGACTCCGGCGTAGCGCCGCAACGCGGCCGCGACCTGTTCGGCGGGGTCACCGCCTCCGACGGCGCCGGCTCGCAGCCGGTTGACGACGACGGTTGGGGTCGCGCCCGCGGACGTAGGCACGGCCTCGCGAAGGTCCGCGAGACCGCGGACCAGGCGCTGCAGGGAGATCGGGTCGGCACTGCCGACGGCGACCATCTGGTCGGCGTCGGCGAGGACGGCCAGCGTGGCGCCGTTGCGTCGCGGGGCCGCCGTGTCGTAGGCAAGCTCCTCGTCCTGCTCCAGCGCGAAGCCGCAGTCGACCACGACGACGTCGGCGAGCCGGCGGGCAACGGCGAGCACCGCCTCCAGCGCCGAGGGGCGCAGCTCGGGCCAGCGATCGGCCCGCGCGATGCCGGTGAGCACGGCGAACCCGGGGTCGACCTGGCGCGAAAGCTCGGCCAACGCCGCCGTGTCGAGGCTGCCGGACGTCGCGAGGCGCGCCGCCGCGGCGATGCCCGGCGACTCGTCGAGCAGCCCGAGCGCCTGGGCCACCACGCCGCCGTAGACGTCGGCGTCGACGAGCAGACTGCGGGTGCCGAGCCCGGCGATCTCGGCGGCGAGCGCCACGGCGACGGTCGTGCGCCCGGGCGCGCCGGTCGGGCCCCAGACCGCGACGACGCGACCGACCGGCTGCGCCGACGCAGAGAGCTCATCCTCGACCACACCGGCGAAGGCCGCCGGGTCTCGAGCGTCCGGGTAGTCGTGGACCGGCCGGTTGCCGGCCCGGCCGGTGGCCGCCGTCACCGCCGCCACGATCGCGGCCGGTGAGGCGTCGGCGGGCAGCACGTCCTCGACCCCGAGCTGGCGCAACCGCCGCTCGGCCGCCTCGTCTCCCGGGGGCACCAGCACCACGGCGGCCACCGACGCGACGGCCAGTCGCGCGAGGGCGTCACGGTCGAAACCGCGGAGGTCGGCCGAGACGACGGCGGCCCTGGCCGTGCCCGTCGAGGCGACGGCCAGGAGGTCGGCGAGATCGACGCAGCGGCGTACGACGGTGACGCCGGTCTCCCCGCGATCGAGTGCGGCGATCAGCGCCGCCTCCCAGTGCGGGTCCGTGACCGCGGTGATGACCGGAATCGTCACGGCAGGCTCTCCGAACGGGTCTCGGTCACCCCGGCCGGCGGGTGCGCCGCTGCCACCCCCGGGGGGACCCGAACCACGTCGATGCTGCCGCCCTGCGCGGCCGCGACGAGCGACACGACCGCGTCGGCGGGCACCGAAAGCACGATGCCGACGACCGACGTCCCCGCAGCGAAGCCTCGAGATCCCCCGTCGCGGTCGGCGACACTGGCGTCGGCGAGCACCAGACGGGTCGGCTCGGCGTCCCCGCCGCCGCGCGACTTAGGCGTGACGTAGACGTCGACCACGTCGCCGCGGGCGAGGTCGGCGGGGTAGTGCCCCGGGCCGACGGGCACGGACACGAGACGCCGCTCGGCCGGGACGCCCCGGGACGACACGGCGGCCAGCGGGACCATCTCGCCCGCGCCGACCGGCCGCACGACCACGTAGCCGGCCGGTGACGTGGAGTCGGCGCTCAGGTAGTGCTGGCTGCTGCCGTAGAGCCGCGCCCGGCCCACCTGGAAGTCGTCAGCGGTGAGCTGCTGACCGACAGCCAGAGCACGCTTTGCGACCCACACCCGGTCGTAGTGGTCAGCCGCCGTGACGACACGTGCCCCCGCCACGACGGAGACCAGCACCAGCAGGACCCCGGCAGCGAAACGGGCATCGAACCACCGCGGCAAGCTCAGGCGCTTTGCCGGGGGCGAGGTCAGGTCGGCCACGAGGGCTCCCCCTTGATGGATCGGCGGGCAGGATGCGACGCATGCTCCCGCGCGAGCCCGACAGACCGTTGGCGCTGTCCACAACCCGCGCAGGTGTGCGGACGAGTGTGGGTCATGCGGTGACACACTCGGAAGGGACGTACCGGTTGTGACAGGAGTCGACGACGTGAGCGCGCCCCGGTTCCTCCAGCTCGCCGACGTGGCCGAGATCCTCAACATCTCCTCGGCCCAGACCTACGCCCTGGTCCGGTCCGGCGAGCTGCCGGCCATCAAGGTGGGCGGGCGCGGGCAGTGGCGGGTCGAGCGGGACCAGCTCGAGGCCTACATCCAGCGGGCCTACGCCGAGACGCGCGCGTTCGTCGAAGCGCATCCCTTCGGACGCGGCGACGAGGCCGAAGCCGCCCCGGGCGAAGGCGCCGACCGGTCGACCGGCTGAGCCGCCTCTCGCCGCCGGCCGGTCCGGGACCCGGCGGCCCGTGTCACGCGGCCGCCGTCATCGCGACCGCACCGCCGCCAGCGCCGAGAGCGGCAGCAGACGTACGGCGCGAACCGAGCCGGCCCTCCGGGGCTCGTCCACCGGATGCTCGGCCAGCTCGACGAAGTCTTCGCCGACCCGGTCGATAGTCCCGGTCAGGACGTCGCCGGAGGTCAGCACGACGGCGACCGGCGTACGGTCCCGGGCCAACCCGCGCAGCGCGTGTCGCAGGCCGAGCCGAGCCGCGACCCGACCCTCCGAGCCCGGCTCCGCGGCCTGGCGGCTCAGACCGCCGATGGCGAGCACGTGCGCGAGCGGCAGCAGCACCTGACGCCCGTTGGCCTCGACCAGCAGAAGCCACTCTGCGCCGACCGACTCGAGCCTGCCCCTGATCCGGCCGGTGGCTGCGGTCGTCACGGTGACGTCGAGGTCGAGACCGGCGCGCAGCCGGTCGACCAGCCGCACCCGGGCGTACTCCGCCCGTGATCGGTCGGCCACCTCGGCCGCGTGGTCGGCCCGCTCTGCCTCGGCGAACTCGCCCTCGAGGTCGGCGAACAGTTCCTGCCAGCGCATCCCCGACATCTTGCCGCGGCCACGCAGGCGGGTTGTCCACCGAGGGCGCGAACCCCGATTGACGCCAGCAACCCATATCGATAGAAAGCAAACGAAGGCAAACGACCGCTATCGAAGGCTGGTGGGATGCGACGCACCGCGGCCGCCCTCGGGTTGGCGGGTTCCGTGCTCAGCGCTCTCGGCGCGATGGCGGCGCTCGTCGTGCTCGGGCCGCACGCCTCCGACCTGCCGGGCCAACCCCTGAGCCCCGGCGGGTGGATCGGGTGGATCGCCCGGCAGCGCCCGGACGAGACCATCGCCACGTTGGCGGGCGTCGCGGCCTACGCCGTCGTCGCCTGGCTGACCGTCGGCCTGCTCGCCGCTGTCGCGGGCCGACTTCCGGGCGCGCTGGGACGGCGGGCGCAGCTGGTCGCGAACGCGCTGACACCCGTCGCGCTGCGTCGCCTGACAGCGGCAGCGATGGGCGCCGCCCTCGGGCTGGGCGGCGCAGCCCCCGCCCAGGCCGACACGGATCCGGCCGGGCTGGACTGGCCGGCCGCCACCGCCACGCCGGCGACCACGGCAGCGCCGCACGCCGCTCGAGCGAGCCGCGTTCCACCGCTCCCGGCCGGGCCGTCGCCGAGCGCCGTCCCGCAGCCGGCGACCGCGGTCACCGTCCACCCGGGCGACTGCCTCTGGACGATCGCGGCGCGGCACCTGCCCGGCGTGCCGACCGCCGCGCAGATCGCCGACTCCTGGCCGCGCTGGTACGAGGCAAACCGGGACGTCATCGGCCCCGAGCCCGACCTCGTGCTGCCCGGCCAACGCCTGACCCCACCCGACTGAACCCTCGCTCGGCCGCGACCACCGACCGCCGCACGACCAGGAGCCTCCATGTCCGTCGCCACCACCGCCCCGGTCGAACCGACCGCGCCCGCCCCCGCGCCGACACGCATCCACCTGCTGCCGGTGCCGCAGTACGAACCGCCGTACGACGACGAGCTGACGGCCGACCAGGTGCCGCCGGTCGCGGGCTCCATGCCCCTGCCGTTCGAACGTCCGACGGCGCGGCGGCTACGGCTCGTCGCCGACCCCGAGCCGACGACGCGCGACCTCTTCAGCCCGGAGCGGACGCCGCGCGCAGAGCTTCCGGACCCCCGAAGGTGGGGCGGTCGGCTCGCCCAGGCACTCGCGGAGGTGGCCGACGGCTCCCGCCCGATCGGCCAGTTGCTGCGCTGGGTGAGCGAGGACGTGTTCGAGGAGATCGAGGCGCAGTGTCACCGATCGACGGCCCAGGCGCGGCGCACCGGATCGCCGGCCGGGAGGCCGCTTCGCCGGTCGCGCACGGTGGTGAAGTCGGTCCACGTCTGCGAGCCCGACGACGGCATCGCCGAGCTGTCCGCGACGGTTCGTCGCGACGGGCGGGTCACCGCGGTCGCCCTGCGGCTGGAAGGCCTCGACGGTCGCTGGTTGTGCACGGCGCTTCAGCAGTAGTCCGGCCGCTCGGCGGCTGAGCGGTTACCGCCGTCTCACCCGCCGCCCCTTGACACCGGGAAGAAGCAGCGCCGCAAGGGAAAAGGTTCAGCGGTTGCGCGGGTCCCCATGGCAGCGCTTGTACTTCTTGCCCGAGCCGCACGGGCAGGGCGCGTTGCGCGCCACGCCGCCGAATCCGCCGCCGTCACCGGCGGCCGGGCTGCCACCAGAGGTCGCCCCGACCGAGCGGGAGACACCCCCCTCGCCGTCGACCGTCGGCGCGGAGTACTGCAGGTGGCTGGGCCGGGTCGGCTGTCCGAGCGCGGCGCCGAGCACCGCAGCGACGCGCTCCCGCTCGTCACCGTCGGGCGCGGCCGCCGGCTGCCCGGCGGAGACGTCGTCGCCGGTCTCCGCCGCGAAGGCCGCCGGAGCTTCAGACGGCACCGGCTCTGCGGCAACGCCGCCGGCAGGGGCGTTGCCGGCGCCGGCGGCACCCGCTGCGGCATCGGCGGGCGCGGCGAGGGGCGGTCCGCCAGGCTGGGGAGCGGCCGGTGGCTGCTGGCCGGGTGGCTGCTGGCCGGCCAACGGCTGCGGCGCGATCGCCTCCGCGGCGGCCTGCTCCTCCGGGGTGACCTGGACCTCGAGGTTGAACAGGAAGCCGACCGACTCCTCCTTGATCCCCTCCATCATGGCGCCGAACATGTCGAACGCCTCACGCTGGTACTCCACGAGCGGGTCGCGCTGGCCCATCGCCCGCAGGCCGATGCCCTCCTGCAGGTAGTCCATCTCGTAGAGGTGCTCGCGCCACTTGCGGTCGAGCACCGACAGAAGCACGCGCCGCTCCAGCTCGCGGGTCACCTGCTCGCCGAGCTGCTCCTCGCGCCGCGCGTAGGCCTCGAGCGCGTCCTCGACCAGTCGCTCCTCGAGATACTCGCCGCCGAGCCCGCCGCCGGACTCCTCCTCCAGGGCCTCCGGGGTGACGCCCACGGGATAAAGGGTCTTCAGCGCGGTCCACAGCTTCTCGTAGTCCCAGTCCTCCTCGAACCCCTCCGAGGTCTCGGCCTGGACGTAGCCGCGGACGACGTCCTCGATCATGTGCACGACCTGCTCGTGCAGGTCCTCGCCCATGAGCACGCGCCGGCGCTCGTCGTAGATGACCGTGCGCTGCTTGTTCAGAACCTCGTCGTACTTCAGGACGTTCTTGCGGATCTCGAAGTTGCGCTGCTCGATCTGCGTCTGCGCCGAGCGGATGGCACGGCTGACCATCTTCGACTCGATCGGCACGTCCTCCGGCAGGTTGAACCGCGTCATGATCGACTCGACCGCGTTGGAGTTGAACAACCGCATGAGGTCGTCACCGAGCGACAGGTAGAAGCGCGACTCCCCCGGGTCGCCCTGACGGCCGGACCGGCCACGCAGCTGGTTGTCGATGCGGCGCGACTCGTGCCGCTCCGTGCCGAGCACGTAAAGCCCGCCGAGCGAGACGACCTCCTCGTGCTCCGCGGCAACCGCGGCCTTCGCCTTGTCCAACGCCTCGGGCCAGGCCGCCTCGTAGTCCTCGGGGGTCTCGATCGGCGACAGGCCGCGCGTGGCGAGCTCGGCCGCGGCCATGAACTCCGGGTTGCCGCCCAGCATGATGTCGGTGCCGCGACCGGCCATGTTGGTCGCGACGGTGACCGCGCCCTTGCGGCCGGCCTGGGCGACGATCTGCGCTTCCTTCTCGTGGAACTTGGCGTTGAGCACCTCGTGCGGGACGCCTCGCCGCAGCAGCATGCCCGAGAGCAGCTCGCTCTTCTCGACGCTGGTCGTGCCGATGAGGACCGGCTGGCCCTTCTCGTGCCGCTCGGCGATGTCGTCGACGCAGGCTTCGAACTTCGCCTGCTCGGTCTTGTAGACGACGTCCGCCTCGTCACGCCGGATCATCGGCCTGTTGGTGGGGATCGGGACGACGCCGAGCTTGTAGGTCTGGTCGAACTCCGCCGCCTCGGTCATCGCCGTGCCGGTCATGCCGGCGAGCTTCTCGTAGAGCCGGAAGAAGTTCTGCAGCGTGATCGTGGCGAGCGTTTGGTTCTCGTCCTTGATCGCCACGCCTTCCTTGGCCTCGATCGCCTGGTGCATGCCCTCGTTGTAGCGGCGACCGTGCAGGATGCGGCCGGTGAACTCGTCGACGATGAGGACCTCACCGTCCTGGACGATGTAGTCCTTGTCGCGCTTGAAGAGCTCCTTCGCCTTGAGCGCGTTGTTGAGGTAACCGACCAGCGGGGTGTTGATCGCCTCGTAGAGGTTCTCGATGCCGAGATGGTCCTCGACCTTCTCCACGCCCGACTCGAGGATGGCGACGGTGCGCTTGCCCTCGTCGACCTCGTAGTCGCCGTCGATGTCCTTGTCGGGGTCGCCCCGGCGCAGCCGCGGCACGATGCGGGCGAACTCGGTGTACCACTTCGCCGACTGCTCGGCCGGACCGCTGATGATCAGCGGAGTACGGGCCTCGTCGATCAGGATCGAGTCGACCTCGTCGACGACGGCGAACTTGTGGCCACGCTGCACGAGCTCCTCGGCGCTCCAGGCCATGTTGTCGCGCAGGTAGTCGAAGCCGAACTCGTTGTTGGTGCCGTAGGTGATGTCGCAGGCGTAGGCCGCGCGCCGCTCGTACGGCTGCTGCTGGGACAGGATCACGCCGACCGTGAGACCGAGGAACCGGTGCACCCGGCCCATCCACTCGGCGTCGCGCCGGGCGAGGTAGTCGTTGGTGGTGACGACGTGGACACCCTCGGCGGGCAGTGCGTTGAGGTAGACCGCCAGGACCGAGGTGAGGGTCTTGCCCTCACCGGTCTTCATCTCCGCGATGTTGCCGAGGTGGAGAGCCGCGCCGCCCATGATCTGCACGTCGAACGGCCGCTGCCCGAGCGTGCGCCGAGCCACCTCGCGCACGGTGGCGAAGGCCTCCGGCATGAGGTCGTCGAGGTCCTCCCCGTCGGCGAGGCGCTGGCGGAACTCGTCGGTCTGGCCGCGCAGCTCGGCGTCGGACAGCGCGACGAAGTCCTCTTCGATCGCGTTGACCTGGTCGGCGACGGCCCGCAACCGGCGGATGATGCGACCCTCACCGGCACGCAGGACCCTGTTGAACACCACTCGTGCGGCTCCAGCCCGATTCGACTACGGCGTACGACGAGACAACCGTGCCCGCCATCGTATGCGGCCGGGCGCCATCCCGCGGGGAAGCGCTATCGGCTCAAGTGATCTCTAGGAGCTTTTCGCGTACCGCGTAGACCACTGCCTCCATCCGCGAGTGCAGCTGCAGCTTCTCGAGGATGTTGCGGATGTGGTTCTTGACGGTGTTTTCGCTGATGAACAGCTGCTTGGCGATGTCGCGGTTGTTCATGCCCTTGGCGACCAGCCGCAGGACCTCCATCTCGCGGTCGGTCAGCCGCGGCGCCGGCACCTGCTGCCGCTCGTCACCCCGCTTGATCATCGAAGCGAACTCGTTGAGCAGCTTCGACGCCATCGAGGGGGAGATCAGCGACTGGCCACCGTGGACGGCGCGGATCGCGGAGGCAACCTCCTCGATCGAGATCTCCTTGAGCAGATAGCCCATGGCGCCCGCTTTGATCGCGTCGTAGAGGTCGGCCTCCTCGTCGCTGATCGTCAACATGATGATCTTGGCGCTCGGGACGGCGTCCTTGATGGCGGTGCACGCGTCGATGCCGCCGCGACGCGGCATCCGCACGTCCATCAGGACGATGTCGGGCGTGGTCTCCATCGCGGTGGCCAGGGCCTCTGCGCCGTCGCTCGCCTCGCCGACGACCTCGATGTCGGCCTCCTGGTCGAGCACCATCTCCAGGCCACGGCGGAAGAGCGCGTGGTCGTCGACCACCAGCACCCGGATCGGCTCGCCGGTCGGGTTGACGAACGGCTCGGGAGTCTGATCGCTCACGCGGCCATCATGGCACGCACGAGCCACGCGAGACGGCCGGTTGCGCTCATCCGGTGCGTAACCGGATGACCCCGTAGTCGTAGCCCCGCCGCCGGTAGACCACTGCCGGCTCACCGGTCGCGGCGTCGATGAAAAGGAAGAAATCGTGGCCGACGAGCTCCATCTCGAACAGCGCCTCGTCGAGGTCCATGGGCACCGCGTCGTGCACCTTCTCGCGGACGACGAACGGCCCGTCCTCGGCGAGGATCCGCTCGTCACCGTCTCGCTCGGCGAGCGACTCGCTGCCCGCTCCGGCGGCGGCACTCGCCGCCGTCGCTCCCCCGGTTGCGCTCGAGACGGAGACCGGGTTGCGCTGGCCGTGGCGGACGCGACGGCGGTCGGCGACGCGCCGCAACCGGGCCTCGAGCTTGGTGCACGCGAGGTCGAGCGCGGCGTAGAAGTCCTGGGCGGCGGCCTCCGCGCGCACGACCGGGCCGCGTGAGCGGACCGTGAGCTCGACGCGCTCGGAGACGCCGTTCTGCCGGGGGTTGCGCTCCTTGCAGAGCTCGACGTCGACGCGCAGCACCTTGTGGTCGAACTTCTCCAGCTTGCCGAGCTTGTCCGCGGCGTGCCGACGGAAGCGCTCCGTCACCTCGCAGTGCCGACCCTTCACCACGACGTCCACGCGGGATCTCCTCACGATCGTTGTCCGGTATCGATCTGCGAACGGCGCCCGCCCGGCCGACCTGGTCTTCGTCCCCACATCCGCCTGCGGAGGGGTTCGCAGCGTGTCCGCCACTACTACCCTTCTCCCGGTCCGGTGGACATCCGGCCCACCGGCGGGGCAGGACTTACTTCTAAGCCGCACCGTGATCAGTCGACGAGAAGTCGCCTTACGTGGGCCGTTTCGCCTGCGGCTGGCATCGGCTTGCCAAGACCTCGCGGCCTCGACGCAACCACGGACCCGGGCGGGCGCCATCTGCCAACGCTAGCCCGCTGCGCCCCGGGTAACCACCCCAAGATCAGGTGGGAGACGACGCCGGGCGTGCGCGACGACCGCGCACGCCACCGGAGGTAGGCCCGCCCGGCGCAGCGCCCGCGCGGCCTCGGCCAACGTGGCGCCGGTCGTCACGAGGTCGTCGACGAGCAACACCGCACGCCGTGGTCCCCGCAGGCGCTCGGCCGTCGCATCGAAAGCACCGGCGAGATTCGCGGCCCGGTCGGGCGCGGACAGCCCGGCCGAGTCGCGCACCGCCCGCCCGTGCCGCACGACGGCGGCCTCGACGGTGACCGGCACGCCGGACCGGCGCAGCCGGGTGGCGGCGGCCCGCACCAGGCGCAGCAGCGGATCGTCGCCCCGGGCCCGGCGGGCGGCGGCCGACGACGGCACCGGCACCAGCAGCGGCGCACACTCGTCGGCGGTCACCGCGGCATGCGCCACCGCCCGGGCGAGCGCATCGGCGAGATGGGCGGTCAACGAGTAGGCGGCCCGCTCCTTGTGGTGCACCAGCGCGGCGCGCACCCCCGCGTCGTAGGCCGCGATCGCCGCCACCGGCGGCAGCCCGAGCGGGCACGGCGTGGGCCGCACCCACCGGGGAGGGTCGCGCAGCGGCGCCGCGCAGGGCGGACACAGGTCGGTGCCCCAGGCGCCGCAGCCGACGCAGGCAGCCGGCACGGCGAGGTCGACGAGCGCGGACAGCAGGCGCGGCATAGCGGCCAGGTTCGGTTGCGCCGGCGGCACGAAGCCAGGCCCGCGCGCCGATCTGGGGAAACCGGCGAGCGGCAGGCCAAGGGCCGGGGGATATCACCGAGCGGCAGAGGCCGGGATCGGGAGGACCGTCGAGGCGTGGCGCCGGTCGGACGCAGCGGCTGGGATCGGGCGGCGTCAGCTCGCCGGCGACCCGTAGGCCGGGTCCTCCCCGACCGCGAGGGGCTGCCAGATGCCCGAGGCGCTGCCCCAGATCTGCCCCCCGACGCTGACCAGCAGCCGGTGCCCGCCCGGAGCGGCCGCGATCTGCAACGGCTCGTCCGAGGGCAGCCCGGCGGTGAGCACCGTCGCCTCCAGCCCGGGCCAGCCGTCGACGGCCGCGACCAGCGGGAACCGGCCGGCGGCGCGGCCGGTGTCGCTGGTCTTGACCAGTACGACGATCCGGTCGGCGTCGAGCCAGCCCACGTCGGCCACGTCGACGTAGCGGTCGGGCAGCACGGTGTGAAAACCGCCCAGGGACAGCGCGCCGCCGTGGTCGGCGACCCGGCCCACGTAGACCTGGCGCTGGCCTGGCTGGCCGACCACGGCCACGACCCGGGCGCCGTCGCGTGACGGACACAGCTGCTGCACGTCACCGGCGGCGAGGTCGGGGGCGGGGACGTAGGTGGGGCGGCCGCCCTGCGGCACGACCAGCACCCGCTGCTTGCCGGCCGCGTCGGTCACCACGGTCCAGAGCCGGCCGCGCACGTCGAACGCCGGCGGAGTCATCGCCGCGGCCCGCCAGACGACCGCGAGCGGTCCGCTCGACAGCGCGCCGGTGTAGAGACCGACCCCGTCCGGCACCGGCCCGAGAGCGGCCAGCCGACCACCGGCGACGACCGGGTGGCGCAAAGGCACGTTCGGCACGCTGCGCAGCACCTTGCCGTTGTCGATCTGCGCGGCACCTGCCGCGCCCGCCGCGGGATTGTCGACCGGCGAGCGCACCGAACCGTCGCGGGAGTAGTAGACCGCCGCGTCGCTGTCGAGCACGTCCGGGTCGTAGCTCGGCCAGTCGTCGCGGCTCTGCGGCGCGCCCTGTCCCGGCACGTCGAGCGGGGCGCCGCCTGCGAGGATCTCCAACCCGGACATGTCGGTGAGCTGCTTCAGCGTCCACACCAGCTGGGCGGACATGGCGCGGCGCTGCGACGCGTTGGCCCGCAGCGCTTGCCTGGACAGGGGCACGGTGGCCATCCCGTTGCGCACGTCGACCCTCCCCGTCAGCTTCGTGCCGGCCGGGAAGGCCGTCCGCACGGCGGGGGCGAGCCATGACGACGGACCGCTGAGCAGCCGCTCGGCGAGCCGCGTGGGCAGGTCACGGCGTGACGACTGCAGGTAGACGCGGTCCGGTACGACGACCTGGTCGCTCGGGTTGACGAAGTAGATGTCGACCGACCGGAAGGAACGTCGTACGTCGGCCTCCGAGAGCAGCAGTTGCTCGGGCGGGGTCGCGATCCGCCACTCGCCGCGGTCCTTGGTCACGGGGTACTGGAACGACAGCGAACCCGAGGCGAGCGAGAAGCCGCCGCGCGCGTCGATGCGGCCGACCTGGTTGACCGTCACGGTCACGACGCGGCCCGACAGGTTGGCCTGCAGGCTGCCCTCGTCGTAGACGATGACCGCCCGCGGCGCCTGCCACGCCTTGCCGACGGCACGGGTCAGGAACGACCGGGCGATGGCGTAGGCGTTGTCGGCGCTGGCGCTGGCGTTGATGAAGCCGCGTACGACGTCGGGCGGAGCCTGGCCCTCGGTCGGGCCGGGCGGCAAGACCCGGGAGTCGGGCTCGTCGACGGTGCCGTCGCGGTTCTCGACGTGGGCGACGTGGACGGCGCCGCCCTGCGGGATGGTCGCGCAGCCGCCGAGCAGCAGCCCGACGCCGATCACGGCCACGCCGGCGCGCCGCGCTCGCATCACTGGGGCATCCCGGGCTGGCCGGGCAGGACGGCCGCCACCGGATCGCGTGGCTGCGGAGCGGCCGGCGCCGTCTGGGTCGACTCTGTCTCGGTCGGGTCGAGCGGCAGCGGCGAGGCGGCGAACGACGCGCCGACGCGCAGGGGCACCGTCATCCGGAACACCGCGCCGCGGCCCGGCTCCCCCCATGCCTGCAGCCAGCCGCCGTGCAACCGGGTGTCCTCCAGGGCGATCGACAGGCCGAGGCCGGTGCCGCCGGTGTGCCGGGATCGGGCCGGGTCGGCGCGCCAGAACCGGTTGAACACCAGGCCGGCCTCACCAGGGCGCAAGCCCGGCCCGCGGTCACGGACGCTGACCGCGGCGCAACCGTCACCGGCACGCAACGAAACCTCGACCGGCTGCCCGGCACCGTGCTCCAGCGCGTTGCCGAGCAGGTTGCGCAGCACCCGGCCGAGCCGGCGCGCGTCGGCGTCGACCACGACCGGGTCACCCGGCAGGTCGAGCACGACGTCGCAGGCCCGCCGTTCGGCGAGCACGCGCACGTCGTCGACGACCTGGCGCACGAGCTGCTGCAGCTCGACCGGTTCCGTGTCGAGCTCGACGGCGCCGGCGTCGTGCCGGCTGATCTCGAGCAGGTCGGCGAGCAGCAGCTCGAACCGGTTGAGCTGGGTCTGCAACAGCTCCGCGGACCGCGCGACCTCCGGGTCGAACTGGCTGCGCGACTGGTGCAGCATGTCGGCGGCCATCCGCACCGTCGTCAAGGGCGTGCGCAGCTCGTGGGACACGTCGGCGACGAACCGCCGTTGCAACCGCGACAACGACTCGAGTCGCTGGATGTGGCTCTGCAGCGAGGCTGCCATCGCGTTGAACGACGTGGCGAGCTGGGCCAGCTCGTCACTGCCGCGGACCCGCATCCGCTCCTCGAGCAGGCCGGTCGCGAACCGCTGCGCGCTGCGGGCCGCCTGCCGTACCGGCGTGACGACCTGGTGGGTTACCAGCGCCGCGACGCCGACGACGAGCACGACCAGCATGGCGCCGACGGTGAGCAGCACCCGGCGGACGAGTGCGATCGTCGCCTCTTCCTGGTCGAGCGGGAAGAAGTAGTAGAGCTGGTAGGGGCCGACCCCGGTCGAGATGACCGGCCCGCCGGCGATCAGGCCCTCGACCGTGTGACCGTCGAGGTAGCGCAAGGGGGCGTAGGCGTAGGCCTTGTTGCCCTCGCCGACGGAGGCCGTGAGCCGGGCCGGGATGCTCGTGTCGGAGATCTCGCCGCTGATGCGGCCGTTCTCGGTCGAGGAGGTCGTGATCAGTGCCACGTCGTACAACCCGGTCGGGGTGGCCCGCTTGAGGTCCTCGAACAGCGAGTCGACGATCGTCTCGGTCTCGGCCGGGTCGCTCGCGTAGGCGCTGCCGAGTGTCGCGTCGGCCTTCGTCACGCCGGCGTCGAGCTCGGTGAGAGCCGCCGTCACCTTGGCCGACAGCAGCCCGTCGGTCAGCCGCTGCTGCAGGTAGAGACCGAGCAGCGCGACGACCACCCCGGACAGCAGGAACGTCGTGGCGGCGACGCGCAGCTGCAGCGAGCTCCGCCACCGCTGCGCGAGCCGGCCGACCAGGCTGAGCTCGCTGACGACCGGAGGCACGACGTCGAGGGTCACGGCGGGCCGGCCTTGTAGCCGACCCCGCGGACCGTGACGACGATCTCCGGGTGCTCGGGGTCGCGCTCGATCTTCGAGCGCAGCCGCTGGACGTGCACGTTGACCAACCGGGTGTCGGCCGCATGCTTGTAGCCCCACACCTGCTCGAGCAGCTGTTCACGGGTGAACACCTGCCGCGGTCGGCGTGCGAGCGTGGTGAGCAGGTCGAACTCCAACGGCGTCAGCGCCACCGACCCGCCGGCCCGGCTGACGACGTGCCCGGCGACGTCGATCTCCAGGTCGCCTATCGCCAGCGTCTCGGCCGCGGGCTCGTCGGTGCGCCTCAGCCGGGCGCGCACCCGGGCGACCAGTTCCTTGGGCTTGAACGGCTTGACCACGTAGTCGTCCGCGCCTGACTCGAGCCCCAGCACCACGTCGATCGTGTCGCTGCGGGCGGTCAGCATGACGATCGGCGTGCCGGACTCGGCGCGAATCTGCCGGCAGACGTCGATGCCGTCGGTGCCGGGCAGCATGACGTCGAGGAGCACCACGTCGGGCTTGAAGTCGCGGAAGGCCGCGAGCGCCCGGTCGCCCTCGGCCACGAACGACGGCTCGAAGCCCTCGCTGCGCAGCACGATGCCGAGCATCTCCGCGAGCGCCGGATCGTCGTCGACGACGAGCACGCGGCCCTTCATGGCACCGATGGTCGCACCACCGTGACCGGATCGGGGATCAACCGGACGAGTGCTGCGGCAATGCCTCCCGCGGCGTCGGCGGTGGCGACCCCCCGGTCGGTGACGATCGCCGTGACGAGCTCGGCCGGCGTCACGTCGAAGGCCGGGTTGTAGGCAGGGCTGCCGGCCGGCGCGACCGGCTGCCCGGCGTAGGCGGTGACCTCGGCCGGGTCGCGTTGCTCGACCTCGATGTCGGTGCCGGACGCCGTCGCCAGGTCGACTGTCGTGACCGGCGCGGCGACCACGAAGGGGACGCCGTGGTGACGCGCGAGGACGGCAAGCGGGTAGGTGCCGACCTTGTTCGCGACGCTGCCGTCGGCGGCGATCCGGTCGGCGCCCACGATGACGAGGTCGACGCGGTGCTGCGCGAACAGGCTGCCGGCCGCGCCGTCGGCGAGCACCGCGTGCGGGATGCCGGCACGCGCCGCCTCGTACGCCGTGAGCCTCGCGCCCTGCAGGAGCGGCCGGGTCTCGTCGACCCAGAGCTGCGCCAGCCGGCCGGCCCGGTGCGCCGCGGCGACGATGCCGAGTGCGGTGCCCTCGCCGCCGCTGACCAGCCAGCCGGTGTTGCAGTGCGTCAGTACCCGGGCGTCAGCGGGGACCAAGCCGAGGCCGTGCTCGGCGATGCGTGCCGCCGCGTCAGCGTCCTCGGTCCGGATGGCGTGCGCCTCGGCCAGGGCCGCGGCCGGATCGCGTCTCCGCAGGTACGCCGCCTCCGTCCGGCGTACTCCCCAGGCGAGGTTGACGGCGGTCGGCCGGGCACCGGCGAGTGCATCCGCGGCGGCCGCGACGTCGTCACCACGCAGCGCGGCGAGCGCGACGCCGTAGCCCCCGGCGATGCCGAGCAGCGGCGCACCGCGCACGGCGAGCCGGCGGATCGCGTCGACGAGCGTCGGCACGTCCGGGCAGACCAGCCGCCGTTCCTCGTGCGGCAGCGCGGTCTGGTCGAGCAGGTCGACGGCGGGCGGGGCGTCCCGCCAGACCAACGCGGGTGAGATCAGGAGCCGTGCTCCCAGGAGTTGAGGTAGTCCTCCTGGGCCGCGGTCAGCACGTCGAGCTCGACACCCATCGAGGCGAGCTTGAGCGAGGCGACCTGGCGGTCGATCTCGACCGGAACGTCGTAGACGCCCGGCTGCAGGGTCGCCGCGTTGGCGGTGAGCCACTCCGCGGTCAGTGCCTGGTCGGCGAATGACATGTCCATGACCGCTGCCGGGTGGCCCTCGGCGGCGCCGAGGTTGACCAGCCTGCCTTCGGCGAGCAGGAGCAGCCGGCGACCGTCGGCCATGACGTACTCGTCGGTCTGGTGACGGATCTTCGACCGCTTCTCGGTCGCCAGCCGCTCGAGCGTCTTGACGTCGATCTCGATGTCGAAGTGGCCGGAGTTGGCGAGGATCGCACCGTCCTTCATGACCGCGAAGTGCTCCTCGCGCAGCACGTCGCGGTTGCCGGTGACGGTCAGGAACACGTCGCCGTGCTTGGCCGCCTCGGTCATCGGCATGACGCGGTAGCCCTGCATGGTCGCGTCGAGCGCCTTGGTGGGGTCGATCTCGGTGACGATGACGCTGGCGCCCAGACCCGCCGCACGCTGGGCCACGCCCTTGCCGCAGTAGCCGTAGCCGGCGACCACGACGGTCTTGCCGGCGAGCAGGACGTTGGTGGCGCGGAACACCGCGTCGAGCGTCGACTGCCCCGTGCCGTAGCGGTTGTCGAACATGTGCTTGGTGTCGGTGTCGTTGACCGCCACCATCGGGAAGCGCAGCGCGCCGGCCTTCGTCATCTGCCGCAGCCGGATGACTCCGGTCGTGGTCTCCTCGCAGCCGCCCGTGACCGCGTCGATGACGTCGGTGCGGTCGTGGTGCAGGGTGTTGACGAGGTCGCAGCCGTCGTCCATCACAAGGTGCGGCTGGCAGTCGAGCGCGGCGTTGATGTGGGCGTAGTAGCCGTCGCGGTCGACGCCGTTGCGTGCGTAGACGCTGATGCCGTAGTGCGCGACCAACGCCGCGGCGGTGTCGTCCTGGGTCGACAACGGGTTGGACGCGCACAGGTGCACCTCGGCGCCACCGGCCTGCAGCGCCCGGGCGAGGTTGGCGGTTTCGGTCGTCACGTGCATGCACGCGGCGACCCGGACGCCCTCGAACGGTCGCTCGGCGGCGAAGCGGTCGCGAATCTGGCGCAGCACGGGCATCGCCCGCTCCGCCCACTCGATGCGCTTGACGCCCTGGTCGGCGAGCGCGAGGTCCGCGACGTCGTGCTTGGGCAGGTCGGCCATGGCAAAGCGCTCCGATCGGAAGGACGTGAAGACGTACGACGGGGAATCAGCCTACGACGTCGACTCGCCCGCCAGATCGCGGTAGAGGTCCGGTTCGAGATACATCGGCCGCGCGATCGGCACCCGCGCCCGCACCCGGACCTCCGCGTCGTCGATGGCGGCCGCCACCTGCGCCATCGACAGTCCCGGGGCGAGCGCGACCTTGGCCGCGACCAGCAGCTCCTCGGGCCCCAGGTGCATCGTGCGCAGGTGGATGATTCGGGTGATCGTCGTACCGTCGACGAGCGCCGCGGCGATGTCCGCGACGGTGGCCGGTTCGGCGCTCTCGCCGATGAGCAGGCTCTTCATCTCGACCGCGAGGACCGTGGCGACGACGCCGAGCAGGGCGCCGATCGCGATCGACCCGGCGCCGTCCCAGCGGGCGTCGCCGGTGACGGTCGCGGCGACGACGCCGCCCATCGCGAAGACCAGACCGACGAGCGCGGCGAAGTCCTCGAGCAGCACGACGGGCAGCTCAGGGGCCTTGGACCGGCGGATGAAGGCGACCCAGCCGTTGCCGGCGCGGACCCGGTTCGACTCGTGCACCGCCGTGCGGAACGACAGCGCCTCGAGCACGATCGCCACGCCCAGGATGCCGATGGCGACGGCCGGGGAGTCGAGCCCGTGCGGGTGGGAGATCTTCCGGACGCCCTCGTAGATGGCGAACAGCGAGCCCAGGCTGAACAGCACGAGCGCGACGACGAACCCGTAGAAGTAGCGGTTGCGCCCGTAGCCGAAGGGGTGGGCGGGGTCCGCCGGGCGGCCGGCCTGCCGCTTGCCGAACAGCAGCAGCGCCTGGTTGCCGGTGTCGGCGACGGAGTGCACGGCTTCGGCGAGCATGGCCGTCGAGCCGGTCACCAGGAAGCCGACGAACTTGCTCACCGCGATCCCGAAGTTCGCGAGCAGCGCGGCGACGACGGCCCGCATCCCGCCGTCGGCACTCACCGCAGGACGCCGCGGCTCACCGGATGCGTCGCTTCAGAGCGGTGATCGAGTCGATCGGGCTGGGGTCGATGCCCTGCAGCAGCGCGAGGTAGACGCTCGCGTAGTCGACGAGCCCGACCAGCGAGGCGAGCCGTTCGAGGGGTGCGGACCCCTCCGCGACGAGCTCCTGCACCCGCATGCCCCGATCCTTGGCCAGCTCCCGGGAGGCGTCGGCCCTGCGGGTCACCTGCGGGTGCTCGCCCGCGGGGTCACGCAGGAGCAGCAACTGGAGGCGCGGCGCCGCCGCCTCCTCGACCCGATCGCGGAAGATGTCGTCGTCGGGAGCGCCCGCTGCGAGCGGGCCGTCGAAGGCGACGACCTGGTTGTGGTTGGCCTCCGGGATCATGCCCGACATCGCCGGGAGCTTGGCGTTCTCGTTGATCTGGCAGGCGAAGCGGTAGGCCGCGACCGCCGCCACCTGGCCGGCGCCCCAGATCATCGGCAGGCTGCCGGGGAGCGACAGGGCGAGCGCCTTGGCGGGGTTGACGAACGACTCGCGGTCGGGTCGGCAGGCCTGGGCGACATCCACGAGCCGGGCGGCCGCCGCCTCGAGCGCGTCACCCGGCAACGACAGGACTCGCAGGGCGTCGCCGGCGACGAGCAACGGGGTGGCCAGCGACCAGAGGCAGGCGCGCGGCAGCCGGCCGCGGGCGTCGATCGCGACGTAGGGCGCGCGGGCCTGGGCGGCCCGTTCGGCGAGGGGGGAGTTTGCGGCGCCGACGGCCATGAAGCCGACTCCCCGGCGCAGACCCTCGTCGGTGGCGGACAAGGTCTCCTCGGTCGCCCCCGAGGACGACACGGCGATCAGCAGGTCGGCGGCACCCACCCAGCCGGGCAGTCCGTAGCCGCGGTGCACGACCACCGGCACCGGGCAGCTCTCGCCGGCGACCGCGGCGAGCACGTCACCGACGATGCCGGAGCCGCCCATGCCCGCGACCACGACGGCGCGCGGGCGCCCGGCGTCGCCGAGCCGGCCGAGGTCGGCCGCGCGGGCGAGGTCGGCCGACTCACGGATCTGGGCGGCCGACGTCGCGACCGCCCGCAGCATCTGCCCGGGATCGGCCGCCTCCAGGGCGGCGGGGTCGTCGAGGCGGTCCTCGTCGACCAGCGGGCTGCCGGGCAACGAGCTCACGCGGCTTCCAGGCAGATGCATCGCAAAGCGGAAGGGATGCATCGCAAGGCGGAAGGGAGCGAAGCGTGGCCGGAGGCCACGTGAGCGAGCGACAACGCGGCGAGGCGCCGCCTGGGAGCCGCGCTCACGCGGGCGAGCTGCCCTGGGGCTTACGCGCCTCGTCGACCAGCAGCACGGGAATGTCGTCGCGAACCGGGTAGGCGTAACCGCACTGGGTGCACACCAGCTCGGAGGCCGCGTCGTCGACCCGCAGGTCGCCGTGGCAGTGCGGGCAGGCGAGGATCTCCAGCAGCGCCGGGTCGAGGTTCACGGTTCCTCCAGGGACAGGTGCGCTCATCGGCGCACGAGGCTGAGCACGTCGTCGCGGATGCGTGCCATCGACTGCTCGTCGGGGGCCTCGACGTTGAGCCGCAGCAACGGCTCGGTGTTGGACGGGCGCAGGTTGAACCACCAGCCGTCGGCCGACTGGACGGTCAGGCCGTCGAGGTGGTCGATCTCGACGCCGGCACGCCCGGTGTAGGCCTGCTCGACCGCGGTCATCCTGCCCTGCTGGTCGCGAACCTGGGAGTTGACCTCTCCGGAGGCGGCGTAGCGGGCGTAGCCGGCTGCGAGCGCCGACAGCGGCCCCTGCTGGGTGCCGAGCGCGGCGAGCGTGTGCAACGCGGCGAGCATGCCGGAGTCGGCCCGCCAGAAGTCGCGGAAGTAGAAGTGGCCCGAGTGCTCACCGCCGAACACGGCGCCGGTCTCGGCCATGCGGGCCTTGATGAACGAGTGCCCCACCCGGGTGCGCACCGGCGTGCCGCCGTGCTCCCGCACGATCTCGGGCACCGCCTTGGAGGTGATCAGGTTGTGGATCACGGTGCCGCCAGGCTCCCGCGACAGCTCGCGGACCGCGATCAGGGCGGTCAGCACGCTCGGCGAGATCACCTCGCCCCGCTCGTCGACGACGAAACACCGGTCGGCGTCGCCGTCGAACGCCAGCCCGCAGTCGGCCCGCTCTGCGACGACCCGGGAGCGCAGGTCGACGGTGTTGGCAGGCTCGATCGGGTTGGCCTCATGGTGGGGGAAGCTGCCGTCGAGCTCGAAGTACATGGGAACCACGTCGAGAGGTAGCGCGCCGAGGACCGCGGGGGCCGTCAGCCCGGCCATCCCGTTGCCGGCGTCGACCACGACCTTCAGCGGGCGGATGCGGTCGAGACCGGGGACCAGCTCGCGCAGGAAGGCGGCATAGTCGCCGAGAAGGTCCCGTCGCGTGACCGTGCCCGGCGATCCGCCGTGGGCCGGCAGGCCCTGCTCGACCATCGCGCGGATCTCGGCGAGCCCGGACTCCTGCCCGACGGGGGCGGCCCCGGCGCGGCAGAGCTTGATGCCGTTGTACTTGGCCGGGTTGTGGCTGGCGGTGAACATCGCGCCCGGCACGTCGAGACGGCCGGCGGCGAAGTAGAGCAGGTCGGTCGAGCCGAGGCCGGCTTCGACCACGTCGGCGCCCTGGCTCGTGGCGCCTTCGGCGAACGCCGCGGCGAGGCCGGGCGAGGAGTCGCGCATGTCGTACGCGGTGACGATGCGCCGGGCGTCGAGCAGCCGGACGAACGCGGCCCCGGTCTGCCGGGCGATGTCCTCGTCGAGCTCGTCCGGGACCACGCCGCGGACGTCGTACGCCTTGAAGATCGTCGAGAGGTCCCGCACGGGGACCGAGCCTATCCGGCCCTTCCGGTCCTACCGGCCGGAACGCCGCCTACCGCTCCTTGCGGGCCTTGCCCAGGACGCTGGTGAGCTCGAGGGTGCGACCGCCTTGGGTCCAGCGCTTGTGCTCGCAGCGGTGGCAGGACAGGAAGTCGACGGTCGAGCCGTCGGTCAGCGTCATCGTGAGCTCGGTCACCCGCTCGCTGTCGCAGGCGGGGCAGCGCATCGCGCGCGCGCCCGGCTGGGTCAGGGAGGTGGGGACCTCCGCACGCTGCGAAGGGACGATCGCGCGGGCTGCGGCGGTGGCGGGCATCTCGACCTCTTCCCGGTGGGCTTCGGGGTGGAACGACCGGGATATCGGCAGGGATCGCGAAAACCTTTAGCCGGGCAGCCGCCGGCCGGCCGCTACTCGGTCGGCGAGCGCAGGACGCGCAGGTGCCCGCGGCGGCCGACGGTCGCCGAGTCGGGCGGCGCCGGTTGCGCGGACGAGGGCCGGGCCGCCTCGCGGACGGCGTTGGCCAGCGCTTCGAGGTCGTCGGCGCCGGGGCCGCCGCCACCGGGCTCACCGGGGAGCCGGACGACCTCCCAGCCGCGCGGTGCCGTGAGACGAGCCGCGTGGATCTCGCACAGGTCGTAGCAGTGCGGCTCGGCGTAGGTGGCCAGCGGGCCGACCACGGCGGTGGAGTCGGAGTAGACGTAGGTGAGCGTCGCGACGGCGGGGCGTCCGCACGCGGTGCGCGAGCAGCGCCGAAGAGGACTCACGACCGGGAAAGGTAGCCCTCCGGACGCGCTGTGACCACTCTCGGACGCTGCGTGCCGATCGTGTCGTGGCCGCAGCGAGCACTTAGGCTCGGTCTCGTGACCGACAGCCGCCGGGATCGGCACGGGCGCGGCGCTCGCGGGCCGCTCGCGCCGGCGGCGGTGCCGCTGCGCCGGAGCCGGGCCGAGCAGTTCGATGACCTCGTGCTCGACGCGGTCGAAGACCTCGAGCAGCGGTGGGCGGCGGAGCTGCGCGGGGTCGAGTTCGCGGTCGAGGACGTCCCCCCGGAACCGCCGGGCGACGACGGTGAGATCCCGCTGGCGCGGGTCGTCCCCGGCCTGCCGGGCGAGCCGGCGCGTGTCGTCGTCTACCGCCGCCCGCTGGAGATGCGCGCCCACGACCGCGGCGACCTCGCGGGGCTCGTGCACGACGTGGTGGTCGAGCAGGTGGCGGACCTGCTCGAGATGGACCCGGAGGCGGTCGACCCCGGCTACGACGAGGACGGCTGACCGGGTCTCAGCGCGACGACTCGTAGGGCGCGCCGATGTCGGCGATGACCGGTGGTACGTCGGCGGTGCTGGGCCCGCTCCAGATCGGCAGCATCGTGAACAGCGGCCCGTGCGCGCCGTGCTCGTAGACCAACCGACCGGCGTAGACGCGCCCCGATCCCAGCTGCGGCTCGACGGCGACGGCGCCGCTCGAGGCGTTGGCCGGCAGCACCGACGCCACGTCGACGGTGACGGTGCGACCGGCCGCGATCTGGACGGTGACCTGGTGCGGCGGTGACGGCGCGAGCGCGGAGACCACGACGGTCGCCGGCCCGTCGGGCGCGCTGAGGATGATCTGCGTGTCGTTGCCCCGATGCACCCGGGTCTCCGCGACGACACCGGCCCCGTCGAGGGCGGCCACCCCGGCGGTCCAGGCGACGTCGCCGAACCCGGTGCTCGCGTCGCGACCGTAGAGCAGGCCGGCCACCACCACCGGGGCGTCGCTCTTGACCTCCACCGCGACATCCTCGGCAGCGAGCACCTTGCTGAGGTCGATCGTGCGCACCGTGCCCCCCGGCACAGTGAGCCTCGCGAGCGACGTGGGC
>Ga0207652_10000596_pt1 | contig 36173 bp, 38 predicted proteins | sample KBSC63BmetaG_FD_184334 | JGI IMG/M metagenome (GOLD analysis project Ga0207652, IMG submission 184334) | Corn rhizosphere microbial communities from Kellogg Biological Station, Michigan, USA - KBS C6-3B metaG (SPAdes) (version 2) | ecosystem: Host-associated > Plants > Roots > Rhizosphere ...
CTCCGTGCTGACCCCGGAGGGCGCGCCCCACGCCTGGGAGCTCAGGTACTCCTTCGGCCACACCTACGCTGCGCAGCTGAAGTACGCCATCGTCGGCACCCACGCGACCGTCGAGTACACGATCGAGACCCTCGACCTTCAGCAACGACTCGGCCTGCAAAGTCGTGCCGGCGAGCGCCGGGACCTGCACGGCCCACGGCCTCTCCCTCAGCTTCAGGAACTGACCCCGGAGCGATCGCTCCGGCCTCCGAAGGTCGCGTGCAGGCTGGAGCGGCGGCAAGGAGCTGGCCCAGTCCTCCTAAGTCGACGCCATGCCCTCGATGTCCCAGCGGCCGGAAAGCCGTCGGCGAGCAGCTCGAGCCGGCGGTTGAGCAGCGTCGCGTCACCCATCAGCTCGATTTCGCGCCGGGCCCGATCTCCCCAGATCTACATCGGAGAGCCTTAGCAAACCCGGGACGGGCGGCGTTACGAAGTGGTTGACCGAATCACCCCGATCGTGCGAGGCATCCCCGGCGTCCGCGGCCTACGGTCGAGGCGATGACGACGACGCAGAAGGAGAGGACCGTGCAGGCACCCGACACCGTGCAGTCACCGCTCGACCAGAAGGCCGCGAGCGAGATCGCGGTCGAAGCCTGCGTCTACCTCTACCCGCTGGTCCTGATGGAGCGGACCCGCCGGCAGATGACGAACGTCGAGCGCCCCGGTGACGTCCTCGGCCGGGGGCCGGTCAACGCCTTCGCGCACTTCCGCGAGTACCCGCCCGCCGGCTTCAAGGACGTCGTCAAGCCCAACTTCGACACCCTCTACTCGCCCGCCTGGTTCGACCTGCGCGAGGAACCGCGGATCGTCTCGCTGCCGGCGACCGACCTCTACTTCCTGGCGCCGATCTACGACATGTGGTCCGACATCTTCGCCTGCCCGGGGACGCCGACGAACGGCGCCGTCGCCGGCGATTACGCGATCTGCGGCCCCGACTGGGAGGGCGAGTCGCTCGACCTGCGGATCGGCGCGACCGAACCGCCGAAGGGCAGCTCCAACTGGCTGCCGGCTCCCGGCGGACCCTTCAACCTCTGCCTGCGCATGTACTACCCGGAGTCGAGCGTGCTCGAGGGCGCCTGGACCCCGCCCGGCGTGCTCAAGGCTGAACCCGTATCGCGACTGGAGGCAAGCACATGACCGATATCGACAACCAGGTTCCCGGTCCCGTCGACTACCTGCTGGTGGAGTGGACGGGAGGCCTGCCCAACGGCGAGGTGGCCCCGCACCTGATCGACCTCGTCGACCGCGGCCTGATCCGCATCCTCGACCTGCGCTTCCTCGCCAAGGACGCGGACGGCGCGGTCACCGAGATCGAGATCGCCGACCTCGGCGACGAGGTGGTCGAGTTCACCGCGTTCGAGGGCGCCCGCTCGGGCATCGTGGACGACGGCGACCTCGCCGCCGCCGCGGATGTCCTCGAACCCGACACCGCGGCGGCCCTGCTCGTCTTCGAGAACGTCTGGGCCGCCCCGCTGGCCGGTGCCATCCTCCGCTCCGGCGGCGATGTCGTCGCCTCCGGCCGGATCCCCGTCGCCGACCTCCTCGCCGCCCTCGACGCGGCCGAGGCCAACGCCTAGAAAGGAAGGAGCCACCGTGCCAGGACTACTGAGGGGCATCGCGCGCACGGCCGCGATCGCCGGCACCGCCACCACCGTCAGCAACCGCGTCTCGCGCCGCCAGGGCGAGCGCTGGTCCCGCCAGGAAGAAGGGCGCTACGCGCAGGCGCCGGAAGCTCCGGCGGCAGCGGCCCCGGCGCCGGCCGCCGGTGGGTCGACGATCGACCAGCTGAAGGCGCTCGCGTCGCTGAAAGCCGAAGGCGTGCTGACCGAGGACGAGTTCGCCGCCCAGAAGGCAAAGCTGCTGGCGGGCTGAATGGCCGATGCGGAGGCTCGTGGCGAGCACCTGCACCGCCGCCCGGAGCTGCTCGCCACGATCCTCCTCGCCGTCGCCGCGGTGGCGACCGCCTGGAGCTCTTACCAGTTCTTCCGCCCCGAGTTCAGGCCCGCGGTCGAAGCCTGGGTCGCCACCCGGCCGCTGCGCACCCCGAACGCCCCCTCCCGTCGTCCTCTTCGCCGCCTCCCTCTTCTTCGCCGGCATCAGCACCAAGCTGACCTTGCCCCACCAGCGCCTGGCGGTACTGAGCCTCGGCTGGCTCCTCTTCCTCGGCACCGCGGTCTGGCTGGCGACCTTCCCGGTGACGGTCTCCGTCTGAAGCTCGAGGCCGATTCCGCAGGCCGCGCGCCCTAGAGGCCGGCGCCCGCGGAAGGGCTCAGGCCCCGCAGGCCGGCGGCCGGAAGGGACGGGACCCTCTGAAGCTGGCGCCCGAAACGGCCGTGGCCCCGCAAGCTGGCGCCCTGGGGTGTAAGGGACGCGGCCCTCTCGCCACGGCCCTGGGCAGGCTGTGGCCGTGGCGAGAGGGCCGGGTATGAAAGGCGTGGAGGATCCGTCACAGGAGCGCCACGGGAGTGCGCCGGATCCGTGACGGAGGTCTGGCCTCGTCACGAAGACCGTGAGAACTCCACGCTTCCTCCCGTGTTGTCCAACAGTGACCGACGCGCTGCGTGTTTTGACCCCCCTATAGGGGCCCTAAAACACGCAGCGCGTTATCGGCCCTTGATCTCCGGCCCGAAAAGGGCCTCCGAAGCCCTCCAAATGTGACGTTCCCGGCATCTTCGTCACCGATCGGGCCGAGGTGTGGAAACTCTCGGACCCGATCGTCACGGAAGTCCGAGCTCGCACCGTCCCTGTGACGCCTCCGTCACGGAAGTCCGACCTCCTCCCGTCCCTGTGACGCCTCCCTCACGAAAGCCTCACGTCCCGGGCGCCTCATGGGGGTCACAGCCTGCCAGGACCCCCATGAGGCGCCCGGGACGCAACTCCGCCGGCCGCCAGCATCCCGAGCCCCCGCCCGTCCCTTCCCCTGGGCCCCGCGCGCCCGTCCCTCCCCCGCCGGGCACCAGCCCCTACCGCGACAGATAGCGGACGACGGCCAGGACTCGGCGGTGGTCCTCCTCGGCCAGTTCGAGATTGAGGGTGTCGTAGACGTGGGAGACGTGGCGGGCGACCGCCTTCGTGGTCAGGGTCAGGCGTTCGGCGATGGCGACGTTGCTGCGGCCCTCCGCCATCAGCGCCAGGACTTCGAGCTGGCGGGGGGTGAGGCGGTCGAGCAGGTCGTCGCGGCGCGGGCGGGCCATCATCGTCGCCACCACCTCCGGGTCGAGGACGCAGCCGCCGGCCGCGATGCGCCGCAGGTCCGCGGTGAAGGAGGCGACGTCGGCGACCCGCTGCTTGAGCAGGTAGCCGACGCCGACCGTGCCCTGCTCGACGAGTTCGGTCGCGTAGCTGCGCTGGACGTGCTGGGAGAGCAGCAGCACCGCCACCTCAGGGTGCTCGGCGCGGATCTGCAGCGCCGCCCGCAGCCCGTCGTCGGCGTTGCGGGGCGGCATCCGGATGTCGGCGACGACCAGGTCCGGGCGGTGGGCGCCGACCTTGCGCAGCAGGTCCGGGGCGTCGGCGGCACGGCCGACAACCTCGGAGCCGTCCTGTTCGATCAGCAGCGCCAGCCCCTCGCGCATCAGCGCCTGGTCCTCGCCGATGACTACCCGCACGGGACCTCCACCAGGATCCGGGTGCCGCCGCCGGGCGGGCTCACGATCGTCAGCTCGCCGCTGAGCGCGTCGACGCGGTCGGCGAGACCGCGCAGGCCGTTGCCGAGCCGGGCGCCGCCGATGCCGTCATCGACGACCTCGATCCGCAGGCTGCCGTTGCGGCGGCCGATGCTGAGCCGCATCTCCTCCGCCCCGGAATGCTTCACCGCGTTCGAGAAGGCCTCCGAGACGACGAAGTAGCCGGCCGTCTCGACGCCGAGCGGCAGCCCGCCGCCACCCTGGTCGAACTCGATCGCGACCGGCACCGGCATCCGGTCGGTCAGCTCTTCGGCCGCCGCGTAGAGGCCGCGCTCGGTGAGCGTCGCCGGGACCACGCCCTGGACCAGCTCGCGCAGCTCGGTGATCGCCTCCTGCAGGCCCGCGCTCAGCTCCGCCGCGGTGTCGTCGCCGGCGCCGGAGCGGCCGGCGAGCATCGCCAGCAGGACCAGCCGCGTCTGCAGCCCGTCGTGGAGGTCGCGGGCAATCCGCCGCCGCTCGGCGTCCCCCGCCTCGAGCAGACGGGCACGCGAGATCCGCAGGCTCTCGCGGCTGGCCAGGAGATCGGCGGTGAGGCGATCGTGGTCGATCGCCAGCGCGGTCACGCGGGCCGCGTCGTCGACCAGCCCACGGTCGGCGACCAGGGTCGCGTCGTAGACGATCGCCCCGACCAGGCGCCCGCCGAGCCGGACCTCGGCGACCGAGCGGTCGGAGCCCGGCGCCGGCAGCTCCACCTCCGCCCCGTCGCGGCCGACGTAGCGGGGCGGGTCGGCGACCCGGAAGAGGAGGTCGAGCGAGGGATCGCCGAGCACTTCGCGCAGCGCCGCCCGCAGCGCCGGGCGACCCTCCTCGGCGCTGAGCAGGGCGCCGAGCTCCTGCACGTCCTCGGTCCGGGCGAAGCCGCCGCTGAGGCCGGCGGCGACGAAGGCGACGGGGATGCCGGCCATCACCGCCAGCTGCGCCACGGCCAGTTCGAGGCTCGCCTCCGGGAACCAGGCTTTGACCACGATGGCGCTGACCGGGACGAAGAGCACGGCCAGGATCCCGTAGCCGGTGAGCGGCGCGAGAACGCGCCGTCTGCCCGGCTCGGTCCGCCGCAGCCGACCGCCGAGGATCGCCGCGGTGGCGACCATCACGGCGAGGCCGACCGCGTCCTGCACCCAGTGGCCGACCCGCCCGATGTCGTGGTTGTCGGCGATCTGCAGGACCGTGGTCGGCCCCGCTTCGCCCTGGTCGAAGAGGTAATCCGGCGCCTGCAGGACGAGGACGACGAAGTAGGCGACCGCGACCGTGATCCGGCTCGCGCGGCCGCGCAGGCGACCGGAGGGGAAGGCGTGGAGAAGGTGGACGACGACCGCGAGCGGCACCGTGGCGACCAGCAGCCCGACCGCGATCAGCGCCGACAGCCCGGTGTTGACGAGCCCGGCCGCCAACCAGACGAAGCCGCCGGCGACGATCAGCGCCCCCATCGCGTTGCCCGGCCGCCGGGTCCAGGCGAACAGGCCGGCGCCGACGTAGAGCAGGCCCACGCCCGGGAAGAGGAAGATCTGCCAGATCGAGGCCAGCGGCCCGTCGGCCAGCAGCACGACCTCGATCCCGGCCAGCAGCAGGGCAAACGCGGCGAGCTCCGCGATCGCCGGGGCGATCACCGTGTCGCCGGGTCGCAACCACATGCGGGCGGCGCGCCGCACCGATCGCGCTTGATCTTCGAATCTCACGGGCTCCGACCTCCGGCGGAAAGGTGGGAGAACCCTAATCCAAAGGCGCCGAGACGGCGCCGGACCTTGGCGCGGCGGGTCGATCAGACGGCGCCGGAGTCGGGGGCGGCGCGGATCGCTCGCCCGCAGATCGAGCACGCGGCGATCGCCTTCGTTCGCATGCCCGGATCGTCGAGCCTCGCGGCTTCTGGTGCGAGGGGCCGGGACCCCCTGCGGAGGGGGCCTGAGCACCCTGTCGAGAGTGGCGTCGGCTACGGCTCAGGGCGACTCGGCATCGCCCACCGTCTCCGGTTGGACGATGAGGACGCTGCGGCGGCTGTGCTGGGCGACCGCCGAGGCGACGCTGCCGAGGAGCACTTTGGTCAGGCCGGTCCTGCCGCGGGAGCCGATCGCGATCACGTCGGCGTCGAGCTCGTCGGCCACCGCGACGATCTCCTGCCAGGCGCCGGCCCCGGCCTCGACCCTGGGCTCGGCGTCGAACCCCGCCTCGCGCGCGAGCGCCGCGCCCTCTTCGGCGACGTTGACAGCCTCGTTCTGCGCCGCCTCCTGCATCGCCGAGACCGTCGCCGGGTCGAGGGTCCTGGCGCCGCCGAGGCCGACGAACTCGAAGCTTTCGATCGGCTCGCGGACGATCAGGACGACCGCCCGGCGGCCGGCGCCGAGGACCCGACCCGCCTCGGCGATCGCGTCCTTGGCCTGGTCGGAACCGTCGTAGGCGATGAGGACGGGGCGAGCGGACTGGTCACTCGGCGACATACCGCAACGGTACCCGCCCGACCGCGGGCGCGCCAGTTACGCTGGCCCCGTGGCACATCCGTCCGCGGAGGAAGCGGCCCGGCTGGCTCGGGACGACTCGAAGGAGGCGATCGACCTCGCCCGTTCCGGCGGGCAGATGTACCCGGTGGTGACGATCGCCGACGGGGCAGACCACCACGCGCAGACGACCGCCTTCCACAAGCGCTGGTGGCGCCGCCAGGACGAGGGGTGGCCGGCGGACGTCAGCGAGGCCTACGACGAAGCGTTCACCCGCGAGCTGCTGGCGGCGAAAGTCGCGGTGGTGGAGCTCGTCTTCGACGCCGCGGGCGGCAAGTGGAGCAACGTCGGCGTGGTCGACCTGGAGGTGTGGGAGCCCACCTTCCCGTTCGACCCGGAAAGCACCGGGTGGGTGCAGCAGGACCCGCGCTCGCGGGTGGGCTGGCGGCGGCGCTCCTCCCTGCGCAAGCTGTTCGGGCGGAAGAAGCAGCCCCCGCCTCAGTCCTCCGGCATCCTCGGCGGCGCGGTGCGGTAGGTCGCCGGGGTCGCCGAGAGGCGGATCGGGTTGCGGGTGAGGCTGACGGTCGAGCCGTCCTCGCGGGGGATGTCGACAGTCGGGGCGAGGCCGATCCGCTGGGCGAAGGCGAAGGCGGCGCCGAGGTCGTTGACCTGGCCGGCGGGGACCCGGCGGGCGAGCAGGGCGGCGGACCACTCGGCGGCGGGACGGGCGGCGAGCAGGCGCTCGAGCTCGGCACCCAGCGCATCGCGGTTCGCGACCCGGTCGGAGTTGGTGGCGAAGCGCGGGTCGGCGGCGAGGCCCGGCGCGCCGAGCTCCTCGCAGAGCGCCGCGAACTGGCGGTCGTTGCCGACCGCGAGGACGAGCCCGCCCGCGGCCGTCGCGTAGACCTCATACGGGGAGATGCTCGGGTGGCGGTTGCCGAGCCGCTCGGGGACGACGGCGGCGATCGTGTAGGCGGAGCCCTGGTTGACCAACGAGGCGAGCAGCGCCGACATCAGGTCGACCTCGACCAGCTGCCCCTCCCCGCTCTCCTCGCGGGCGCGCAGGGCGACCAGGATCCCGACCGTCGCGAAGAGCCCGGCCAGCACGTCGACCAGCGCCACGCCGACCTTCATCGGCTGCCCGTCGGGTTCGCCGGTGACGCTCATCAGCCCGCCCAGCGCCTGGATCAGCAGGTCGTAACCGGGCAGCGGGGCGCCGCCCTCGCCGCTGCCGAAGCCGGTGATCGAGCAGTAGACGAGGCGCGGGTTCTCCGCCCGCAGGGACTCGTAGTCGAGGCCCTTGCTCGCCATCAGACCGGGCCGGAAGTTCTCGACCAGGACGTCGGCCTCGCGGGCGCGCCGGCGCAGCTCCTCGAGGCCCGCGTCGGTCGACATGTCGAGGACGACGCTCGCCTTGTTGCGGTTCACCGACTGGAAGTAGGTCGCCTCTCCACGCTCGTCATGCGGCGGGCCCCAGGCGCGCGTATCGTCGCCGCCGCCAGGGCGCTCGACCTTGGTCACCTCGGCGCCGAAGTCGGCCAGCATCATCGTCGCGAACGGTCCCGCGAGGACGCGCGAGAAGTCGAGGATCCGGACCCGCCCGAGCGCGGACGGATCCGCTTCCCCATTGACCGCTGATGCCATGTAACCTCCCCGTTCCTTGATTTTCGAAAATCGATTCTAAGGAAGACCGATGACTGCCGCCGACACGCCCGCCCCGCCCAAGCCCCGCGCCGAGGACTTCCTCGCAATCGACCGGATGCTCTCCGACGAGGAGCGCGACATCCGCGACACCGTCCGCGCCTTCGTCCGCGACAAGGTCACGCCCTACGTCGGCGACTGGTTCGAGGAGGGGACGATCCCGCTGGAGCTGGCCAAGGAACTGGGCGCGCTGAACGTCCTCGGCATGCACCTGGAGGGCTACGGCTGCGCCGGCGCCTCGGCTACCGCCTACGGCCTCGCCTGCCTGGAGCTCGAGGCGGGCGACTCCGGCATCCGCTCGCTGGTCTCCGTGCAGGGCTCGTTGGCGATGTTCGCGATCTGGAGATGGGGCTCGGAGGAGCAGAAGCAGGAATGGCTGCCGCGGATGGCCGCGGGCGAGGCGATCGGCTGCTTCGGCCTGACCGAGCCCGACGCGGGCTCCGACCCCGGCTCGATGCGCACCCGCGCCCGCCGCGACGGCTCCGACTGGATCCTCTCCGGCCAGAAGATGTGGATCACCAACGGCTCGGTGGCCGACGTCGCCGTTGTCTGGGCGCGTACCGACGAGGGCGTGATGGGCTTCGTCGTCCCCAAGGGCACCAAGGGCTTCACCACCCAGGACATCCACAAGAAGCTCTCGCTGCGCGCCTCGGTCACCTCCGAGCTCCTGCTCGACGAGGTGCGCCTGCCCGACTCCGCCCGCCTGCCCGAAGTCGCCTCGCTGAAAGGCCCGCTCTCCTGCCTGAACGAGGCCCGTTACGGGATCGTCTGGGGCTCGATCGGCGCGGCGCGGTCGTGCTTCGAAGCGGCCCTCTCCTACGCCAAGGAGCGCACCCAGTTCGACAAGCCGATCGCGAGCTTCCAGATCCAGCAGCAGAAGCTCGCCGACATGGCGGTCGAGGTGAATCGAGGCACCCTGGTCGCCCTGCAACTAGGCCGGCTGAAGGACGAAGGCGCCCTGCGCCCCGAGCAGGTCTCGCTGGGCAAGCTCGCCAACGTCAACGCGGCGCTCGACGTCTGCCGCACCGCCCGCCAGGTGCTCGGCGCCAACGGGATCACGCTCGAGTATCCGGTGATCCGGCACATGAACAACCTGGAGTCGGTGGTGACCTACGAGGGGACCGCCGACGTCCACGCCCTGTCGATCGGCCAGGCGCTGACCGGCATCTCGGCGTTCCGATGAGCCCCGCCGCCGGCGCGACGCGGCCGGGCACGATCGCCCAGCACGCGGTCGAAGGGCTGCGCCGCGCGCTGACCTCCGGCGAGCTCGCCCCCGGCGACAAGGTCCGCCAGGAGGAGATCGCCGACGCGCTCGGGATCAGCCTCTCCCCCGTGCGCGAGGCGCTTGCCGTGCTCGAGCAGGAGGGCCAGGTCACCTACCTGCCGCGGCGCGGCTACTTCGTCACCGAGCTCGACGTGGACGACCTGCGCGAGATCTACGAGCTGCGCGCGCTCCTGGAGGAGCGGGCGGCGCGGCGCGCGTTGCCGCTGCTCGACGAGGACGCGCTGGAGCGGGTCGCGATCGCCGCCCGCGACTGCGCCCGCGCGGTCGAGGGCGGCGACGTCGCCGCCGAGCTCGAGGCCAACCGGCGCTTCCACTTCGGCCTCCTGGAGTCGCCGGGACAGAACCACACCCTGCGGGTGATCCGCCTCCTCTGGGACTCGACCGAAACGTACCGGGCGATGTACTACAACGCGCCCGAGGCCCGCCACGAGGCGATCGCCGCCCACGACCGGATCATGGCCGCCGCCCGCGCCCACGACCCCGACGGCCTCACCACCGAGCTCCAGACCCACCGCGCCGAAGCCCTGACCCGCCTCGAACACGTCCTCTCCGAGGACCGGTAGGGGGCCCGGTTCCGCGGGGTCGGCGCCGGGGGAGGGATGTGGGCCGGAAGCCGGCGCCCGGAAGGGACGGGGACCCGCAAGCTGTCGCCCGGGTAGGGGACGCGCCCCTCTCGCCACGGCCCGGGCAGGCTGTGGCCGTGGCGAGAGGGGCGGGTGTGCGGGGAGCGGAGGGATGTGCACGGGGGCGTCACGGGAGTGCGTCGGGGGTGACACGGATCCGTGACGGGAGTCCGACGTCGTCACGAAGAACGTGCGAACTCCACGCTTACTCCCGTGTTGTGCAACACCGACCTACGCGCTGCGTGTATTGAGGCCCCTATAGGGGCCCTAAAACACGCAGCGCGTTTTTGACCCCCGATTCAGGCCCGGAAAGGGGCCTTCCAGGGCCGGAAAGTGTGACGTTCTCGGCATCTCTGTGACCGATCGGGCCGAGGTGTGCAGACTCTCCGACCGGATCGTCACGGAAGTCCGACCTCCCCCCGTCCCTGTGACGCCTTCCCGACAGAAGCCTCACGTCCTGGGCTCCTCATGGGGGTCACAGCCTGCCAGGACCCCCATGAGGAGCCCAGGATCCCCCTCGGACGGCCGCAAAGGCCACGAGCCCCCGGACGTCTCCGACCGCGCATGCAATCGGTTCTGCTCCCGACACGCACCCGAGCAGGCAGGCCCGCCGAACGAGACTCCTGAGCGCCGTGGACACGATGCTCCCTCCGTGTCCCCTCAGTGTCGCGTTACCCCGCTCTCCTTTTCGCCGCGGGAATCGCCGTCCGCCGGTGGCCTCAACTTCTGGACGCTTAGTCGGCGCTATCCGTCCAGTGGTCCCAGTGGGTGATCTCCTCGACCGGCGGGCGCTTCGCCGGCTTGAAGTCGAGGCCCTTGGTGTAGGCGACCGGGATCAGGCTCACCTGGGTGACGCCGGCGGGGATGCCGAGCAGGTCGGCGACGGCCTCGGCGTTGCGCAGGTGGAGGGTGGTCCAGGTCGAGCCGAGGCCGCGGGCGCGGAGGGCGAGCTGAAAGCTCCAGCCGGCCTGGACGATCGAGCCGAGGGTGACGGTGGCGCCGAGCGAGTCCATCTTGCCGAGGTCTTCGGCGATGCAGGGGATGACGAAGGCGGGCGCCTTCTCGAGGTTCTCCGCCAGGTACATCGCGCTGTCGAAGACCCGCCTGTCCTGGGCGTCTCCCCCATCGGTGGCCGTCGCCTGCGACTCGCGCAGGTAGGGGATCGCCGCTTCGCGGTAGACGTCGGCGATCTTCGTCTTGAGGTCGGGCTCGGTGACGATCATCCAGCGCCAGGTCTGGCGGTTCGAGGCGGTCGGGGCCTGGACGGCCAGCCGCAGGCATTCGAGCAGGACCTCGCGCTCGACCGGTCGCTCGAAGTCGAGGCGCTTGCGCACCGAGCGGGTGGTCGAGAGCAGGAGGTCGGCGTTGGCGCGGTCGATCCGCGGCGGGTCGTCGTGGGGCGTCGGCTGATTCATGCGGCGATCCTAGGGGGTCGACCGAACCGCTCGGCCGGCGCGGCGATCGTCGCGCCGAGGTCGGTTTATCGGCCCGTCCGCGGGTACCAGGGTCGCATGACCTTTGCAGGCAGCATCTTCCTGATCGCCGTCGGGGCGATCCTGCGCTTCGCCACCCACATCCACATCCAGGGGGTCGACCTCCACACGGTCGGGCTGATCCTGATGATCGCCGGCGTGCTCGGCCTGCTGATCGCGATCTGGCAGTGGGCGGTCTGGTCGCGCCGGTCGCGCCAGAGCGAAGTGCTGGTCGACGAACGCCGGGGCCGGCGCGGCTACTGAGCCGCGGGCGCAGGGAATCAGGGCTCGGGGATCTTCGCTCCGAGCCCGATCAGCCGCGCGCCCCGGCCCCTGGTGAGGAAGCTGAAGGTCCAGCGCAGCAGCACCAGGAGCCGGTTCTGGAAGCCGATCAGGTAGTAGATGTGGACGGTCAGCCAGGCGAGCCAGGCCGGCAGGCCCCAGAGGTGGACGCCGCCACGCAGCTCGGCGACCGCCTTCGAGCGGCCGATCGTCGCGAGGTTGCCCTTGTCGAGGTAGCGGAAGGGACGCGGCTGCTCGCCGCGCAGGCGGGCGACGATCGCCCGCGCCGCGTGACGGCCCTGCTGGATCGCGACCGGCGCCAGGCCGGGCAGCCGCAGCGGCACGCCGTCCGCGCCGTGGACGCTCGCCATGTCGCCGAGCGCGAGGATCTCCGGGTGGCCGGCGACGGTCAGGTCCGGGCAGACCGCGATCCGGCCCGCCTTGTCGACCTCGGCCCCGGCCGCCTCGCCGAGGAGCGTCGCCAACCGCGACGCCCGTACGCCGGCGGCCCAGACCACCGTCCGCGCCGGCATCCGCACCGGCGCGCCGCCCTCTTCCCAGGACACCGACTCGGCGTCGACGTCGACCACCATCCGCCCGACCAGCGGCTCGACCCCCAGCTCCTCCAGCTCGCGCGCGGCGTGGCGCGAGAGGCCGTCCGGGAACGCGGGCAGCACCCGGTCCTCGCCGTCGAGCAGCACGATCCGCGCCTGCTCGGGCCGGGCTTGGCGGAAATCGCCGCGCAGGGTGTCGCGCGCCAACTCCGCGATCTGCCCCGCCATCTCGACCCCGGTCGGCCCGGCGCCGACGACGGCAAAGGTCAGCCAGGCGCGCTGCCGCTCCGGGTCGGGCTCCAGCTCGGCCGCCTCGAAGGCCGAGAGGAGGCGCCCCCGAATCGTCAACGCCCCGCCGATCGACTTCAGCTCCGGCGCGACCTCGCGCCACTCCTCGTGCCCGAAGTAGGAGTAGTTGGAGCCGGCGGCGACGATCAGCGTGTCGTAGGCGAGGCGCCGCTCCCGCTCGCCGTCGGGCAGGTCCCCGAGCACGACCTCGCGGGCGCCGAGGTCGAACCCCTTCACGGTCCCCAGCACCACCCGCGCGTTCGCCTGGCGCTTCAGCGCCGCTCGCAGCGGCGCCGCGACTTCGGCGCTCGCCAGCGCCCCGGTCGCCACCTGGTAGACGAGCGGCTGGAAGAGGTGGAAGTTCTGGCGATCGACCAGCGTCACCTCGACCGGCGCGTCGCGCAGCCGGCGCACGGCGTTCAGGCCGGCGAAGCCGCCGCCGACGACAACGACCCTGTGCCTCGAGTCGGTGCCCATGCCCCACGTTACCCGCCCGCCCGCGGAGCACAACTTTCTCGCCGATCGCGTTTAGGGGCGGGGGTCCGCCGGGCACCAAAGGCCCATGGCAGACCTTCCTGACTTCCCCGGCAAGGGCGTGATCGCGGGGGCGACGAAGCGCACCTGGACGGTCGTGTCCGCCGCCGGCGCCGGCGCCGTGGCGGTCGGCGGCTTCGTCGCGAAGCGGGTCCTCGGGCACGGCGACGACGAGAACCGCGCGAGCGCCGACCCGATCGCCGAAACCCCGACCGCGCCGCCCGGCGCCGAGAAGAAACCGGTGCCGAGGACGAAACCGGCGAAACCCAAAGCACCGAAAGACAAGGCGAAACCGCCGAAACCGAAAGCCGAGAAACCGCGACCGAAAGCGGCGCCGAAAGTCAAACCGGCCCCGAAACCGAAAGCCGTCGAGCCGCCGCGGACGACGGGCACCGATGCGCCGCCGAACCCCGAGGCCGAACCGGGGAACATCACCGGCGGCAAGGACCCCCACCACGCGCTGAACAACCCGGTCGACGATCCGGACCTGACCGAGTACCCGGACCCCTACGAGAAGCGCGAGGACCCACGGGACCCGCTCGACCCCGACGAATCTCCGTTCGGCGAGGAGCCTCACCCGCAGACCGGCGCCGGGAGCACCAGCGAACCGCCGCTCGAGCAGGATCCCGAAGTCGAGGACGGCGGCAGACCGCCGCGCCGCGACAACCTCGACGGCTGAGCGACGCCGCCAGGTCAATATGGTGTCCTTGTCCGGCGGGGGGCACCGAACAAGCAGAAGACGACCGAAGCAGAGGAATTCATGAGCGCAACCGCAGGCCCCGCCACCGTCGAGTCGATCGATCCCGCCACCGGCGAGGTGGTCGAGACCTACGAGATCTTCTCCGAGGGGCAGATCGACGCCGCCCTCGACCTCGCCCATTCCGCCTTCGGCGAGTGGCGCCGCAGCCCCTGGGCGCGACGCGCCGAGTTGATGAACGGCGTCGCCCGCGAGCTGCGCGCGATGGACGACGAGCTCGCCGAGACGGTCAGCCGCGAGATGGGCAAGCCGATCACGGAAGCGCGCGCGGAAGTCGAGAAGTGCGCCCGGGCGGCCGACTACTACGCCGAGCACGGCGAGGGCTTCCTCGCGTCGGAGTCGATCGACACCGGGGACGGCCGCAAGGTCGCCGTCCACAAGCGCCCGCTGGGCGCGATCCTGGCGATCATGCCGTGGAACTACCCGCTCTGGCAGGCGATGCGGGCGGCGGGGCCGATCGTCTCCGCGGGGAACACGTTCGTCCTCAAGCACGCCTCCAACGTGACCGGCTGCGGCCTGCTGCTGGAGCGGGTCTTCGAGCGCGCGGGCGCCGCCGACGGCGTCTTCAAGACGATCGTCGTCTCCGGCCGCAAGGCGAGCGAGCTGATCGGCGACCGGCGGATCGCCGGCGTCACCCTGACCGGATCGGACGCCGCCGGCGTCGCGGTCGGCGAGGCGGCCGGCCGGGCGATCAAGCCGGTGGTGCTGGAGCTCGGCGGCTCGGACCCCTTCATCGTGCTGGATGACGCCAACCTCGAGAAGGCGGTCGAGGTCGCGGTCACCGCGCGCTTCCAGAACACCGGCCAGAGCTGCATCGCCGCGAAGCGCTTCATCGTCGTCGAGGCGGTCGCCGAGGAGTTCGAAGAGCGCTTCGCCGCGGCGGCGAAGCAGCTCCGGCGCGGGGCCCCGCTGGACCCCGAGACCCAGCTCGGCCCGATGGCCCGTGAGGATCTGCGCGACGAGCTCGCCGGGATCGTCCGCGCCTCCGAGGCGGCGGGGGCGCGCATCGTCACCGGCGGCGAGGCGCCGGACGAGAAGGGCGCTTGGTACGAGCCGACCGTCGTCTCGGCGACCCACGACTCGCAGGCGCCGGTGATGCGCGAAGAGACCTTCGGCCCGGTCGCCGCGGTGGTCCGCGTCGCCGACGAGGCGGCGGCGGTCGCCCTCGCCAACGAATCTGAGTTCGGCCTCGGCTCGAGCCTCTGGACCCAGGATCTCGAGCGCGCCGAGCGCCTCGCCGCCGACATCGAGGCAGGCATGGTCTTCGTCAACGCGATGACCGCCTCGGACCCCCGCATCCCCTTCGGCGGCGTGAAGCGCTCGGGCATCGGCCGCGAGCTGGGCGGCGAATTCGGCATGCGCGCCTTCCTCAACATGCAGTCCGTGGTCATCACCGAGGTCTAGCGGGACCGTCCCAGCCCGCCCCCTCGGGCGAGTTCGCAGAAATCCGCGGATAGCGCGGAGAACTGCGAACTCGCCGAATCGATGATCTAGGCTCGCCGGGTGCGGGTCGCCACCTGGAACGTCAACTCGGTCAAGCAGCGGGTGCCGCGCCTCTTGCCTTGGCTGGACGACCGGGCGCCCGACGTCGTCTGCCTGCAGGAGACGAAGCTCGCCGACGCCGGGTTCGAGGAGCTGCTCGGTGATGAGCTGCGGGGGCGCGGCTACGAGTGGGCGGCGCACGGCGAAGGGGCCTGGAACGGGGTCGCGATCCTCTCGCGGGTCGGCCTCGAGGACGTGGTTCCGGGACTGCCCGGTGGGCCGGGATTCCCGGAGCCGGAGGCGCGCGCCGTCGCGGCGACCTGCGATGGCGTCCGGATCTACTCGATCTACGTGCCCAACGGCCGCGAACCGGACTCCGACCACTACAGGTACAAGCTCGAGTGGCTGGCGGCGCTGCGCGACGACGTGTCCGCCGGGCCCGACGCGGTGATGGTCTGCGGCGACATGAACATCGCGCCGACCGACGCCGACGTCTTCGACCCGGCCGCCTACGAGGGCCACACGCACGTGACGCCGCCGGAGCGCGCGGCACTGGCCGAGCTGCAGGCGACCGGCCTCCACGACGTGGTCCGCGATCGTTGGCCCGACACCGAACGCGTCTTCAGCTACTGGGACTACCGCGCCGGCATGTTCCACAAAGACCTGGGGATGCGGATCGACCTGATCCTCGCCGGGGACCCGGTCGCGGCGCGGGTCAAGGCCGCATGGATCGACCGCAAGGCGCGCAAAGGCAAAGGCCCGAGCGACCACGCGCCGGTGATCGTCGACCTCGACGAGGCGCCCGACGGCGACATCGGCCCGGTCGTCCCACCCCCCTCGCGCCCGGTCACCACCCGCGGCGCCGCAAAACTCCCCCAGTCGCGCGACTAGATGTTGATGGGCCGAGAACCCCTGATATAGAGGACTTTTAGGCCCATCAACATCGAGGGCTACCAGCGGACGACGCGGCCGCGGACAGTGAGGCTCGCGGGCGGGCGCAGGGTGCCGAGCGGGCTCCAGGTCATGCCGAGCTTGCGCTGGTCGACCTCGGCGTGCGCCTCGATCTCGAACTCCTCGCCGAAGGATCTCACCGTCGCGGTGACGTCGAGCGGCGTGCTCGCGCCGGCGGCGCGCAGGGCGCCGCGCACGTGGAGCGTCTCGCCGTCGAGCGCGGCCGATTCCGACTCGAAGCGCACCTCCAGATGCTCGTCGGCGTCGAAGAAGTCGGCCGAGCGCAGGTGGGCGTCGCGCTTGGCGTTGCCGGTGCGGATACCGGCGGCGTCGATCGTCAGCTCGATCGCCGGGCGCGCTTCCAGGTCGAGGGTGCCTCGGTAGCGGGTGAAGCGGCCCTTCACGGTCCCGATCACTCCATATAGGAGCGGGACGCGAAACTCGACGCTGGAGCGCTCCGGGTCGAGGATCCAGGTCCCCTTCTCCAGTTGATCGGCCGGGCCGGTGGCGGTTTCGGTGTCGAAGAACATGGGCTGCGCCCTCCTCTCGGGTTGGTCACATCGCCCTCACGGCGCGTGTCTGTTTCCATGACACGAAGCGAAAGGGGTTTGTGACCGATGACTGAAGGCGACCTGATCGTCAGCGCATTCGAGGAGCAGCGGCCGCACCTGCGGGCGGTCGCCTACCGCATGCTGGGCTCGACCAGCGAGGCGGACGACGCGGTGCAGGAGGCCTGGCTGCGACTGAGCCGCAGCGACGCCGAGGAGATCGAGAACCTCGGCGGCTGGCTGACCACCGTGGTGGCACGGATCTGCCTGAACATGCTGCGCTCGCGCAACTCTCGCCGCGAGCAGCCGCTCGACGTCCACATGCCAGACCCGATCGTCGCCCCGATCGACGGCACCGACCCCGAGCACGAGGCGCTGCTCGCCGACTCGGTCGGCATCGCGATGCTGATGGTGTTGGAGACGCTGAGCCCGGCGGAGCGGCTCGCGTTCGTCCTGCACGACATGTTCGGCGTGCCCTTCGACGAGATCGCGCCGATCGTCGACCGCAGCCCCGACGCCGCGCGCCAGCTCGCCAGCCGCGGCCGGCGCCGCCTGCGGGCGGCCGACCCCGCCCCCGAGCCCGACCTCGACGCCCAGCGCGAGGTGGTCGAGGCGTTCATCGCCGCCGCCCGCCAGGGCGACTTCGAGCGGCTGGTCAGCGTCCTCCACCCCGACGTGGTGCTGCGCGCCGACTTCGGCCCGGATCGCGAGCCCCGGGAGGTGCGCGGCGCCGAGGCGGTCATCGCCCAGGCCCGCACCTTCGCCAACCTCGGCCTCGAAGGCCGCATGGTCCGGGTCAACGGCGCGATCGGCACGGTCTCCCTGCGCGACGGCGAGCTCTTCTCGGTCGGCGCGGTCAAGGTCCGGGAGGGCCGGATCGTCGAGATCGACTTCCTCGCCGATCCGGCCCGCCTCGCGGTGCTCGATGTCAGCTGGCTCGCTGCCTAAGGGCGGGGGCCAGCGGGATCTCGCAGTTCGCCGAGAACCCCTGCGACTCGATCCCGAGCGCCACGTTGTTGCGGGTGGAGAAGTTCGAGAAGGCGACGTAGGCGGTCAGCTCGATCAGCCCGGCCTCGCCGAGCGCCTCGAGCAACCGGGACGAGAGCTCGTCGGTGACGGTGAGCGGGGTCGACGACATCGCCTCCGCGTACTCCATCACGTCGCGCTCGAGCGGGCTGAAGGCGTCGGACTCGCGCCAACGCGGCACCTGGCTCGCCACCGCCGGGTCCAAATCATGATTCAGCGCGGTGAAGTAACCGATGTCGAGGCACCAGCTGTAGCCGACGTAAGCGGCGACCGCCATGTGCGCGAACGACTTGAGCCTCGCGTCGACCGCGGGCCAGGTGTCCGCCTTCATCCCGAACTCGAGCGCCGCCTCCATCACCGGCGGGTTGTGCCACCCGACCTCGAGCGGCTCCGGCACCTGCCCGCCGAAGAGCGCCAGCTTGCTCTCGTCGAAGCCCGTCATCTCTGCCTTCTGGACACGTAGAGCCATGTTGTCCTCCTTAGGGATCTAGCGGTTGATCTAGGACGTGCCTAGAGGGAGGACACGAGGGGACCCGCTCGTGTGACGAGCCGCGATGCGGGCGGAGGGACTTGAACCCCCACGGGCCGAAGCCCACCAGGACCTAAACCTGGCGCGTATTCCAATTCCGCCACGCCCGCGTGGCGCCTTGCGGCTTAACGAGCGGTCAATTGCCGCGTCGCACGTAGATTCTATGATCGTGGCGTGCCTGTAGGGGAGGTGAGACCGGGCTACGAGCTGTGGCGCCCGAATCGGGAGAAGGCCGCTTCGGTGACCACCAAGTGGCTGACCGTGCTGCTCTTGCTGCTGACCGCCGGGCTGGCGGCGCTGATCACGATCGGCGGCTGGAGCGTGCTCGAGGGCGGCAACGGCATGGGATTCGTCTGCGCGATCTACGCGATCCTCTACTTCTGCTTCGCCTTCCTGGTGGCGCGCTGGCGCCGCGGCATCCTGCCGCTGGCGGCGGCCCTGTCGATGATCCTGGCGATCTTCTGCGCCGTCGGCGCCGACAGCTGGTTCGCCCGCGACAAGTCGGGCTTCAGCGAAGCGGCCCTCTCCTCCTCGCTGGTCGGAGTGCTGGTGATCATCCTCGCGGTGGTCCAGTTGGCGGTGATCGTCGTCGCCCTCTACGGCTTCAACCAGGCCTGGAACGTGGAGGAGGAGCGCCCGATCGGCAACGGCGAGAACTACGGCGCCGGCGCCGGCGGCGGCACCGCTCCCCAGCCCGCCTGAGCGCCACCCTCGTTCCGCTGTTCTTTATGGCCCTCACAGCGCCATAAAGAACAGCGGAACGAAGGCTGCTATGCCGGAGGAGGGACTCGAACCCTCAAGCCCGTAAGGGCAATCGATTTTGAGTCGATCGCGTATGCCAATTCCGCCACTCCGGCGCGGGTGCCGCGTGGGAACTGTAGAGCGGTCTAGTCGGTGGAGACGGCCAGGTGGCTCGGACGGCGGTGCTCGGGCGTGCTCGGGGCGCGGTCGCGCCCGGCGCGGATGCGCAGCCAGGCGAGCGCGGCGAAGCCCCAGGCCCCGACCACCAGGAGGGCGCCGAGCACGTCGCTCGGGTAGTGCCAGCCGAGGATCACGACCGAGAAGCCGACCGCGGCGGTGATCGCGACCCCGGCCACGGCGGCCCCTGGGCGACGGACGGCGGGGACGACGAGCAGCAGGGCGACGGCGACCGAGGCGGCCGCGGTGGTATGGCCGCTCGGGAAGGAGTCCGGCCAGGGCAGTTCGATGCCGTGTTCGAAGGCCTTGTGGCGGGCGTGTTCGAGCGTCGTCTTCAGCACCTGGGTGGTGAGGTTGGCGCCGGCGACTACGACGACCGCGGCGAGCACCTCGCGCCGCCGCCCGTACCGCAGGCCGATCGCGCAGGCGAGCGCCAGCAGAACGAGGAGCGAGGAGAGGTCGCCGAGGTTGACCAGCACCGCGGCGAGCGCGTGGATCGGGCCGGAATCCCGCTCGAAGTGGAGCATGACCCGCAGGTCGAGGCGTTCGAACGGCCCGAAGGAGTAGGCGACGAAGGCCAGCGGCGCGATCGCGAGCGCGCAGGTGATCGCGGCGAAAAGCGCCCGTTTCACGCGTGGGGCCATCTGGAGACGGTAGCGGCCGCGCCTGAGCGGAAGCTCAAGCGACGGCGCCCGTCAGGCCGCGAGGTGGACTTCGTGGAAGCTGACGGCCGCGGCCGTCGCCAGCACGTACTCGTCGACCTTGAGCAGCAGGCCCCCTTCGACCAAGGTCGTGATCGCACGCGCGGCAAGCTCCACGTCGCCGATGCGCGCCATCACCGCCTCGATGCGCAGTTCCGAAGGCCGTTCGGCGAGGACCAGCCGCAGGATGATCGCCTGCGCCTCCCTCTCCCGATCGGCGTCGTGAACGATCCGCAGCCGCACCGGCCGCTCGCTCGGTTTCACCTCCGCGACGGTGTCGCGAGGCCCAATTGCGTCTATGTCATGAGTCTCTACGAACATATGTTCGTAGTGTGGCACCGTTTCCGGCGGAAAACTGGGGCCGCGCCGGACGCCCCCGAGGACGGTCAGTCGGCGGCGACGACGTCGGCGAGGGTCTTGCCGCTGAGGACCGACTGCGGGGACTCGGCCGCGACGTCGGAGCCGGGGCGCGCGGCGTCGTCCTTGCGCTTGACCAGGAGCCACTGGGGCTTCTCCCCCGGCCGCGTCCGTTGTAGAGCGAAGCCGCCCTCGAGCTTCTCCCCGTGCAGGACGAAGACCGCGTGGCCGCGCTCGATCGCCTCCGGCCAGGCCACCCGGCCGCCCTGCTCGTAGGTCCCCCGGTCCCAGACGATCACGCCGCCCTCCCCCGCCTTCCCCTCGAAGTCGTTGTGGGACTTCTGGTGGTCCTCGACCTGCACCGCGAGCCGTTTCCGCGCCGGGTCCATCGAGGGGCCTTTCGGCACCGCCCAGGAGCGCATCACCCCGTCGACCTCCAGCCGCAGGTCCCAGTGGTGCGCGGTCGCCTGGTGCTCCTGGACGACGAAGACGCCGGCGCTGACGCCGCGGATCGCGAACTGCTCGTGGCCTTCGACCTTGCCCTTCTCGACCTCGACCTCCTCGACGGCGGCGCCGCGCGGCCCCTCGCGGAGCCACTCGACGAACGGATCGACAGCCCCATCAGCCCCCTCCGCCTGGACGAGCACCGTCCCGTCGTCCCCATTCCGCACCCAGCCGAACACCCCAAGCTCACGCGCCCGTCTCACCGCCGCTTCCCGAAAGCCAACCCCCTGCACGCGCCCCCGCACCCTGACCCGCAGGCCCGTCCCTTCAGCTTTCCCGCTCCTGGCCACGAGACCGTTGTACCCGATGTAGGCAGGATGGGAAGACCCCCGAACGAACCTCCCGCTGTTCGTGAGGGAGGGGGTCTTCCCATCCGGCCGTACGCTCGTGCCTAACCGTCTCCCATCCGGCCGTACGCCCGTGCCTAACCGTCCCGTGACCTAGCCGTCCCTCGGCACCGGCGTAGCCGCCGACCGCAGCGCCCCGGCACTCGCCGCGACGACCAAGGCGATCGCCACCGCTTCGATCCAGTCGAGCCCCTGCCCGAGCGCGATGAAGCCGACCAGGGCCGCGACCGCCGGCTCGAGGCTCATCATCACGCCGAAGACCGCGTTCGGCAGGCGCCGCAGCGCCTCGATCTCGAGCGCGTAGGGCAACGCCGAGCTGAGCAGCCCGACGCCGAAAGCCCGCGCCAGCACCCCGGCCGACCCCATCTCACCGCCGCCCGCCGCGATCCCCGGCGGGGCGAGGACCAGCGCCGAGATCGCCATCGCGGCGGCCAGCCCGCCGAGCCCCTCCGAGCGCCCGCCGATCCGGGAGCTCAGCAGGATGTAACAGGCCCAGAAGCCGCCGGCGGCCAGTGCCAGGACGGCGCCGAAGAGGTCGATCGAGCCGCCGCCGAAGTCCCCCGACAGCAGCACGATGCCGAGTGCCGCCACGCCCGCCCAGATGAGGTCGCGACGCCGGCGCGAGCCGAAGACCGCCACCGCCAGCGGCCCGGTGAACTCGAAGGTGACGGCGACGCCGAGCGGCAGCCGGTCGATCGCCTCGTAGAAGCAGAGGTTCATCGCCGCCAGGGTCAGGCCGAAGAGGGCGACGTCGCGCAGCTCCGCGCGCCGCACCCGGGCGACGTCGCGGTGGGCGACCGCCAGCAGGATCAACGCCGCGAAGAAGCCGCGGAGGAAGACCGCGCCCGCCGGCCCGACCCGGCCGAAGAGCGTCGTCGCCAACGCCGCCCCGCACTGGACGGAAGAGATCGAGCCGACGACCATCCCCACCGCCACCGCCGGGTTGCCGCGGATGCCGGCACCGGCGGGTCGGGCGGCGCTGCCGGTGCCGGGAGTCGTCGCCATCCGATCCACGCTAGCCATTGCCTTGCCCACGCTGCCGCGCCGCCGCCCGAAAAGGCACAATCCCCGCCGTGCGCCGACGACTCGCCGCCATCGCCCTGCTCGCCTGCGCGGTCGCGGCCCTCCTCGCCGTCGCCGCCTCCGGCGCCGAAAGCGGCGCCGCGCCGATGTGCCGCGGGGAGCGCGCGACGATCGTCGGGACGAACGGCGACGACGTCATCCAGGGCACCGAAAAAGCCGACGTGATCTGGGCTGGGCCGGGTGACGACACCGTCTACGGCGGGCTCGGCAACGACCTCGTCTGCGGCGGCGCGGGCGAGGACCTGATCCACGGCGGCCGCGGCAACGACTGGCTCGACGGCGACGCCGGCACCGATCGCGTCTACGGCGACCTCGGCGACGACCACGTCGGCGGCGGCTCCGGCGGCCGCGACGAAGTGAGCGGCGGGCTCGGCATCGACACCGTCAACGGCGGCCCCGGCAACGAAGACCTGGTCCGCGGCGATTATGGCTACGACCGCATGGACGGCGGCCCCGGCAAGGGCGACATCGCCTCCCTCTCCACCTCGGTCGCGGGCCTCAAGGGCAGCGGCGTCTGGGTCTCCCTCCCCCGCCACAAGGCGCTCGGCGACGGCCACGACCGCCTCTTCCGCTTCGAGTCGATCGAAGGCACGGCGTTCCACGACACGCTGATCGGCGACGGGCGCTCGAACGTGATCCTGGGCGGTCCCGGCAACGACACGATCAAAGGCGGAGGCGGGCGCGACACGCTGAACGGAGGCCAGGGCGACGACCGCTGCCAGGGCGGCCCGACGCGGATCTCCTGCGGGAAGGAACCGGCACCTGTCGGCTCCGCCTACGTCACCCTCGACCCCGACGCGGCGGGCGGCGCCGGCCTGCAGATCGTCGGCGGCGCCGGCCCCGACCACTTCCAGGTGTCCTTCGCCGAAGAAGCGGTCGAAGTGAAGCCGGCGACCGCGAGCGCGACCGAATCCGCGGCGCCCGGTGGCGGCAGCCCTGGCACCGCGGCGCCCGAGACCACCACCACCGGCGTCTTCACCGTGACCGCGGCGGCGCGGCTGGCGGCGGGCGAAGGCTGCGCGCGGACGGTCGGGAACCCGAAGCAGGTCACCTGCCCGGCGCTCGGCCCGGCCCGCTGGCTGATGGCCGACCTCGGCCCCGGCAACGACAGCCTGACGGTCGAAGGCAGCCTCGAAAAGATCGACTTCGTCCGCGTCAACGGCGGCGACGGCAACGACACGATCAAGGGCGGCCCCGAGGAAGACCTGCTGCAGTCCGGGCCCGGCTCCGACCACGTCTACGGCGGCGACGGCTCCGACGGGCTGATCGGCGGCCTGCCCGGCCCGACCTACCTCTACGGCGAAGGCGGCGGCGACCTGCTGGCGGCGGGCGGCGGCTGCGCGGGCGGCACCCTCGACGGCGGCCCCGGTGAAGACGACGCGTCGTTTGCCGAGACGCAGGCCCACCCCGGCACGCTCTACATCTCGCTCGCCCAGGGCTGGGCCTGGATCGACGCGATCAAAGGCTGCGACAAGGTCCGCCTCCCCCGCTCCGACGAGGACATCGAGGGCTCCTTCGACAACGACGTGCTGATCGGCGACACGCGCGACAACGTGCTGATCGGGCAGCCCGGCGTCGACAGCTTCTTCGGCCGCGGCGGCAACGACGTGATCGTCGCCGTCGACAGCGTCAAGGACTGGTACATCCAGTGCGGCGAAAAAGGCCGGCCGGAAGGGATCGCGATCGTCGACACGGTCGACCCCGCACCGCAGGACTGCGCCAAGGTCAAGGTCGCCAAGCCGACCGCCGGGCTGAACAAGTCCGCGCACGGCAACGGGACGCGGAGCCACAGCGGCGAAGACTGACCCGCGGGGCCGCAACCGGCGTCGTGGGCCTCAGGCGCGCTCAGGGCAGACGGCGTCGTGGGCCTCCCGGCGCGCTCAGGGCAGGTGCTGCAGGCGCCAGCCGAGCGACGGTTCGCCCACCGACCCCGCCGCGACCACCGGCGTCCGCTCGACCCCGCTCGCCCCGCGCACCATCAGGGTCCCCCACCGTTCGCCCCCCTCGGCGCTGCGGCGCGCCTTGCCGATGCTGAGGTGGACGACGGTCTTCTTCCCCGGCCAGCCGACCTCGCGCAGCGGGCGCTTGGTCTTGACCTTGACCTTGTCGCCGTCGGCGTTTTCCAGCGTCATCACGGTCGTGCCCGCGGGGACCACGACGCGGTTCTTCACCGCGTCGGCGACCGAGCCGGCGAGCGCGTCGGCCCCCGCCAGCGCCGCGCTGACCAGTTCGCCGTCGCGCTGGCCGAAGATCGCGCCGAGCACGGTGAAGGTCTTGCCGCCGACCGTCATCCGCTTGGCGAAGAGCAGGCAGCCGCCCGCCGCTTCGTCGGAGCCGGTCTTGATCCCGACGTAGCCGTCGTGGCCGACCAGCCCGTTGTAGTTGAGGACGGTGCCGACGACCGGCAGCCGGGTCGAGGGCTTGGCGACGATTTCGGCGAAGATCGGATCCTGCATCGCCGCCCGCGCCAACTTCACCTGATCGCGGGCGGTCGAGACCGTGCTCGCTTCGAAGCCGCTGGGGTCCGTGTAGGTCGTCTGGGACATCCCCAGTTCCTTCGCGGTCGCGTTCATCTGCGCGACGAAGGCTTCGATCGAGCCCGCGTTGTGGACCGCGAGGAGCGCCGCGATGTTGTTGGCCGAAGGCAGCATCAGCGCCTCGAGCAGCTGGCGCTCCGAGAGCGTCTCCCCTTTGCGCACCTCCACCGTCGACTGGTCTAGCGCCACCCTTTCGTGCCATTCGTCGACCTGGGCCTGGCCGATCCGCACGCGGAAGCCTTCCTCGCCCGGCGCCAGCGGGAACTGCTTCAAGGTCAGGTAGGCGGTCATCACCTTGGCGACGCTGGCGATCGGCACCGGCTCCTGGCCGCCGGTCGAGCCGAGGCTGCCGACGCCCTCGACCCCGACCGTCGCCTCCCCTTCGCTCGGCCAGGCAGGCTTGAAGGGCTTGCCGGGCAGCTTGACCGCCTTCGGCACCACCCGGTGGACCGCCAGGTAGGGCATCGTCTTCGTCTCGGCCCGGACCAGCGCCGCGGCGACGAGGACGACCAGCAGGACGACGGCGATGAGCGGCAGCAGCCACAGGCGACGGCGCCGCGGCGGCGGCGTCGGACGGCGATATCTCAACGGTTCGACGGTGCTCGCCACGTCCCCCGAAGGTAGCTGAGAGGCAGGAAGCCACCCGCCAACCCCGATGTCGATGGGCCGAAAACCTGTCTATATGTCAGGTTTTCGGCCCGTCAACACCGTCCCTATGGGCAGACGACGATCAGCTGGAAGTCGCTGTCCTCGTTGTTGCCGTCTTTGTCCCTGGTGTGGACTTCGATCGCGTTCGGGTTGGCGGGCGAGGTGTTCGTCTGCGCGTAGCCTGGCTGCGGCGGCGAGGTGCCGTCGTTGTTGCGGCCGGCGACGGCGGCGCAGTCGGTGATGTTGATCGGGAAGATCACGGTCACGGCGCCGTTCGCCTCGGTGGCGCTGATGACGCCGGCGTCGGAGGCCCGCGTCAGGGTCGCGTTGCCTTTCCCGGCGGGGTTGTGGACGACCGCCCAGAAGGTGTGCGTCGTGCGCTTCGCCAGCGGCACCTCGCCCAGCTTCTCGACGTTGATCTGGTATCCGGTCAGCGTGTTCTTCTTGAGCTTGCCGCCGCCGATCGACTGCTTGACGATCGAGTTGCCGTTGATGCGGCCGGCCGCGTAGGCGGTGCCGCCGAGCGCGGCGACCAGGGCAACCAGGGCGACGATCATCGCCGGCGAGGGGCATCGGCGCTTCAGCTTCTCCAGCATCGTTGACTCCCTTCCTGAGTCGATGAGTGAGCTCGCACCGAATCGCCTACCCGCCGGCCGCGCAAGGAACCCCGGGGCCCGGGCGGGCGGCCGCGCCGCCGCCCGCCCGGAGACGCCGCCTTCGAGCTACCGGGTCGGATCCGGGACGATGCGGATGTAGGACTTCGGTTCCTTCCACTCGCCGAACAGCTCTTTCGCTTCCTCCTCTTTCACCGAGCCGGAGATGATCACGTCGTCGCCGCTGTTCCACTGCGCCGGGGTCGACACTTTGTTGTTGGCGGTCAGCTGCAGCGAGTCGATCACCCGGAGCACCTCGTCGAAGTTGCGCCCGGTGCTCATCGGGTAGACGAGGATGAGCTTGACCTTCTTGTCGGGACCGATGACGAAGACGTTGCGGACCGTCTGGTTGTCGGCGGCGGTGCGCTCCGAGGCATCGCCGGAGGCGTCGGCGGGGAGCATCTCGTAGGCCTTCGAGATCGCAAAGTCGGCGTCTGAGATCAGCGGGTAGTTCGGCGCCGTGCCCTGGGTCTCCTCGATGTCCTTCGACCAGCCCTCGTTGCTCTCGAGCGGGTCGACCGAGAGGCCGATGATCTTGGTGTTCCGCTTCGCGAACTCGGGCTCGATCGCGGCCATGTAGCCGAGCTCGGTCGTGCAGACCGGCGTGAACGCCTTCGGGTGCGAGAACAGCACGCCCCAAGAGTCGCCCAGCCAGTCGTGGAAGCTGATGTGCCCCTCGGTCGTCTCCGCCTCGAAGTTGGGGGCTTCGTCCCCAAGTCTCAATGCCATTTTGACTCCTCTTCCTTAATTCCGATCAGGTTTAAGTAGATTAGCGTGGGCCGATCCCGGTCTTCAGGTCAGCATGCCTACCAACGATCGCGGCGGCCATCGCAAGCAGCGCCAAGGACATCCGCGGCGGATCGTGGCGAGGCCGGCCGTCTCCGGGCCGCTCGCGCCGGCGAGCGAGCCGGTGGCGAGCTTCGCCTGGGGACGGAGCCGGGGAGGCTGGCGCCGGGGGAAGGATGAGGCCCCGCAAGCCGGCGCCCAGGAGGGACGGGGCCCCGCAAGCTGGCGTTCAGGGAAGGGGACCCGGCCCTCTCGCCACGGCCCTGGCAGGTTGTGGCCGTGGCGAGAGGGCCGGGTATGAAAGGCGTGGAAGGACCCTCGCGGGAGGGTCACGGGAGGGTCACGGAACCGTCACCGAGGTCCGACCTCGTCACGAAAAGCGTGAGAACTCCCCGCTTCCTCCCGTGTTGTCCAACAGCCACGGGCGCGCTGTCGACTTCAGGGCCCCCATAGGGGCCCTGAAGTCGACAGCGCGTCCCCGACCCCTCGATCCCGGCCGGAAAAGGGCCTCCCGGGGCCGGAAGGTGTGACGTTCTCGGCATCTTCGTCACCGATCCGGCCGAGGTGTGGGATCTCCTGGACGGGATCGTCACGGAAGTCCGACCTCCCCCCGGTCCCTGTGACGCCTCCGTCACGGAAGTCCGACCTCCTCACGTCCCTGTGCCGCCTCCCCCACGAAAGCCTCACGTCCCGGGCGCCTCATGGGGGTCACAGCCTGCCAGGACCCCATGAGGCGCCCGGGACCACCATCAACGCACCTCGGACGGCGCCAGCCCCCCGGACCCCCCGCCGTCCATCGTGGAATCAACCATCTAGCCTTGCCCCCGATGACGCGACCCGACGATCCCAACGCCCTGGTGGCTGCCGAGCTGGCGGAGCTCGAGGCGCTCGCCGCGGCGCTGCCGGAGGGAGAGGTCGACGGCGTGCCGCCGGTGCAGGGCCCGCAGGACTGGGAATGAGCACGACGGGTTCGGCGGCGGAACGGGTCGAGGCGGCGATCGCCGCGACGGAGCGACTGAACCCGACCCTCAACGCCTACCTCCACGTCGATCGCGAAGGGGCGCGGGCGGAGGCGGCGGAGATCGACGCGATCCGCGCGGCCCGCGGGACGCCCGGACCGCTCGCCGGCATGCCGGTCTGCGTCAAGGACATCGTCGACGTCGCCGGAATGCCGACCACCGCGGGCGGCGCGGAATGGGTCCGGCGCCCCGACGAGGACGCGACGGTCGTCGCGCGGCTCCGGGCGGCGGGGGCGGTCGTCGTCGGCAAGGGCAACACCAACGAGTTCGCCTGCGGGATCGACGGCCGCAACCCACACAAGGGCGACTGCCGCAACCCCCGGGACCCGGGCCGGCTCAGCGGCGGCTCCAGCTCAGGCCCGGCGGCGGCGGTCGCCGCGGGCATGGCCGAGGCCGCGGTCGGCTCCGACACCAGCGGCTCGATCCGCGTCCCGGCCGCCCTCTGCGGCGTCGTCGGCATCCGCCCCACCCGCGGGCTCGTCCCCGCCGACGGGGTCGTGCCGCTCGCCTGGAGCCTCGACGCGATCGGCCCGCTCGCCCGTGACGTCGCCACCGCCGCGCTCCTCCTCGACGTCCTCGCGGGGCGCCCGCCGGCGCCGGCGCCGCGGCCGGAGGTCGACGGGCTGCGGCTCGGGGCCGCGAGCGCGCTGATGAACCTCGCCGAGGAGCGGGTGCTCGACGCGATCGGCGCCGCCGCGATCGGGCTCCGCGAGGCGGGCGCCGAGGTCGTCGACTGCGAGCTCCCCGACCTCGGGCGCGCGACGGAGATCCACCGGATCGTCCAGGCATGCGAGGTCGCCGCCGCCCACGCGCCCTGGTTCGAGCGCCAGCGCGACCGCTACGCGCCCGAGGTGCGGGCGCGGATCGAGGCCGGCTACGGCCTCTCCGCCGAGGCCTACCTGCGCGCCCAGCGCCACCGCCGCCTCTTCACCCGCGCGTTCGCCGCGGCGATGGACGGCCTCGACGCCGTCCTCGCTCCCGCCTCCCCGTTGCTCGCGCCGCCCGTGGAGGCCGAGGACGTCACCGTCCGCGGCGAACGCCGCCCCGTCCGCGCCGCCCTCCTCTCCTGCGTCGCCCCGCTCAGCCAGCTCGACTGCCCGATGGTCGCGGTCCCGGCCGGGGTCCGCGAGGGCCTGCCGGTCGGCCTGCAGCTGATCGGCCGACCGGGGTCCGAGGCCCTGCTGCTGCGGATCGCGGCGGCGATCGAGTCGACCGTCGGGACAATCGGCCCGCCGTCCTTGTAAGGTCAAAACTGGGTATGCGCCTATTGATCTTGACCGACGATCCGTCCGCCGAGGCGAACCTCCGCGAGCCGCTGGCGGAGATCGCCGACGGCGAAGACCTCGAGGCGAAGGTGGTCGCACCGCTGCGCCCCGAGTCGACGCTCGACCTCGTCACCGGCGACATCGACGAGGCCAAGAAGGCAGCCGAAGAGCGCGCCGCGCGCTCCGCCGAAGAAAGCGAAGCGGCGGCGATCGTCACCCGTGCCGACGCCGCTGTCGGCGACGCCGACCAGCTGCTGGCGATCGCCGACGCCCTGGCCGGATTCGAAGCCGAGCACATCGTCCTCGTCGACCCCGACGACGAAGCCCTCGCCGCCGCGGCGCGTGAGCGCTTCGGCCTGCCGGTCACGGAGCTGTCGGCGGGCTAGGCGTCGATCCGCGGCGTTCGCATTTCTGGTCGCTATCCGGTCATTTCTGCGAACGCGCCCGGCGGCCGGCCCCCGTCTCCTCAGCCTCCGCCGCCTCGCGCAATTTGTCCAGCGAGCGGCGCAGCAGCCGGGAGACGTGCATCTGGGAGCAGCCGATCCGCAGGGCGATCTCGGTCTGCGGCAGTTCCTCGGCGAAGCGCAGTCGGAGAACCTCGCGTTCGCGGTCGCCCAGGATCGGCAGCACCGACTCCATCGCCAGGCGGTCCTCGACCAGGTCGAAGTTGCCGTCCGGGCGGCCGACCCACTCGGCGCCGGAAGCTTCGTCGGGATCCTCGCCGACCGGCGGCGCGTCAAGGGACAACGGCTTGCGGTTGTGCTGGGCCTCGAGCACCTCGAGCACCTCGCCGGCATCGATGCCGACCTGCTCGGCCAGCTCCTCGACCGAGGGCGGGCGACCCAGCTCCAAGGTCAGCTTTTCGGTCGCCTTCTCGACCTCGGCCATCCGGTCGTGGACCGACCGCGGCACCCGCACGGTCCACACTTTGTCGCGGAAGTAGCGCTTGAGCTCACCGAGGATGGTCGGCTTGGCAAAGCCCGCGAAGGGCGTGCCGCGGCCGGGGTCGAAGCGATCGACCGCGTTCAGCAGGCCGAGGCTGGCGACCTGGAGCAGATCGTCATACGGCTCCGAGACGCCGGCGTAACGACTTGCCATCCGCCGCGCCAGCGGCATGTAGAGCTCGACCAGCTCGGCGCGAGCCGCCTGGTCTCGGTGCTCGATGAAGCGGTGCCACAACTGCCGCTCGGTAACTCGATCGCGGGTCCCACTCACTACTGCACTCATCGCTCCTCCTATCAATCTGTGCCATGAGAATGCGATACCGGCGCCCGCCCATGGGCTCGTCGGAGGAGCGTGCGGTGCGTCGGAATCTATGGGGACGGCAGTGGCCGTCGCCGATGTCCTACCCACCGATCTGGAACCGCAATCCAACGATTCGCGAAACGCGCACGAAAAAACGACCGGGGGGACGCTCGTCGCCTGCCGCGCGCGTAGCCTTCGCGCTCAGAAGCTCGGTCGCGTCGCCTTTGAGACGGCTCCCCGCTCGGCTTCCGCGGGCGCCGGTCTCTCCCGGTCGCAAGAATCAACCTACCTCCCGAGCCGCCACGCGCAAGAGGGCGCCGCCCGACGATCCCGCAAAAACCGTGACTCTTGTGCTCAAGCCGTGATCGAGACGTAACCCGGAAGGGAGCGGACGCGCTGCAGCCACTCCCCGATCGCCTCGAACCGGCCCATCTCGAAACCGCCCTCGTGGGCCACGTGGGTATAGGCGTAGAGGGCGAGGTCGGCGACCGTCGCGCCGTCCCCGACGAAGAACTGGCGGCCGCGGAGGTGCCGCTCCATCGCCTCCAGCGCCCGGTAGCCACCCTCGAGCTTCGCCGCCGCCTCGCGCGCGTCGCCCTCGATCCCGGCCTCCGCCCAGAACCGCAGCACCGCGATGTTCGGCTCGTGGCTGTACTGCTCGAAGAACATCCACTGCAGCGCCTGCGCCCGCGCGTAGCGATCCGCCGGCAGGTACTCGTTCCCCTCCGCGAAGTAGACGAGGATCGCGTCCGACTCCGCCAGCGGCCGCCCGTCGTCGAGCACCAGCGTCGGCACCCGCAGCCCCGGGTTCAAGTCCCCGAGCACCTCCGCCCGATCCGACCGGTCGACGACGTCGACCTCCCGCCGCTCGTACTCGATCCCGAGCAGCGCGAAGAGCAGGCGGACCTTGTAGCAGTTGCCCGAGATCGGGTTGTCGTAGAGCAGCACGGGGGGACCTTAACCGGCGTTTTGCGGGTGACGGAATGCAGGCGCGGGGGAGAAACCGACGCTGCCTGGCCTTGCGCCGTGGCATGGCTCCGGCGAACTGATTACTTGGCTGCGAGACTGGAGGAACGACAGATGGCAATTGAGAGACGCCCGCGGCGACGAGTGGTGGTTTTCCACGTTTTACGCCGAGCTCTCGCCATCGGACCCGAGCTGGTTCATGGGCAAGACCGTTGTCGCTGCTGACGTCGATCCGAGCGGGACGTTGAAGGTCGGCTTCTCCGACGGCTCCAACCTGGAGGTCCGCCCCGCCCCTTTGGCTCCGGACGAGCCGGTCGATGACCTCGAGACTTGGCATCTGATCACTCCGGAGGACCTTGCCCTGAACTACGGGCCCCGCGGGATCTGGCGGCTCAAGCGAGCCGACGAAGTTGTCTGAGGGATGCTCTTCGCGGCATCGAGCTCACAGCGCCAGCCCGACCGGCTCCTCCAGGAGGCCGCGGACCTCGGCCAGGAACTCGGCCCCTTCGGCCCCGTAGAGGATGCGGTGGTCGCAGGAGAGCGTCATCTCCATCGTCCTGCCGGGGACGACCGCGCCGCCGCGGATCACCGGCCGCTCGGCGATCTCGCCGACGGCGAGGATCGCGGCCTGGGGTGAGTTGACGATCGCGCCGAAGCCCCGCACCCCGAACATGCCGAGGTTGGAGACGGTGAAGGTGGCGCCGGAGAGCTCGGGCGGGGTGACCCGGCCGTCGCGGACCTTCGCGGCCAGTGACCGGGCCTCGGCGGCGATCTCCCGCAGGCCCCTGCGGTCGGCGTCGAAGATCGTCGGCACGACCAGGGCGTCCTCGGCGGCCACGGCGATGCCGACGTTGACCCGCGAGTGGAGCTCGAGCCGGCCGTCCTTGTAGGAGCCGTTGGCGCGGGGGAACCTCCGCAGGGCGATCGCGCACGCCTTCACCACCATGTCGTTGAAGGAGGGGACGACCTCGCCCCCGACGGAGAGCTCCTTGATCCGGGCGCGGGCGGCGACCGCGGCCGACATGTCGACCTCGGAGGTGAGATAGAAGTGCGGCGCCGTGGCCTTCGACTCGGCCATGCGGCGGGCGACCACCTGCTGGAGCCTGGAGAGTTCGACGACCTCGACGGCGCCCTTGGCGGTCTCGGGGGCGCCCGACGAGGCGGGGCGCTCGGCCGGCTGTTCCTTTTGCGCCTGTGAGGCTGAAAAGGAACGGCTGGGCGCGGGCTGCACGGAGCTCGCCGCCTCCACGTCCCGCTTGACGATGCGGCCGGCCGGGCCGGAGCCGGTGAGGGTGGCGAGGTCGACCCCCAGCTCCGAGGCGATGCGCCGCGCCAGCGGCGAGGCCTTGACCCGCCCCTCCGACCCGTTGCCGTCGGCGGCAAGCGCCGGCGCCGCGGGTGGCACGGTAGGGGGGACCACCCCTGAGGAAGCTTCAGCCACCGGAGGGGGTGGTGGGTCCCCTGCCGTGACAGGACCCGCGGCCTGCGGGGCCGGTCCCTCGTCTTCACCCGCGGCATCGGGGTCCCCGACCCTTGCGATCACCGCGCCGACCGGGGCACTCTCGTTCTCCCCCACCACGATCTCCAGCAACGTCCCCGCCACGTCGCTTTCGTAGCCCATGTTGGCCTTGTCGGTCTCGATCTCGACGATCTCCTCGCCGACGGCCACCTCGTCGCCGACCTGCTTGCGCCAGGCCAGCACCCTGCCCTCCTCCATCGAGTCGGAGAGGCGGGGCATGGTCACGTCGTCGGCACTCACTGCGTCACCTCGCGTTCGATCGGATGCTCCGCCAACGGGGTCACCGTGGCCCGAAGATGTTCGGCGAGCGGCAGCGAGCGGATCGCCTCGTGGAGCTCGTCGGCGTCGGCCGCCCGCCAGACCCCCACGTTGCGCAGGCCGCCCGGCACCCGCCAGATCGACTCGATGACGCCGGCCCGGCGCAGGTCCACCCCGCGCTCGAGCTCCGCCGCCAGCAGGCGCGCCCGCTCGGGGCTCTCCGGATCCCGTAGCGCGGGCGGCAGCTCCACCGTGATCTCCACCAGGAACCGCACCGGCCTAGTAGGCAAGGCTCGCTTCGACCGCCGTGGCGATCTTCTCGGCGTCCGGCAGCCAGGCCGCTTCCAGCGCGCCCGCGTACGGCACGGGCGTGTCCGGCGGCACGACCAGGGCGGGCGGCGCGTCCAGCATCTCGAAGCGCTCCGCCGCGATCCGGCTGATCAGCGTCGCGCCCCAGCTCCCCCCGGCCGGCGCCTCCTGGACGACGACGAGGTGGTTGGTGCGGTCGACGCTCGCCGCGATCGTCGCGAAGTCGAAGGGCACCAGCGTGCGCGGGTCGATCAGCTCGACCGCGACGCCCTTGCCGGCCAGGGCCTCGGCCGCCTCGAGCGCCCGGTGGCGCATCAGCTGCGTGGCGACGACGGTGACGGCGTCGCCCTCGCGCACCACCGCGGCCCGCCCGAGCTCCACCCGCGCCGGCTCCTCCGGCAGGTCTTCCTTGACGTTGAAGAGGCCTTTATGCCCGAAGAAGAGGACCGGGTCGTCGTCCTCGACCGCGGCGCGCATGAGCCCGTAGGCGTCGGCCGGCGTCCCCGGCACCGCGAGCTTCAACCCCGGGATGTTCAGCAGCCAGTTCTCCGCCGCCTGCGAGTGCTGGGCGCCGAAGCCCGCGCCACCGCCGCTCGCCATCTGGATGGTGACGGGCAGCTTCACCTGCCCGCCGGTCATGTAGCGGTACTTGGCGAGCTGGTTGGCGATCTGGTCGAAGGCGACCCCGACGAAGTCGGCGAACATGATCTCGGCCAGCGGCCGCAGCCCTCTCATCGCCGCGCCGATCGCCAGGCCGACGATCGCCTGCTCGGAGATCGGCGTGTCGAGGACGCGCTTCTCGCCGAAGCGCTCCTGGATGCCGACGCTGGTCTTGAAGGCACCGCCGGCGGCGCCGACGTCCTCGCCGAAGAAGAAGACGTCGTCGTCGGCCGCCAGCGCGTCGACGATCGCCTTGTTGATCGCACCTTTGTAGGTCGTCTCGGTCATCGTCGCCGCGCTCATGAGGCCACCCAGACGTCGTCGAGGAGCGCGGCGGGCTCGGGTTCCGGCCAGGCGAGCGCCCGCTCGAGCGCCGCCGCCACCGCCTCGCGCGCCGCCGCCTCGGCGGCATCGATCTCCGCCTGCTCGATCCCGGCCTCGGCGAGCCACCGCGCGTGCAGCAGGATCGGGTCGCGGGCCAGCCATTCCTCCAGCTCGCCCTCCGGGCGGTACTTCGCCGGGTCGGTCCGCGAGTGGCCCTTCAGGCGGTAGGTCATCGCCTCGATCAGGGTCGGCCCCTCCCCCGCCCGCGCCCGCTCGACCGCCGCGGCGACCGCCTCGCGCACCTCCAGCACCCGGTTGCCGTCGATCCGCTCGCCCGGCATCCCGTAGGCGGCGGCGCGGTCGGCGAGCCGCTCGATCGGCGTCGTGGTCGGCAGCGGCGAGTACTCGCCGTAGAGGTTGTTTTCGCAGACGAAGACGACCGGCAGCTTCCAGATCGACGCCAGGTTCAGCGACTCGTGGAAGGCGCCGATGTTGGTCGAGCCGTCGCCGAAGAAGCAGGCGTGGACGGCGCCGGTGCCGCGATAGAGCGCCTCGAAGGCGGCGCCGTTGGCGATCGGCAGGTGGGCGCCGACGATCGCGTGCGAGCCGAGCGCACCGACCCGCAGGTCGGTCAGGTGCATCGAGCCGCCCTTGCCGCCGCAGAGCCCCGGCGCGCGCCCGAAGACCTCGCCGAAGCACTCGTCGAGCGGCGCGCCCATCGCCAGGGTGGCACCGTGGCCGCGGTAGGTGCAGGTCATCGAGTCGCCCTCGCGCAGGGCCCGGCAGGCACCGACCGAGACGGCCTCCTGGCCCTCGCAGAGGTGGGTCGTCCCGCGGACCTCACCACGGGCGAAGAGCCGCCCGCACTCGTGCTCGAAGAAGCGGATCTCGTGCATCGCCCGCAGCAGCTCGAGCTGCTCGGGGCGCTCCTCGGCGCTCAACTTCGCTGGTCTCGTCCGCTCGTCCACCCTGGCTCCCTTAACTCTCGCAATCGTTTCCGGGAACCTTACCAGCCTTGTTTCCTGGAAACGTTTCCGGTAAGTTGTCCGCAACTGTATAGGGACCTAAGGAGGAAAGCATCGCCAACCAAACGAAACCCACGACCTCCCCGGCGCTCGCCCCGCTCGCGATCGAGCGGATCGAGACGGTCCCGATCCGCGTGCCGCTGGCGCGGGTCTACCGCGGCAGCCACTACCAGATGACCCACCGCTCGACGATCGTCACCCGGATCTTCACCGACCAGGGGATCGTCGGCGAGGCCTACGCCGGCGACGAGGACGCCGGGCTGCTGGAGATCGACGGGATCATCCACGACGAGCTCGCCCCGGCCCTGGCCGGCGAGGACGCCTTCGCGATCGAGCGCTGCTGGGAGCTGACCCGGCCCGCCACCTTCGACATCCTCCGCGACCGCCGGCTCGCGCTGGTCGCCGCCGCCTGCATCGACACCGCCCTCTGGGACGCCGTCGGCAAGGCCCTCGGCCAGCCGCTCTGGCGGCTCTGGGGCGGCTATCGCAACCGCCTGCAGATGACCGCGATCGGCGGTTATTACGACAGCCCGGTCTCGATCGCCGAGGAGGTCACCGACCTACGCGAGCGCGGCTTCGCCGGGATGAAGTTCAAGGTCGGCGCCGCCGCCCCCGCCGAGGACGCGCGCCGCGTCCGCGAGGCGCGCCAGGCCGGGGGCGAGGACTTCGTCCTCTGCGTCGACGGCAACCAGGGGTACACGCGCGAGCAGGCGATCGAGTTCTGCCACCTCGTCGAGGACCTGAACCTGCGCTGGTTCGAGGAGCCCTGCCGCTGGCACAACGACCGCCGCGCGATGAGCGACGTGCGGGCGATGGGCGGCATCGCCGTCTGCGCCGGCCAGAGCGAGTACTCGGCCGCCGGG
>Ga0207652_10000598_pt1 | contig 36003 bp, 27 predicted proteins | sample KBSC63BmetaG_FD_184334 | JGI IMG/M metagenome (GOLD analysis project Ga0207652, IMG submission 184334) | Corn rhizosphere microbial communities from Kellogg Biological Station, Michigan, USA - KBS C6-3B metaG (SPAdes) (version 2) | ecosystem: Host-associated > Plants > Roots > Rhizosphere ...
AGCCGCTGGCGCTGTTCTATTGCGACTACTTCAAGCGCGACAACAAGGGCGGCGGCGCGTGGATGAGCAATCTCGTCACGCAGTCGAAGCTCTTGAACGAGAAGCCGGTGATCTACAACGTCGCCAATTTCACCAAGCCCGCACCGGGCCAGCCCGCGTTGCTGTCGTTCGACGACGTGATCACGATGTTCCACGAGTTCGGCCACGCGCTGAACGGCATGTTCGCCGACCAGGAATACCCGAGCCTGTCGGGCACCGTGCCGCAGCGCGACTTCGTCGAGTTCCCCTCGCAGTTCAACGAACATTGGGCGCTGTATCCGACCGTGTTCGCGCACTACGCGAAGCACTACAAGACCGGCGAACCGATGCCGAAGGAATTGGTCGACAAGCTCAAGAATTCGCAGCTCTTCAACAAGGGCTACGACATGACCGAGCTGATCTCGGCCGCGCTGCTCGACATGTCCTGGCACACGATTTCGCCGAGCGCACCCAAGGTGACCGACGTCGACGCGTTCGAGGCCAAGGCGCTCAAGGACAACCACGTCGACTTGAGCTACGTGCCGCCGCGCTACCGCTCCAGCTACTTCTCGCACATCTGGGGCAGCGGCTATTCGGCCGGCTACTACGCGTACCTCTGGACCCAGATGCTGGCCGACGACGCCTTCGGCTGGTTCCAGGAACACGGCGGCCTGACGCGCGCCAACGGTGATCGCTTCCGCCAGATGGTGCTGTCGCGCGGCAATACCGAAGACCTCGCCAAGATGTACGCCGACTGGCGCGGCCGCGCCCCCAACATCGACGCGATGAAGAAGGATCGCGGGCTGGAGCCGCCGAAGCAGTAGGAGCGGCCCATGGCCGCGACTGGGTTCGCCCGTTGATTCAAAGAAAAGCCCGCTTCGGCGGGCTTTTCTTGTGCAGGGCGTCGACCACTCGGCGGCTTTCGGCCAGAAGCAAGGCTGTGCATGCTCTAGAGTCGCCCGATAGCGAGCCATTGCGCTGTTACGCCCCGGATTGTGCATGATAATTCGTCGCACCTCGGCTCTGTCGCACAACACCTGCCGTCTACATGCGCCCGATAGCCATGGCCGGCAAATGGCTGATTGGGCGCGAGCTTGTTCCGATTGACACTGGGAACGAGCGGCGCGACGATTTAGATGACACGCCCTAACCGGGGCAGAGTTGGCGTTAGGCGCTAATTATTGGAGAAGTATGGATAACACTATAAAGATCTTAGAATCGCACAAGCATGGCTTTGCCAACAAAGAGAAATATATCGTCACAAGAGGCGGGACGATCTACCTGCGTATTGTCGGAAATGAACCCATTTATGATTTAATTACAGCAACCGCTAGCGAGGATGACAAAAGTTACGTTGTGTGTAGAGATAAAATTCGGCTTATCTCGTCCGCGCTGAAGTTTGGCTCTAGCATAAATACCCCTCCGTCCTACAAGGAAGATACTTATGGTAGGCAATATATATACGTGTGTACCATAGATTTAAGTTCAGAAAATAGAAATGAGGATCTCAAAAAGGTTTATGCGGGTCTCGAACAATTTTTTCAAATTTATGATACCTGCGACCCGGCCAGCCATGAGGTAGTTACTGATATGCAAGATATCTACTCGATCCTTGCGCACGGTAACTCCAATGAAGACGTATATCTTAGCGACGGCGTGTGGCTGAGTTCCGACGGAAAGTTGCATGACAGAGGAAGATAGCGCCTAACAACTCAATCCAGCGGACGCGCTACGCGCGACGCTAAATTCGGGCGTTAGCACTTCTCGGTGGCACCAAAGATGATAAAAAAGAGACAGTACCTTTCCGAGTTCTCAGTAAGTTTGTGCACTAGCAATTGGTTGCTTGTATCCGCTGACCAGCTCACGTCTGGGGGAGCCATGACACCGGAGGACAAAGAAATCGCTGACAATTGCCATATTTACATCATATGTCGCCGTCCAAGCCTCCGATTCGATCCATCTTCGTTCGGATACGCAGATTCCGTGGCTACCGGGGAATTGCTCTACCGAGTAGAGGGACAAGAGAGGAGAATTCGCTTCTCGAGAGCGTTTCCTCTGCTCGATGGCGCGACTTACGCCGCATTGTCCCCATATCCGCATCGCGAGTTGAGGAGTCACGGTCCCGGAGGCGAAGTTGTTCGCTATCTACCAGCTAGTGCACTGAGCTTCGGCCAAGGCCATCACCTGACAAGACCAGAGCTAGCGAATCTTGAAGTCCTCTACGTAGGGCAGGCTTTTGCGGCTGGGAATCGATCAGCGTTCGAGCGATTACAGAATCATTCGACGCTTCAAAGGATTCTTGCCGAGGCGTCCTACAACTATCCCGACGACGAGATTCTCGTGGCCATGTTCAAATACGAGCCATATCGGGTCGTGACATTGTTTGACGGTGCTGCGGAAGATGTCATCAATGATCATAGGGATGCGGGCCGTTTTATTAGCATTATGAAGCACCCACTAAAGCAGTCTCAACAAGTCTCACTGGCGGAGGCGGCATTGATTCGGTACTTTGGGCCAAAGTACAACAAGGTCTATAAGGCGAGCTTCCCTTCCACTAAGCAGAGAGTTCTAGAGTCGTGTTATAAACTAGATTTCTCTGGTCTGTCCGTAGAAATTGATACAGAGGATTTGCGGTTCCGTCTCTATTCGGATAAGGCCAAGGCAGCTTTGCATCATATATGTAACGTGGATTTGTTATCCAAAACCGACCGCGCAGGATTCTTTTTCTTTACGCGACCTGATGGCGGCTTGGCACAATCTGCACCCACTATCGGGTAAGTGCTAACAACTCAATCCGGTAGACGCTCGCTAATCGCTCGCGTCGCTGATTTCGGGCGCTATACGATCAGAAAATGCAGGAAGATTTGCAACAATTAGACGAGCTTGGCGGTGAGATCGCCAAGGCCGCAGAGGACCTCATGGCGCTCTGCGATGGCGAGATCTTCCCGTGCGACGCGCTCGCTTGCACTGCTCTTTCGCGTGCCTTCAATCTCGCAAGCGGCTTCGCTCTACTGGTGAGGGCCGATAACTATCAATGTGCAGCGGGCCTACTGCGGTTCCAACTTGATAACGTCCTACGGTTGTTCGGTGTTACAACGTGCAGCGATCCGCACGGCATCGCTAGTGATGTATTGCAAGGCAAGGCTTTATCAACAATAAAGCACGATTCCGGGCGCGGGATGCGTGACGCATACTTGGTCGAGCTCCTTGGTGCCCGGAACCCGTGGCTCCGTGACACATACAACAAGCTTTCAGGCTTCATCCATCTGTCAGACCGGCATTTCCAGCATATGCTCATGCAGTCCGTGCAAACACCGGACGGTATCCGCAAGTTCCGCGTATCGAGCACCGACGATTATGTTCCTGTGGAGCACAAGGTCAACCTAGTGCGCACGTTCTCAACAGTTACAAGAGGCCTCGTTCAGCTTGTGCAGGAGTGGACAGTCTCTCGGGAACGGTTTGGCCCGCCGGATGTGCTGAGGGAGCGCTTCAAGCTGGTCGTATAACAAGTCGGTCAACCGGCCGAGCTGGCAAGTCCCATGCAGCCGCTCGCTCACTGCCGGCCGCCGTCCGTCTTCAACACACCAAGCGCATCGTGTGTGAACCGGTCAATATCGAAACGTGCATCCAGGGGATCGAAGCCACGCCGCACGACGATGACGTTTGCGGAAGGCACGATGACCGCGTATTGGCCGCGGCTGCCCTCCATGGCGAACGTCCCTGAAGGCAGTCCCTGGCGCGAATCCAGAACCCAGAAGCCCGCGCCGTAGCGCGGCCTGCGCGCATCGTCCGGTTGGGCGCCACGGGTGCTCGAAACATAGCCTGCCCAATCCTTCGGCAGCAGTCGCTTGCCGTCGAACATCCCGTCGTTGGCGTACAGCAGCGCGAGTCGCGCCGAATCGCGCGCCGTCATCCAGACCTGGCTCGACATCACGTAATGCCCCTGCCAGTCGGTTTCCGGCGTGGTGCGGGTCATGCCGAGCGGCCACAACACTTGCTTGAACGGGAAAGCCAGTGCATCGGGCCCGAGCGTCGTCATCAGGCTGTAGGTGGCGAGCAGGAAATCGTTGTTCGCGTAGTTGAACCGGCTGCCGGGCGCTGCCTCGAGCGGCGCCGCCGCCGCGGTTTCCGGCACCGTCGAGCCGCCCCAGTAAAGCGAGTCGGTGCGGTTTCCGGGGCCGTCGGTCCAGAGTCCGGAGTTCATCCGCAGCAGTTGATCGAGGGTGATGGCGGCACGCGGATCGCCGGAATGACGCCATTGCGGAATGTTGGCGGGCATCGAAACCTCGATGCGCCCCAACTCGACCGCGCGCCCGATCAGCGTCGCCACCAGGCTTTTCGCCATGGACCAGGTGCGCTGGGGCGTGTGCATGGTCACGCCGAGCGCGTAGCGTTCGGCGACGATGCGGCCGTCGAGCAGCACCAGAACCGACGAGGTTTTGCTGCCCTTGCCGTAGGTCGAACCATCGAACGCTTTGGCGACCAGCGCGTCAAGCGCGGCTTTTTGTGCTGTCGGCAATGGCGCAGTGGCATTCGCATCGCCGCGCGGCCAGTCGGCGTGATCGAGGGAAGGCGGCGCCAGATCGTGCGGCAGGTGCGGCACCGCGTTCGCCATGTCGGGACTCGCCCCGATCGGCAGGTGCGCACAGCCAAGCAGCGGGCGCCAGACCGCGATGCGCGGCGACATCCCTGGATCGAATTGGACGCTTACGCGCTTGGCCTTTCGATCGATGGTGGCGTGCAGGGCATCCAGCGGGAACCGCCATCCCGTCAGATCGGTGGCATCGATCGCGGCTTCGGACATGTGCCCGACGAAGGTGTCGCTGCAGAGGAAGATGGCCTCGTAACCCGCCGCGATCTCCCTGGCACGCAGCGTTTCCCCGGCCGCACTCGCCGGCACGACAGGCGAGATCGCGAGCATCAGGGCCGCCGTGATTCCCAAGACGGTACGCGTTGTTTGCATGTGCCGAGTCCCCCGGTGAGTGAGTGCGATGCGTTTTGCCAGGTTCGCAGCCAACTGCGTCCGCAACAAACCGGCAGCAGCCGTCATGGTACGCGGGCGACCGTCGACAGCGGCTCGAAGATTGTCTCGGCGAGACGGGCTACCCATCGGACCGCTTGACATATATCCGTTGCGGATATAGCGTCCGCAGTCATGATCAGGTTCGGACACAACGCGCCGCTCACCCCGGCGGTGTTCCACATCCTTCTTGCGCTCTCGACGAGAGAGCGGCACGGCTACGGCATCATGAAGCAGGTCGAGGCCGACTCCCAAGGCACCGTCCGCATGGGGCCGGGCACGCTCTACGGCTCCCTCAAACGCATGCTGGAATCGGGTCTGGTCGAGGAAAGCGCCGGAAAAATCGATCCCGCGATCGATGACGAACGCAGGATTTATTACAGGATTGCCGGAAAGGGACGCAAGGCACTCGCGGCGGAATTGGAGCGCTACCGGAATGTCGTGGCGGTAGCGGAGGGAAAGCGGCTGTTGCCCAACCGGTTCGTCGTCGGCCATGGCACATGAACGCGCAACCGCACGCTGCCGGCGCTGGTATGCCCGGCTGCTTCGGCTTTACCCGAAGCCTTACCGCAAGCGATTCGGCGATGGAATGCAGCAGACGTTCAACGATCTCGTCCGTGAGCAACAGGCGATCGGGAAGGGACTGTTTGGTTTCGTCATTTGGGTGTTTGTCGAAACATCGGTTGGAATTGCGAGGGAGAACGTGATGTCCCTGAACACGCAGGCGGTCACCAAAAGTATTGCGCACGCCATCATCGGCACCGGGGTCTTGCTGTTGATCCCCCTGATGCTGCAATTGACCATCGGAACAGGCGTGGATGGACAAGGCTTCAACTGGAAGCCGAACGATTTCGTGGTCATGGGCGCACTGATCTTCTGCGCGGGACTCGGGCTTGAAGTCGCGGCAAGGAGCATTGCCGGGAGGCGCGCCCGATACGTGGCACTGGCGGCGGTCGTGCTGTTGTTCCTGCTGGTCTGGGCCCACCTTGCGGTCGGGATCGTCGACAGTTGGCCCTTTGCGGGTTCCTGATCGTCCGTGGCGCCGCGCGCGATCGCGCGCGCGTTCGAGGATCGCCTGCGCTGCTGCGTCGCCGAAATCTTCTGACACGACTGATACCAGCAGATTCCGGGTTCATCGCCGATGAAGCTGGCGATGCCCGGGAATGACGATGAAGATTTTTCCGAAACGGCACACTAGCGTTCCAGCACGGCGACGTTCACGTCGGTGCGCCATTGGAAGCCGAGTTTCTCGTACAGCGCGATCGCGGAATGATTGTCTTTCCACGCGTGCAGGAACGGGGTTTCGCCGCGCGCTTCGATCATGGCTGAAACGGTCGCGGACAGACGGCGCGCGAGTCCGCGTCCGCGAAAATCCGGGTGCGTGCACACGCCGCTCAACTCGGTATGGCCGGGCACGCGCATGCGTTCGCCCGCCATCGCCGCCAACCGGCCGTCGATGCGGATACCGATGAAGCGGCCCATCACATGCGTGCGCGCGAGGAACGGACCCGGCTGGGTGAGCTGCGCCAGCGCCAGCATTTCCGCTGCGTCGGCGTCGCCGAGCGGCAGGATGGAATCACTGCCGGATTCCGCCGGCATCGAACGCGTCGCAACCATCTGCACGCCGAGCGCGGTTTTCGCGGCGTGCAACGCTTCGGGAACCGCGATCTTCGGCACCTGCAGTACGTAGACGTGCTCGCCGGGCTTCACCAGCTCCGCCAGCGCGGACAGCGCCTCGGCGCTGTCGTCGCGTGCCGACGCGAAAAGGTTCACGTCGGGCAAATAACGCTTGGCCAGCGGCCCGCCTTCCGATAGCGCGGCGTGGCGCGAGGCGAGGCTTTCCCAGACGGGCCGGTCGAGTGCATGCATGTCGGGTGCCGAAACGGAATGGCGGCGTTCGTGCAAACGCCACCGCCATTTTCCGAACACAGCGTTGACGCCGCAAGCGGCGAAGATACCTCCGCCTCCCACCTCTCACCCGGCGCGCTGCGCGAAAGACGCTGGATTCCGGCTTGCGCCGGGATGACGAAGCGGGTCGATGCGTCCTACTGCAACATCCAGAAAAGATTCGTCATTCCGGACGAACAGGATGCGGCGAGTTTATCTGCTCGCATCACAGAGCAACGGCAGATCCCGGGTTCCCGCGCCGGAAAACCGGCGCGGGAACCCGGAATGACGATGACGCTTACGCCGCGACCTCCAGCGGAATCGCGCGATCCGGCTCGGCATCCGGCGCGAAGCGGCCCTGTTGCGCCAGCCGCGCGAACATCCCGCCGCGACGGATCAACTCGTCGTAGCGGCCCTGTTCGACCAGACAACCCTGGTCGAGCACGAGGATGCGATCGGCGTTGCGTACGGTGGAAAGCCGGTGCGCGATGATGAAGGTGGTGCGACCGCGGCTGAGGCGATCCAGCGCGCGCTGGATGCGCGCCTCGGTGATGCTGTCGAGCGCGCTGGTGGCCTCGTCGAGGATCAGGATCGGCGCATCCTTCAACATCGCGCGCGCGATCGCGAGGCGCTGGCGCTCGCCACCCGAGAGCGAACGGCCGCGCTCGGCGACCTGCGTCGCGTAACCATCCGGCTTGGCGCTGATGAAATCGTGCGCCTCGGCCGCACGCGCCGCGGCTTCGATGTCGGCCGCGCTGACCGCGGGATCGCCCACCTTCAGGTTCTCCGCGATGCTGCGCTGGAACAAGCCGGCTTCCTGGAACACCACCGCGATGTTGCGGCGCAGGGAATCGATGTCGACGTCGCGGATGTCGTGGCCATCGATGGTGATGCGGCCGCGATCGGGGTCGTGCGCGCGGTACAGCAAGCTGAGCGTCGTGGACTTGCCCGCGCCGGTCGGGCCGACCAGCGCAATGCGGCTGCCCGGCGTGGCGCGGAAGCTCAGGTCGTGCACGGACGATTGCCGGCCGTCATAGCTGAAATCGACGTGTTCGAACGCCACCTCGCCGCGCACCGGCGGCAGCGGCGCCGCATCGGGCGTCGACGCCATGGCGGGCTTCACGTCCATCACTTCGAAGAAATCCTTCAACGACTGCGACTGGAAGAACAGGTTGGAGATGAAGCTCGCGAATTGTTCCAGCCGGCCGATCAGCATCAGCGAGAAGCCGACGAAGCTGACGATGCCGCCGATCGAGATCTGACCCTTGGCGTGTAGCATCGCGCCCATCGCGAAGATCGCGACCACGGTAAGCGTGCTCGCGGCGCGGGTCGCGACCGACAGCGCGGCCCAGCCATTCAGCACCGGGTATTGCGCCGCCAGCGCGCGCGCAGTCAATGTTTCGAGCTTGCTGACCTCGTCGTCCGCGCGCGTGAAGCTCTGCACCACCGCCACGTTGCCCAGGACGTCGCTGGCGCGCGTCGAGATCGCGTGGAAATGTTCCTGCACCTCCGCCTGCGCCTTGCGGCTGCGGCGCACCGTCAGCACGTTGAACAACGCGAAACCGGCGAGCAGGCCGACCATCAGCAGCGCGAGCCGCCAGTTGATGTGGAACGCGATCGGGACCATCACCACGATCGCCAGCAGCGTGGTCAGGTGCTCACGGAAGAAACTCAGCCACAGCGTGAACAGGTTGTCGGTGCCCGAGTGCATGATGCGCTGCAGGCGGCCCGTGTGATGGTTCTGGTGGAACGACATCGGCAGGGAGATCGCATGCCGAAAGAACATCCGGATTGCGGCCAGCCGCCGGCGATGCGCCATCCGGTCCGCGTGCAGCGACACCAGCACGCCGGTCGCAACGCCGCCGAAGCCGACCAGCGCCCAGCCGCCGATCAGCAGCGCGAGGTTGTGCTTCGCGGGCATGGCGAGTGCATCGACGACCCGGCCGAACAGGATCGGCTCGACAAACAGCACGCAGGCCAGCGCGAGGTTCGCCAGCGCGAGAACGATCGCAAGCTTCCGCTCGGGCGCGAGCAGGCCAAGCACCCGAAGATAAATTCGCCAGAGATACACGAGTGGACTCCCGGTCCAAAAGTTGCGCACTACTTAAGCAAACATGCGCTGGCGTCGCACTGAACAAAACCCCGGTCCGCGATGACCGTTCAGCCATGAGTGGGTCTCGGCTGCGGGCAGCGTCACGTCTTGCTTTCCGGCTAACGGAAACGTAACTTCGCGGCTCGGGACGATTGCGGCTCGGGACGATCGTGGCGTCTCAATTCAAACCTGATGCCCGTCGACATTCTCGCTTCGTCATTCCGGGGCTGCCCGCGCTCTTTGCGGGCAGAACCCGACTGCGAGGCAGGATGCCGAAGCGAACATCGGCACCGCCGATGGCCCCAAGGTCGAGCGCCATGGATGGCGCGCGTCTATCGGTTTTGAACGGCGGAACACCAACACCGATTCCGGGTTCTGCCGCCGATGAAGCCCGGCGTCAGCCCCGGAATGACAACTTTAAGCTTCTACGAACATCCGCCCTGAATCGGCATGGGGACTCAGTACGCGAATTCGCGGAACACCGGATCGACGCTGCCGTTCCATTCGGTGCGGAACAGCTCCAGCTTGCGCTCGGCCGGCGTCTGGTTGGCTTCGGCGAATTCGATCAGCGGCTGCAGGAACATCGTCTCGTCCGCGCCGTTTCGATTCAGCTTCGCGCGGCGCTTGAGGCCCTGCCCCGCGATCTCCAGCACGCGCAACGACAGTTCGCGCACGGTTTCGCCGCGGAACGGCAGCTTCAACGCGTGCTTCGGCACGCCATCGCGCAGCGCATTGCGTTCGGCCATCGAGAAATCCTTCACCAGATCCCACGCGGCATCCAGGGCTGTGGCGTCGTACAGCAATCCCACCCAGAACGCCGGCAGCGCACACAGGCGATTGGACGGGCCGCCGTCGGCGCCGCGCATTTCGAGGTACTGCTTCAGGCGCACTTCGGGGAACGCGGTGGTCATGTGGTCGGACCAGTCGCGCAGCGTGGGTTTCTCGCCCGGCAGCGCAGGCAGCCTGCCTTCGAGGAAATCGCGGAACGACTGCCCGGCGCAATCGATGTAGCGCCCGTTGCGATGCACGAAATACATCGGCACGTCGAGCAGGTAATCGACGTAGCGCTCGAAACCGAAGCCGGCATCGAACACGAAATCCAGCATGCCGGTGCGATCGGGGTCGGTATCGGTCCAGATGTGCGAGCGGTAGCTCTGGAAGCCGTTCGGCTGGCCTTCGGTGAACGGCGAATCGGCGAACAGCGCGGTCGCGACCGGCTGCAGCGCCAGCGACACGCGGAATTTCTTCACCATGTCGGCTTCGTTGGCGAAGTCGAGGTTGACCTGCACGGTGCAGGTGCGGGTCATCATGTCGAGGCCCAGCGCGCCGACCGTCGGCATGTAGCGGCGCATGATCGCGTAGCGGCCCTTGGGCATCCACGGCATCTCGTCGCGCTTCCACTTCGGCTGGAAACCCATGCCGAGGATGCCGAGCTGCAAGGGTTCGGCGGCCTGGCGCACGCAGTCAAGGTGTTCTTGCACTTCGCAGCAGGTCTGGTGGATGGTTTCCAGCGGCGCGCCGGAAAGTTCGAGCTGGCCGGCGGGCTCCAGTGTCACCGAGGCGTTGCCGCGCGCCAGCGCGATCACGTTGCCGTCTTCCTCCACCGGATCCCAACCGCAGCCGGCGACGCCTTTCAGCAGCGCACCGATGCCGCGCTCGCCCTCGTACGGCGGCGCGCGCAAGTCGTCGGTGCGGAACACGAACTTCTCGTGCTCGGTGCCGATCTTCCACTGCGCCGCTGGGCGACCGCCGGCGACGAGATATTCCACGAGTTGCGCGCGCCGCTCGATCGGTTGTTCGGCAACGTGGCTGGGACCGGACATGCGCGCGCCTTCAGGATGACAAGGCGATCAAGATGGGGTGGCGTCGTGCGTAGCGCAAGTGGCTGGCGGCGCATGGTCTTCAAGGCCAGCGCTTTTGACATGGATCAAAGCGAACGCCACGGATAAAGCCGAGGGTTGTGGAACGGCTTCGAAAATCGGTGTCGATCCGTGTCCAAAAAGCTCTTCTCAGACTTCACCCAGCAACGCCGCCGCCGCGGTGCGCGCTTCGTCGACGCCCGTCCCGGCCGGTGCCGAGAACGCGATGGTCCGCGCGCGCCAATGCTCCTTCGCGATTTCCGCGTCGACCTCGCGCTGGCGCGTGCGCGCCTGCGCCCGCGAAAGCTTGTCGGCCTTGCTGAGCAGCACCACGCACGGCAGCGCGATGTCGGCGCAGTAGGCCAGCATCTGCCGATCGAACGGCGTGAGCGCGTGGCGGATGTCGGCGATCAGCACCAGCCCGCGCAGCGACTGGCGCTTGCGCAGGTAATGATCGATCGCCTGCCGCCAGTGATCGCGCAGGCTGGGCGGCACCTTGGCGTAACCATAGCCCGGCAGGTCCACCAGCCGGCGGCCATCCGGCAACGCGAACACCACCAGTTGCTGGGTGCGCCCCGGGGTCTTGCTGGTGCGCGCGAGCGCCGACTGGCCGGTCAGCGCGTTGAGCGCCGAGGACTTGCCGGCGTTGGAACGTCCAGCGAAAGCGATTTCCGCGCCCGTGTCCGGCGGCAACTGGTCGGGACGATGCGCCGCCAGCACGAACGCCGCGCCGCGAAGAGGGTTGTCGGGTGCCTGCACGTTTGACCACCTTTCCTGCCGCGGCGATAATCCCGCGGTTCGCGCCGGCCTTGATGCCGGTGCTCATGTCTTACGGGAGAGAGGATTCTATGGGTTTCCGGCGCTCAGCAGCTTTCCTTGTCGTGCTCGCCGCTTCGGCGCCGATCGCGGTGGCAATGTCCGCGCCGCAGGCCCAGACCGAGCCGCAACCGGCATCGAGCGCGCCCGCCAGCGCATCCAGTGCCGCACCGGCCACCGCGGAAAGCGCGTCCAAGGCTGCGGAAGCCGCGCTCACGCAGCTTCAAGCCGCAAAGACCCAGCCCGGCGACGCCAAGGCGGGACAGGCCAAGGCCGCCGCCTGCGGCGCCTGCCACGGCATGGACGGCAACTCCACCGACCCGCAGTATCCCAAGCTCGCCGGCCAGAACGAGCAGTACATCGTCAGCCAGTTGATGCGCTTCAAGAGCGGCACCCGCCAGAACGCGATCATGCAGGGCATGGCATCCACGCTGTCGCCACAGGACATGCACGACGTCGGCGCGTACTTCGCCGCGCAAAAGCGCCTGCCGGGCGTGGCCGACGCCAAGCTGGCCAGCGATGGCGAAAAGCTTTACCGCGATGGCGATGCCAGCCGCGGCATCCCGGCCTGCATGGCCTGCCACGGCCCGGACGGCTCCGGCAATCCCGGCTGGCGCGTGCCGAACATCGGCGGCCAGCACACCGATTACGTGCAGGCGCAACTGAAAGCCTGGCACGATGGCGCGGCTTGGGGCAGCGATGCGCACGCCAAGATCATGCCGGCGATCGCCCAGCATCTGACGGAACAGGACATTTCCGCGGTATCGAGCTACGTCGAAGGCCTGCACGCCGCACCGGAAACCAAGGCCACGACCAAGCCCGACGCCATCGATTGAACCCGCCGCGCCTGCGCGCGGTCGAATTCAGGAAGGGGCCGGCACACTTGCCGGCCGTTTTCCGAAACGTGGGGATCCGAGCATGATCAAACGCACCGCCGTATTCGTGTTGCTGGCCGCCGTCGCCGGCGTCGCGTTCGCGCAGACACCGCAGCAATGGACCGAAGGCAAGCAATACTTCGCCATTCCGAATCCGCAGCCGACCGGCCAGCCCGACAAGGTCGTGGTGACCGAGGTGTTCTCGTTCGGCTGCCCGGCGTGCAACCAGTTCGAGCCGTACATCGACAAGCTGCGCGCCGAACTGCCCGCGGGCACGGTGCTGCAGTTCGTGCCGGCAAGCTGGCATCCGAATGAAGACTGGCCCGTGTTCCAGCGCGCCTACTTCACCGCCAAGGCACTCGGACTGGACAACCAGCAATCGCACGACGCGATGTTCAAGGCGATCTGGGGCCCGAACGGCCCGCTCGCCACCTACGATCCGGCCACCCAGCGTCCCAAAGCCGAAGCGAACCTGCCCAAGATCGAGGACGTCGCCAAGTTCTACGGCCAGTTCGGCGCCAAGCCGGACGAGTTCGTCGCGACCGCCAATTCGTTCGCGGTCAATCTGGAAATGAAACGCGCCGACCAGCAGATCATGGCCTGGGGCGTGGACAGCACGCCGACCATCGTGATCGATGGCAAGTGGCGTTTGACGCCCGCCAGCACCGGCGGCGCGCAGCAGGCCGTGGACCTGACGCTGTATCTGGTCAACCAGGAACTGGCCGCGAAGAAGGCCAAGTGAGATGAGCACGGCACACATGATCCGTGGTGTCCTGCTCGCATGCGGGCTGCTGCTGACGGCTGCCTGTTCGGCACACAACGACGGCAGTCCCACGGCAAGTGCGGTGGCGGCATCCGCGCAAGCCGCGGCCAGCCCGGAGGCCCCGGTTCCCGCGGCTTCCACGACATTCACCGAAGGCAAGGAATACGTCGCCCTGAAGCTTCCGGCCGGGCAGGCGCAGCCAACGGGTCCGGTCGAAGTGGTCGAGGCGTTTTCCTACGGCTGCCCGCACTGCGCCGAGTTCGCGCCGTACATGGACAAGCTGCGCGCCCAATTGCCGAAGGACGTGACGGTGCGCTACATGCCGGTCGTGTTCAGCGACGCCTGGGCGCCCTACGCGCAGGCCTTCTACGCGGCGCAGCAGCTTGGGGTGCTGGAGCAGACCCACGACGCGCTGTTCAAGGCGATGCTGGAACACTACCCGCTCAACTCGTTGCAGGACATGGCGACTTGGTACGGCCGCCATGGCGTGGACCCGCAGAAATTCCTGGCCGCGGCCACCAGCGACGAAACCATCCGGAAGATGACCGCCGACCGGAACGCCGAAATGGGCTGGGGCATCGATTCCACCCCGACGCTGGTGGTCGGGCGACGCGCCAGCGACGCGAAGGATGCGCCGTTCGTCGCATTGATGCGCAGCGCCGAAATCAAGAGCTATGCGCAACTGCAGCAGCTCGGCCTCTGGATGACCCGGCAGGTCGAACAACGCTGAAGACGCGCGCGCCGTCACGCGACGCACGCCGACAAAGTGCTACGCTGATCCGGTCATGAATTCCGAGCCCGCCGCAACGCCGGCCGACAACACCCTGCGCGTCCTCAGTTGCAACATCCTCGCCGGCGCGAACGTGAAGCGTTACCACGAATACTTCACGCGCAGCTGGGGTGCGGTGCTGCCCGGCAAATACAAGCTCGGCAACCTCGACAGCCTCGCGCGCTCGATTGCCGAGTTCGACGTGATCGGCCTGCAGGAAGCCGACGCCGGAAGTGTCCGCTCCGGTTTCCTCAACCAGACGCGCTACCTCGCGGAAACATCGGGGCTGCCGTACTGGAGCCACCAGCCCAACCGGAATCTTTCCAACTTCGCGCACACCGCCAATGGCCTGATCAGCCGCGCCCAGCCGGTCGAGGTACTGGACTATCCGTTGCCCGGCCGGCTGCGCGGACGCGGGGTGCTGCTGGCGCGCTACGGCGCGGGCCGCGAAGCCCTGACGGTTGCGGTGGCGCACCTGTCCCTGGGCGTGCAGTCCCGCCAGCGCCAGATCGATTTCATCGCCGACCTGCTGCACGACCGCCCCAACGCGGTGCTGATGGGCGACTTCAATTGCCCGCCCGATTGCCCGGAACTGCGCAGCCTGTTCGCGCACACCTCGCTGGCGCCGCCGGCCCATCCGCAACCCACGTTCCCGAGCTGGCGGCCGCAGCGCGCGATCGACCACATCCTGGTGACATCGCACATCGAGGTCGACCGGATGTGGACGCTGCCCGCCGCGTTTTCCGACCATCTGCCGCTGGCTGCGGAAATCCGGGTGCCGGTGGCCGCGTTGAAAGCCGCGGCATGAGTCGCCATCGCCGGACGGGCTGCGCCCAGCGCGCGGATCAACGCGAGCGTCGCCGCATCGATCGCGCCAGGCACGACGCGCGCGTTCGACGTTGAGCCCAGCACCTGCATCACCGCGAGGGGCCGCACAAGCGGCTTCTCGTTTGCGAACAGCGTCCCGACACGCGCGAAACATGCGCCAAAACGATTCGACGGGGCGGTTCGTCTAGAATCGTCCGGATGCAAATGGCCTTGTTGAAGAGCGCGCCGCGGCGCGCATGGACGCGTCGATTCGCAGCGGCAGCGCTTTCGACGATCGCGGCTGTCGCCACGGCGCAAGCCGCCGCGCCCGCGCCCACCCTGCAGCAGCAACGCGATGCCTTTCGCGCTGCCTACGCCGCGGCGCAGCACGGACAGGATTGGCGCACGCTCGCGCAAGGACTCCGGGATTACCCGCTGTATCCGTATCTCGAAGCCGCGGCGTTGCAGCACGACATCAAGACCGCGACGCCGGCCGCGATCGACGACTACCTGCATCGCTACCCGGGCATGATTCCCGCCGGCGACCTGCGCAACGCCGAACTGCGCTGGACGGCGCAGCAGAAGGATTGGGCGACGTTCCGGCATTTCTACCGGCCGGGCTTGAGCGACACCTTCACCTGTGATGCGCTGCAGGCAAACCTCGCCGACGGCCGGCCACTGGATTTCAATCGCGACCTCGCGCAACTGTGGCAACAGACGCACCTGCCCTCGGCGTGCGCGCCGGTGCTGCAAGCCGCCGCCGCGCAGGGATTGCTGACGCCGGCGCGGGTGTGGGACCGGATCGAACGCGCGGCCGAGGCGGGCAACGCTTCGACCATCGACCAATCCGCGAGTTGGTTGCCGGACAACCAGGGCGCGGTCGCGATGCGGATCGCCGATGCGCTGCGCTCGCCTGCGACGCTGCTCAAGCAGGCGTCGACCTTCGCCGACACCAAACACGATCGTGAAGCCGTCGCGCGCGCGCTGATGCGGCTGGCACGCCGCGACAGCGCGCAGGCACAAACGTACTGGGACACGCTGTCGAAGCGCTTCGCGTTCGATCAGGATCAACGCAATCGCCTGCTCGGCACGCTGGCGCTGTACAACGCGGTGGACGCCGGTCCGGATGCGATCACGCGGCTCGCGAACTTGCCGCCCGCGGCGCAAACCGACGCGACCCGTGAATGGCGCGTGCGCGCGGCGGTGGCACAGGGCGACTGGAAGGCTGCCGCGGCCGCGATCCAGGCCTTGACGCCCGATCAAATGCAACGCGACGAATGGCGCTACTGGCGGGCGCGCATCGCGCAGAAGCTCGGGCGGTCCGCCGCCGCGCTGGACGAGTACACGCAGCTGGCGCAACAGGCGACGTTCTACGGGTTCCTCGCGGCCGACCGCGCCAACCTCGATTACTCGATCTGCCCCGAGACCCTCGCGATCGATCCGGCCGCCGATCGGCAACTCGAAACCATGCCAGGCCTCGCCCGCGCGTTCGAGTTCTTCGCGCTGGACATGCTGCGGCCGGCGCGACGCGAGTGGAACCGCGCCTTCCCCGATCTGACGCCCGATCAGCAGAAGCAGGCCGCGGCGCTGGCGTCGCGCAAGGGCTGGTACGACCGCGCGGTGTTCGCGTTCGGGACATCGGGCGACGTGCAGTATTACGCGTTGCGTTTCCCGCTGGCCGACAAGGATCGCGTGGTCACCTCTGCCAAGCGCGCGGGCATCGATCCGGCCTGGGCGTTCGCGATCATCCGCGCCGAAACCGCGTGGCAAACCGACGCGCAATCGGGCGCCGACGCGCGCGGCCTGATGCAGTTGCTGCCGGGCACCGCCGAGCTGGTGGCGCGCCGCAGCGGCCTGCCCTACGACGGGCCGGCGAGCCTCTACGATCCGGCGATCAATATTCCGCTGGGCACGCAGTACCTCGCCAACCTGGCAATACGCTTCAACGGCAGTCCGTGGCTGGCCTCGGCCGCGTACAACGCCGGGCCGCGCAACGCGCAGCGCTGGGTGGACGCGCGCGGCAACCTCGATCCGGAAGTGTTCATCCTCACGATCCCGTTCAACGAAACGCGCGACTACGTGACGCGTGTGATGTCGTTCGCGACGATCTACGGCTGGCGGCTCGATGGCGATCCGGTGCCGGTCTCGTCGCGCTTGCCCGCGATCGGCACGCCGTATGATCTGTCGGCGGATCCGGTGCGCAAGAATGTCGTGTGCCGCGCGCCCGCCCCCGCGGTGCCGGCCACCGCACCGATTCCCCCCGCCTCCGCAGGGAGTGCTTCGCCATGAATCCGAAACATTACGCGATCCTCGGCGGCACCGGTTTCATCGGGCGCCACTTGCTTGCGGCATTGGCCGACACGGGATGCAAGGTCACGGTGCTCAGCCGCAACCGCGAACTGGGCCGCGCGATCAGCGTGCTGCCCTACGTGCACACCGTCAGCACCGACGTCTACGACCGCCGGGCGCTGGAAAAGCAGCTGGCCGGCCACGACGCCGTCGTCAACCTGGTCGGCATCCTCAACGAATCCGGTCGCGACACCTTCACGCACGCACACGTCGACCTCACCGCGACGCTGATCGCGGCCTGCCGCCAGGTCGGCATTCGCCGCATCCACCAGATGAGTTCGCTGAATGCCGGCGAGCGCGCATCGAAATACCTGAAGACGCGCGGCGAAGCCGAGGCGCAGGTGCGCAATTCCGGGATGGACTGGACGATCTACCGGCCCAGCGTCGTCTACGGCAATCACGACAGCTTCATATTCCGGTTCCTGAAACTGCTGAAGATGGGCCCGGTGCTGCCGCTGGCGCAACCGCACGCGAAGTTCGCGCCCGCCTACGTCGGCGACGTGGCCCAGGCCATCAAGCGCGGCCTGACGGGCCGCGGCTGCACCGGCAAGATCTTCGAACTGTACGGGCCCGATACGTTCGAACTTGCGCAGATAGTGCAGATGATCGCCGAGGCGGCGGGCCTGCGCCGCGCGGTGCTGCCGCTGCCGGGCGGACTCGGGTGGCTGCAGGCGGTTGCCGCCGAACTGATTCCAGGCAAACCCTTCTCGCGCGACAACTTCAATTCGCTGAAACTGGATGCGGTCGGCAGCCGCGACGGCTTCGCCGAACTCGGCATCACGCCGCGCCGGTTCGCGGCGATGCTGCCGGTGGCGCTGGGCACCTGGTCGCGCGAACGCCGCTTCGAGCGGGCGCGTTTGACGCAAGGCTGACGCGATGCCCGCGCGCGAGCACCGCGTGTATCTGGTCGGCGGCGCGGTGCGCGACGAGCTGCTCGGCCGCGCGCATTTCGATCGCGATTACGTGGTCGTCGGCGCGGCGCCCGAGGACATGCTGGCCGAAGGCTACAAACCCGTCGGCAAGGATTTCCCGGTGTTCCTGCACCCCGGCACCGGCGAGGAATACGCGCTGGCGCGCACCGAGCGCAAGACCGGTCCGGGCTACCACGGCTTCGCGTTCCACGCCGCGCCCGACGTGACGCTCGAACAGGACCTCGCACGCCGCGACCTCACCATCAACGCGATGGCGCGCGACGAATCCGGCGCGCTGGTGGATCCGTACCATGGCGCGGACGACCTCCGCGACAAGACCTTGCGGCATGTGTCGACCGCGTTCGCGGAAGACCCGGTGCGCATCCTGCGCGTGGCGCGCTTCCTCGCGCGTTACGCGCCGCTCGGCTTCCGGATCGCCGACGAAACCATGGCGCTGATGCGCGCGATGGTCGAAGCCGGCGAGGTCGCGCACCTGGTGTCCGAGCGCGTGTGGGCGGAAACCCGCAAGGCGCTCGGCGAATCCGAACCTTCCGCGTTCGTGCGGAGCTTGCGCGAATGCGGCGCGTTGCAAGTCCTGTTCCCCGAAATCGACGCACTGTACGGCGTGCCGCAGCCGCCGCAGCACCATCCGGAAGTCGATTGCGGCGCGCACCTGGAACTGGTGCTCGACCAGTGCGCGAAGCTCGCGCCGGGCGACGACCTCGCGGGTTTCTGCGCGCTCACCCACGATCTCGGCAAGGCGCTGACGCCCGGCGACGTGCTGCCGCGCCACATCGCGCACGAACATCGCGGGCTGAAACCGCTGGCCGCGTTGTGCGAACGCCTGAAGGTGCCGGCCGAATACGCGCAACTCGCGGCGCTCACCTGCCGTCATCACCTGGATTCGCACCGCGCGCTGGAATTGAAACCCGCCACGGTGCTGATGCTGCTGGAAGCGTTCGATGCGTTCCGGCGTCCCGAGCGGTTGGAGCCGTTCCTGATCACCTGCACCGCCGACAAGCGCGGGCGCCTGCAGCACGAGCACGACCCTTACCCGCAGGCCGATTTCCTGCGCGCCGCGCGCGACGCCGCGCGCGCGGTGACCGCGCAACCCTTCATCGAACAGGGGCTCACCGGCACCGCGATCGGCGAAGCGATCCGGCGTGCACGCATCGAGGCGATCGCGGCCATCGACCGCGCGGCATTTCAGGCAGACGGATAACGCTGCCGCAGGAACGCGTGGAACGCGCGCAGCGACTGCGCGTCGCCACCGCGCGGACGGCCAGGCCGGTCGGCATCGTTCCAGGCGTACACATCGACGTGCAGCCACGGCACCGTCCCCGGCACGAAGTGCTGCAGGTACAGCGCGGCGGTGATCGCGCCGGCGTGGCGCGAAGCGCCGGTGTTGCAGGTATCGGCGAACGCCGACACCAGCATCGCGCGATACGGCTGCCACAGCGGCAAGCGCCACACCGGATCGTGTTGCGTGCGCGCGGCGTCGAGCAGCGCGTCGGCGACGTCGTCGCGATTGGCGAACACGGCCGGCAGGTCGGGCCCCAATGCCACGCGCGCGGCACCGGTCAGCGTCGCGAAATCGATCAGCAGATCGGGTTCGCTCTCGACTGCCCGCGCCAGCGCGTCGCACAGGATCAGCCGGCCTTCGGCGTCGGTGTTGTCCACTTCCACCGTGATGCCGGCGCGGGTGCGGATCACGTCGCCCGGCCGCAGCGCGTCGCCCGCCACCGCGTTGTCCACCGTCGGGATCACCAGCAACAGGCGCACCGGCAGGTTGGAGGCCATCACCAGTTGCGCCAGCGACAGCGCGTGCGCGGCGCCGCCCATGTCCTTTTTCATCCAGCGCATACCGTCGGCCGTCTTCAAGTCCAGGCCACCGGTGTCGAAGCACACGCCCTTGCCGACCAGCGCCAGCAGCGGATGCTTCGGATCGCCCCAGGTCAGTTCGATCACGCGCGGCGCGCGCGGGCTGGCACGGCCCACCGCGTGCACGGTCGGAAAGCCGGCTTTCAGCAAACCGTCGCCGCTCCACTCGCGGCATTTCGCGCCGAAACGCCCGGCGACGTCGCGCACGGCCGCGCAAACTTCGGCGGGGCCCATGTCCTGCGCGGACGTGTTGATGAGGTCGCGCACGCGCGCGACGGCTTCCACCGTCGGCGCCACTTCGTCCAGCACGGCGCGCGGCAGCAGCAGCCGCGCGGGTTCGGCATGCGGCTCGCGGTAACGCGCGAAGCGATAGCTCCCGAGCGCCCAGCCGAGCGCGGCATCGTGCACCGACAACGCATCGCCATCGAGCCGATAATCGCCGGCCGGCAACCGGTAGGGGAATGCGCCCAGCGCAAGCGGCGGCGATGCGGGATCGAAGCCGCACACCACGCGTGCGGTCGCGCCTTGCGCATCGGGCAGCAGGCAGAAGGCGCCGGGCTGCCCGGCGAACCCATTGGCTTCCGCCCAGCGCCGCTGCCGCGCACCCAGCGTCTTCGCGCAACCCGCCCAGTCGGCGCGCGTGACCGGCGTCAGCGGCAGCGCGCGGCGCCCGCGCCGGTCGGCGCTCAGGCCGAGCACGCGGCGCGCCTCCGCAAGCTGCCGGATCGCCTCATGCGGAAATCCGGATCAGCACGCCGTGGCACTCGCCGCACAGCCCGCGGTACCCGCGCTCGCGTGCGCAGGCGCAAGCTTCAGCTCCTGCCCGACCTTCAGCATGTCGCCGTGCAGGCCGTTCCACTTGCGCAGATCCTCGACGCTTACCGAATGCGCGTGCGCAATCTTGGAAAGCGTGTCGCCGCTGACCACTTCGTACGTGGACGACGCGGCAGGCGTATCCGAGGCGGCCGGCGGCGACGGATCGACGCCCGCGGCCTGGCTCAGCACGGCGCGTTGCGCATCGGCCGCGGCCACCTGCTTGGCGGCGGCCTGCTGCAGGGCCGCGGCACGCGCGACCTCCTGCGGATTGCCGGCCAGCCGCGCGAACTCGTTGCCGGGTGCGTATTCGGGTGGCAGCCCTTCGGTGATCATGCGCGCGCCGATGGTGTTGATGCGGTCCATCTCGGTCTTCGCGTTCAGCACGGTGGCCTGCGCGTACGGCAACAAGTCATGGCTGCGCAGGATCCCATCCGATTTCTCGCCACCGAGGAACGCCAGGAATTTCTGGATCGTCGCGATCTTGGGGCTGTCGGCCTTGTAGGCGAGATAGATCGTCAGCGGCAGCGGATAGGTCGCATTTTCCAGCGTGGCGACGCTGGGCATCACGCCTTCGATCGGGATGATCTTGATGCCCTTCTGGCGGCGCGCATGCACCATCGTCGAGAGTGCCAGCGCCTTGCCGTCCAGCGACACTTCCTGCTGCAGCGAGTCGATGTTGATGAACAGGCGCGGCACCGCGACCGGGTAGTCGCCGTTGCCGAAGATCAGGCGGCGGAAACTGAACTGCACGCCGTCCAGCGGCGAGGCGATGCCGTCGAGGTCGATCGGCTCGTCGCGGCCGCCGACTTCCGACCAGTTCCTGATCTTGCCGTAGTAGATGTCGTGCAACTGTTTCAGGGTGAGGTTGTTCACCGGATTGGAAACGTTGGTGATCATCACCAGCGCATCCCACGCCACCGGCGTGAAGGTGAGGCCCGCCTCCTGGGCGCGCTTGGGATAGCCGGGTCGCGCGCTGGCGGCGAGATCGACCGAACCTGCCAGCGCGCGGTCGATGCCGTCGATGGTGTTGAACGGCTGCACGTCGAGGTGGCCGTCGCCGGTTTCGGCGAATGCCGTGGCGACGGCATCGACCAGTCCCGCGGTGCTGACCTGGTCCCCACGCACGATCAGCGCCGGACCGGATTGCTTGTAGTGACGGCTGTGCTTGGCGGGCGCCGCAGTGGCGGCGAGGGTGAAAAGGAGTGAGAACGAAGCAGCGAGCAGGCTCAACGAACGTACGGACATGAACAAAATACCATCTGGCAATGCGAGGGAAAGGGCCGCACGATTATGGCGGAACCGATTGCGCTTGCGACAACGCCGTTCAGTTTTTCGCGCTGGCGTTTGACGACGCCGCTCACGTTTCCGGCAGCCGCTTCGTGTCACGCGGAGCGGCTGTTTGCGAAAGTCGGGCCATGGTTGGCCGTTCTGGCGTTCGGTGGCCGGAGCGCCGCGGGCAAGCAGCGATCATGGACGATCGCATCACATCTGGATTTGCACCAGTTGCCCATCGCGCACCAGCGCCAGCAGCAGTACACGCGGATGCAGCGAGAACACGCGACGCAGTTGCGCAAGATCCGGTGTCGCGACGTTGTTGACGCCGACCACGACGTCGCCGCTGGCCAGTCCGTTGCGTGCCGCGCGGCTCGCCGGCGCCACGTTCGCGACGGTCACGCCTTCCACGCCGTTGCCGGATGGCGCGTCGGCGAAGCTGGCGCCGGCGAGCCTAGGGTCCAGCGACGCACCATCGGCCTGGTTGCTGACCGCGGTCAGCTTCGCGTTGATCGTGAGCGGCTTGCCGTTGCGATCGACGCCCAGCGTAAGCGTGCTGCCGACCGTGGCGAGACCCTGCGCGTTGCGCAGGTCCTGCGCATCGGCAACCGGTTTCCCGTTGACGCTGGTGACGAGATCGCCGGGTTTCAATCCGGCCTTGGCGGCCGGGGAATCCGGCATCACGTTGGTGATCAGCGCGCCGCTGGACGCCTTGATGCCGAGCGCCTGCGCCACGCGCGGCGACAGGTCCTGCGCGTCCACGCCGAGGCTGCCGCGTTCCACCTTGCCGTGCGCGATCAGTTGCTTCATCACCTCGGCGGCGAGATCCGAGGGAATCGCGAAGCCCAGCCCTGCGCTCGCGCCGGACGGCGAATAGATCATCGAGTTGATGCCGACCAGTTCGCCGGCGAGGTTCACCAGCGCGCCGCCGGAATTGCCGGGATTGATCGAGGCGTCGGTCTGGATGTAGTTCTGCACGCCGTTCTGGCGCAAATCCTGGCGCTGCAGGCCGGACACGATGCCCGACGTCGCCGACTGGCCGAGCCCGAATGGATCGCCGATCGCCACCACGAAATCGCCCACCCGCAACTTCTTGGAATCGGCCATCGGCAGCGCGACGAGATTCGGCGCCTGGATCTGGATCACCGCGAGATCGGTGGTCGAATCGGTGCCGATCACCTTGGCCTTGTACGACTTGCCGTCGGTGAGCGTGACCTTGACCTCGTCCGCACCGGCGATCACGTGGTTGTTGGTGAGGATGTAGCCATCCTTCGCGTTGACGATCACGCCCGAACCCAGCGACTGCTGCACCAGTTCGCGCGAGGGCGGCTCGGCCGGCAAGCCGAAGAACTGGCGCATGATCGGGTCGCTGAAGAACGGATTCACCGCCACCCGCCGATGGCTGGTCGAGGAAATGTTCACCACGGCCGGCGACACCTTGGCCAGCATCGGCGCCAACGACGGCAGCGTCTGTCCGTTCACCGCCGCCGGCAGCGTGCCCGCCGCGGCGGGCATCGCGCAGGCCAGCGCCAGGGCGATGGCGGCGATCAGGGAAGACGAACGACGGGTGCGCGGGATGGACAACATGGCGGCTCCTTGGAGGTTCGAACCCGCCCATTATCGGACAAGCGGCCGGCCCGGTGCCTTGGGGTTTTCCGCGCCGCCATGCGGTTCGCGCCGAGCCCGAAAAATTTTTGCGCATCGCCCCTTTACAGGCCTGACCGGTCAGCGTAGGGTTGAGTCCCGCTCGTGATCACAACATCTTGTGTCTTGGGCCGTCGCATGGCCCAAGGATTTGACTTCAAGGCAGCTTCGCGTCGGGGGACAATCAGATGGTGATCGGGTGGTTGAGCGGGGCAAGCCCAAGGCGTCGAAGATCGACGTGGCGCGGCCCTCTCGGTGAAATCGGACCCTTGAAGCGCAGCGCCTGACGGCGCGGCGCTAAGGGGGATATTCGTCGGCATCCGGGCATTCAACAAGAACCCGGAAGACACGGAGGCAAATGACAAGATGGGTACGGCGCGGGCACAACAGATAGCGCGGGCGGTCACGGAGGTTCCCCTGCAACCGGCATCACTGGACATCTGGGACAAGAAATACCGCCTGAAGACCAAGCAGGGCGAGCCGGTCGATGCGACCGTGGACGATACCTGGTCGCGGGTGGCGCGCGCACTGGCCGACGTCGAGACCACGCCGGAATTGCGCGAGCACTGGCACGAACGCTTCCTGTGGGCGCTGCGCCACGGCGCAATTCCCGCCGGGCGTATCACCTCCAACGCCGGCGCGCGCGAGCACAAGCCGGCCACCTCCACCATCAACTGCACCGTGTCGGGCACCATCACCGACTCGATGGACGACATCCTGGAAAAGGTCCACGAGGCCGGCCTGACGCTGAAAGCCGGCTGCGGCATCGGCTACGAATTCTCGACGCTGCGCCCGCGCAACGCGTACGTATCCGGTGCCGGCGCGTACACGTCGGGGCCGCTGTCGTTCATGGACATCTACGACAAGATGTGCTTCACCGTGTCCTCGGCCGGCGGCCGGCGCGGCGCGCAGATGGGCACGTTCGACGTCGCGCATCCCGATGTGAAGGAGTTCATCCGCGCCAAGCGCGAGGACGGTCGGCTGCGCCAGTTCAACCTGTCACTCCTGATCACGGACGGCTTCATGCAGGCGGTGGAATCGGATGCCGACTGGCCGCTGGTGTTCCCGGTGCACGTCAAGGAAAAGGACGAGGTCGACCTCGCCGACGCAACCAAGGTGATCTGGCGCGAATGGCCCAGCCACGAGAATTACATCGTGCGCGAGGACGGCCTGGTCGCGTGCAAGATCTACGGGCACCTGCGCGCGCGGCACCTGTGGGACATGATCATGGTCTCGACGTACGACTACGCCGAGCCCGGTTTCATCCTGATCGACCGCGTCAACGAGATGAACAACAACTGGTGGTGCGAGCAGATCCGCGCGACCAACCCCTGCGGCGAGCAGCCGCTGCCGCCCTACGGTTCGTGCCTCCTGGGTTCGGTGAACCTCACGCGCTTCGTGCGCGATCCGTTCGGGCCCAAGGCGCATTTCGACATCGACGAGTACCGCGAGGTGGTGAAGGTCTTCACCCGCATGCTCGACAACGTGGTCGAGGTGAATGGCTTGCCGCTGGAACAGCAGCGCAACGAAATCATGTCCAAGCGCCGCCACGGCATGGGATTCCTGGGCCTGGGTTCCACGCTGGCGATGCTGAAGCTGCGCTACGGCTCGGACGAAGCGGTGAAGTTCACCGAAGACGTCTCGCGCGAAATGGCGCTGGCCGGCTGGGAAGTGGCGCTGGAACTGGCGAAGGAAAAAGGCCCCGCCCCCGTCCTGACCCGGGCGTACACCGTCACCGGCGACATGCTGCGCAAGCGTCCGGAAATGGCCCGCGACGGGTACAAGGTCGGCGACTCGATCCCCGGCCGCGTGCTGCACGCGAAGTATTCGCGCTACATGCAGCGCGTCGCGGAAGTCGCGCCGGAACTGGTCGATGCGCTCGCCGAAACCGGCGCGCGCTTCACTCATCACACCTCGATCGCGCCCACCGGCACGATTTCGCTGTCGCTGGCCAACAACGCGTCCAACGGCATCGAGCCTTCGTTCGCGCACAGCTATTCGCGCAACGTGATCCGGCCCGGCCGCAAGACCAAGGAAAAGGTCGAGGTGATGAGCTACGAGCTCCTGGCCTACCGCGCGCTGATCAACGCCGACGCCAAACCGGGTTCCGACGAGCCCCACGAGAAGCTGCCGGACTACTTCACGGCCGCCGACGACATCAGCCCGATGCAGCACGTGGACATGCAGGCCGCGGCGCAGAAGTGGGTGGACTCATCCATCTCCAAGACCGCCAACGTCCCGACGGACTATCCCTACGAGGACTTCAAGGACATCTACTTCCACGCCTACAAGAAGGGCCTCAAGGGCTGCACCACCTTTCGCTTCAACCCGGCCGCCTTCCAGGGCGTGCTGGTGAAGGACGCCGACCTCGCCAACACCACTTACCGCTTCGAGCTCGAAGACGGCAGCGTGGTCGAGGTCAAGGGCAACGAGGAAGTCGAATACGACGGCGAAACCCACACCGCCGCGAACCTGTTCGATGCCTTGAAAGAGGGTTACTACGGCAAGTTTTGAACCGGCGATCGACAAGCTGCATTCGGAGATGCTGTCGTGGAAAGTCAGGCCATGGATGGCCGATCTGGTGCTCCATGGTCGAAGGTGCTGCAGTTGAACGAAGCGCACGCCGAGGCAGCGGTCAGGGACGATCGCAAGAAGATGCCCGGGTGCCCGCGCTGCGACATCACCCGACCAACGGGAGCATTCAAGAACCCATGATCAAAGACGATCGCCAGATAATTTTTGTGTGAGAATGCATCCACGGCGACGCGTCGCCGTTCGAAGTTGCAAACCAGTGGTCCACTGTCAACGATCCATCCGGAGGAGCATCCGATGAGCAACGAAACCACGTTCCCGTGGAGCATCACCGAAGAACCCGCGGCCCCCGCCGCGCCTGCCCCCGCCGCACCGGCTGCCAAGAAACCGGCGAAGAAGAAAGCCGCCAAGAAACCGGCGGCCAAGAAGGCTGCCAAGGCTGCGAAGAAGCCGGCCAAGAAAGCTGCGAAGAAAGCCGCGAAGAAAGGTGGCGCGAAGAAGGCCGCCAAGAAAGGCGGCGCCCGGAAAGCAGCCAAGAAGGGCGCACGCAAGACGGCCAAGAAGGGTGGCGCGAAGAAGGCCGCCAAGAAAGGCGCACGCAAGGCCGTGAAGAAGGGCGGCGCGAAGAAGGCCGCCAAGAAGACCACGAAGAAGGCTGCCAAGAAAGGCGGCGCGAAGAAGGCCGCCAAGAAAGGCGCCCGTCGCAGAAAGTAATCAGGCCGCACGAGACGCCGGCCCGGTCGGGCCGGCGTCGTTTTTGAAGCACCGATTTCGAATCACCCGTTTTTGAATATTGTTTCCCTGGATCCGGCGCAGGAACGCACACCATGACCGTACGCATCAACAAGAAGATCAAGGGCTACCAGGTTCTCGGCAACGAGGCCAAGGCCGCGCCGGAACCGCAAGTTGAAACCGTGCAGGTCGAAGCGCCCGCCGCGGCCGAGTTCAAGGTCATCCAGATGCACGAGAAGCTCGAGCGTCCGGAACTCCTGGACGGGGCGACCTACAAGATCAAATCGCCGCTGTTCGAGCACGCGTTGTACGTCACCATCAACGACATCGTGCTGAACAAGGGCACCGAATTCGAGATGCACCGCCCCTTCGAGATCTTCATCAACTCGAAGAACATGGACCACTTCCAGTGGATCGTGGCGCTGACCCGCGTGATGAGCGCCGTGTTCCGCAAGGGCGGCGACGTCACCTTCCTCGTCGAGGAACTGAAGGCCGTGTTCGATCCGCGCGGCGGCTACTTCAAGGCCGGCGGCGTGTACATGCCCTCGATCGTGGCCGAACTCGGCAACATCATCGAGACGCACTTGACCGCGATCGGCCTGCTCAAGGGCGCCGAACTCTCCGACGCGCAGAAGCAGTTGATCGCCGAAAAACGCGCCGCCTACGAGCGCAAGAACGCAAAAAAAAACTCTGAAATAAGCACCGCCGGCGAAATGGGCGGCGCGATGGTCGGCGAAAACACCGACGCCGCTTCCGTCCGCGCCGAGCGCAGCCCGGCGCAGCCGGCCGCAGTCGAAGCGCAATCAGACGCCGGTACCTTCCCGCCCGGCGCCGCAATGTGCGGCAAATGCAACACCCAGGCACTGGTGCTGCTGGACGGGTGCCAGACGTGTCTGAATTGCGGCTATTCGAAGTGCGGTTAGTGGAAAAGTCCATGAATGACATTAGCTCGGCTGTCCTGTGCGCCATAAGCGTGCATTTCGTACGCATAAATGTGCACCTGCAGAGCGCATAAGCGTGCATTTTTGTTAAAAGTGCATGGCTGGCATGATTTCACGTGTCTATCGGCCCCGGTCTTTGACCGGGGCTTCTGTTTTTGACGCATTCGGAAACGAGATAGTTGAAGCGGAAGATCGCGGATCCGATGACATTCGCGTCACGGCTTCCGCTGCGTCGAACGCGTACTCGGCCGATTCTGTTAAAAACTCTCTTTCGGAATCGACCAACCGAGTTTTTCAACAGAACCTGCCACCTGCGCGGCAAAGCGGAACCAGGCCTACGCGGATTCCACGAGCTTTTGGGTCTCATCCTCTGCCAAGGGAGCGCCGATGATTCGGACATCATGCTCGGCGGCGAGCCGGATGAGCACATCCCGGCTCACATCGTGCTCACCAACGGGCGGTAGCCGCCGTTCGCGCGTCGGGGTGCCCGCGGCCTCGATGAATCCCAGAAACTCGTCGCTCGCGTGCAGGAGGAGCATTCGAGCCGGCAGGGCGCTGGTTACGCGGAAGGTGTGGTCCACGCCATGCGGGAGCGTCACATACGTTCCGGGCCGGGCGATGATCGTTCGCTCGCCGCATCGGACGACGACCTCCCCTTCCAGAAGAAGGAAATTGTCATCCAGTGTGTCGTGGATGTGCCGCGGTGGCGAACCGCCGGGCGGAACGGTCAACTCAATGATCGTCGGACACGGTGGCGCTCCGCGCGGATTCCGGAGCACGGCAAGGGTGCCCAGGAACCACCAAGCTTGGCTGCTCTCTGGCTCAGTGGAGAGATCTCTAGCGCCAAAATCCTGCAGCGGGTGGTCAATCTTGCTCATGGCGGGTCCTCCGGATTCGTGTTGCCTGCCTGCGGTTGGGGCGAGGGCGCAAGCGACGATCCTTTTTACGCAGGGTCGCCATCAGCGCATCGATGGCCCAGCACACGGCCGCTTGAGCACCCGAGTCGTCGACGCCGCATTCATCGGCGATGCTTACCCATGATGCAGCGCTGCACAGGTGAGCGATGACAGCGGAAGCGTATTGAGCGGTGCACGGATCGAGGGAGTCGGTCAGCGGCTTGAGGGCACCACGAATGGCTTCAAGTCGCTGCTGGCGGACAGCGGATCGAGAGAGCTTCCCAGGCTCGCTTCGCACGAGCGCACGCGTGAGTTGTGGTCGAGTGCCAAGCCGCCGCGCAGCTTCGCGGAAGCTCGCCGCGATATCCTCCGGGCCGGCGATTTCAAACGGAATGCCGAGTGACCGATACAGGTGGTCGCCGGCGGCATCCAGCAATGACGCCCGATCGGGGAAGTAGCGGTAAAGCGTCCGGAGCGAGACCCCGGCTGCTTGAGCGACCTCGGCCATCGATACGTCGCTGCGTATGCTGCCTTCCAGCTGACCGATCGCCGCCTCGAGCAGTGCTATGCGCACCTGCTGCGCTTGTCGCTGCCGAAGTGGAGCCGTATTCCCATTCATGACACAACTATGCCAACTTGGCGCAGGCGTGTCAAAGTTCCCCAGCCGCTGGCGGCCGGGCATGAGCATGAATCGAGAACACTTCGGCCAACCGCGAAGAAACGGCGCCCTTACAAACGTATTTTCCGGATTTGTAGCCGGGTCTCGGCCAGCCTGTCCGCTTCGGGTCGATGGTGACACTACGGCAGATTCTGAACATCCTGTGATGGCTTTCACGCATCGCCGCGCGAATTGCAACAAATCGCAAAACGGCTGCGCCTGCTTGTGGTCGACCTCCTACGCTGCCGGCCGGGCCCCGCGCAGGACGGGTGGCAGCGGCTTCAACGAGTCCGACCTTCAATTCGTCGCGCAATGGATGCAATGGTTACCAATGACGTCGTGCCCGAGACGATTGCGGTCCTTGAAACGTTGCCGTTGTCGGTGGTTTTGCTGCGTGACGACGTATCGGTGTATTACGCCAACGCCCCTGCCCGCAGCCTGGCGACGGTCATCCATGATGACCTGAGCCTTGGCTTGGCAAAGCTGGTCGCCAATCCACCGTGGCTCAGTTCGAATCCGGACCCGCCAAGTGAAGGCTGCGAGGACTGCCTGAACTGCTACGGCATGGACGGACTGCCGCTCTGCGTAGTGCGTCAGTGGCGCACGTGTGGCGACACGAGCCTGCTCAGCGTAACGATTCGTCCGGCGCGTACCAGCGGCCCGGACCGGCTCGATGCAACATCGGCCAAAACCGCGGAAGCCCTATCGTCCGAACAGCACAGGATGCTCCAAGCCGACAAGCTGGCGACGGTAGGCCAACTGGCAGCGGGGATGGCGCACGAGATCAACAATCCGATCTGCTACGTGCAGTCCAACATGGGTGCGTTCCGCGATTACCTCAACAAGCTGTTCGGGCTGTTGGAGCTGAGCGATGATCTGCTGCGCGATACGCGCATGAGTGCCGAGGAACGCGCGCATGCCATGGAGGTGCGCAAGCAGGCCGTGGACTTCCCCATGATCGTCGAGGATTTGCCGGCGCTGCTGGAAGAATCCCGCGAAGGCGTGGACCGCATCCGCAAGATCGTGCAGAACCTGCGCGACTTTTCGCGTAGTGATGCAACCGAAGCCTTCCAGTTGTTCGACGTGCATCGCGCCCTCACGACGGCCCTCGACCTGGTGCGAAGCCTGTCCAGCAAATACCTCAGTTTCGTCACCCATTTCGAGTCGTTGCCGCTGATCGAGTGCAACCCCACCGAACTGAGCCAGGTGTTCATGAATATCCTGGTGAACGCAACGCAAGCGGTGGGTGCGGACGGACGCATCGAAGTCTCTACCCGCAAGCTCGACACGAATCGAGTGCAAGTGGATATCAGTGACAATGGGTGCGGGATGGACGAACACGTCCTCGGCCACATATTCGAACCCTTCTTCACCACCAAGGGCGTCGGCAGCGGCACCGGCCTCGGGTTATCCATCACCTTTGGCATCATCAAGAAGCACGGTGGTGACATTGCGGTGCGCTCGTCGGTGGCCAAAGGGTCGCTGTTCCAGATCACCCTGCCCGTAAAGCAGCCGCTTGCCCCAACCGCTTCCCCTGCTTGAGGACTGCGCCATGTACAACATCCTCGTCCTGGATGACCAGGCTCCCATCATCAACGCGATGCGGCGGGTCATCGACCGGATTCCCGCTGACTTGCTGGACGCTCGGTGCCGGGTGCATGGTTTCGATAACCCGGATAACGCACTGGGGAGCTTGCGCGACGTGTCATACGACGCGGTCATTTCGGACCTGCGCATGCCCGGTGTCGACGGACTCGATTTCCTGCGCCAAGCGAGAAAGTTGCAGCCTGACGCCATTCGCATCGTGATCAGTGGTCATGGCGACCTTCCGTCGGCCATGGCCGCCATCAACGAGGTCGGCGTGTTCCGGTTCGTGGCGAAGCCTTGGGATGAAGCCGAACTGCAGCTCACGCTGGCCTCGGCGTTGCAAACCCGTGCGCTGCAACGCGAGAACCAGCGCCTGGCGGACGAAGTCCGTGTGCAGCGCGGCCAATTGTCCGAGCAGGATGCAAGGCTGCGCGAACTCGAAGCGGAATGCCCGGGCATCACCCGCGTCGAGCGCGACGATAACGATGCAATCGTGCTGGACGAGCACGACGGGTAAACGCGGGGCTGGGCTCAAGCTTCCATTTGAACCTGGGCCATCCGCATGGCTTCGCGGAGCGTCTCGCGCAGATCATCGTCGTTCCAGGGCTTGGTGAGAAACCGGTAGACGGCGCCACCATTGATGGCCTCGGTCACCGCGCCCACATCCGCGTAACCACTCAGGATCAGCCGGATTGTGCGCGGATGCGTGGCCTTGACCCGGCTCAGGAATTCCGTCCCTTTGCCTTCCGGCATGCGGTGGTCGGACATCACCACGTGGATATTTTGGGTGCCCAGGATCTCGAAGGCGTCATGGAACGTGGACGCCGTGAAGATCTGGTAGCCATCGCGGCGCAAAAGGCGTGCCAGTGCGCGCAGGACATTCTGCTCGTCATCCACCAGCAGGACGGCACCGTTCTGGCTCTTGCCACCAGTCTCGCGGGGATACAGGACGGGTTCGCGCAGCATGGCCAGCATGGCGTCAGCCGATACTGGGGCGCTCAACAGGTAGCCTTGCACGAACTCGCACCCGTTGCGTTCAAGAAACGCGAGCTGCACAGCCTTCTCCACACCTTCCCCTACCACCGAAAATCCGAACTCGTGCGCCAATCCGATGATGGCGCGGCAGATGCGCGCCGCATTCACATCATCCGGTACTGCGGCGACGAATGAGCGATCGATCTTCATCCGGTTGACCGGCAGCCGCTGCAGATGACCGAGGGAAGACTGTCCGATCCCGAAGTCATCCATGGAAAGCTTGACCCCCATTTTGCGCAGTTCGCGCATCGTCCAGGTCGCTTCCTCGACGTTGGTCATGATGGCGGTTTCGGTAAGCTCCAAATCGAGGAAACTGGGCTGCAAGCGGGAAGCGTCCAATGCCCGCCGCACATCTTCAAGCAGCTGTCGTCCACGCATTTGCGCGCGCGAAACGTTGACGGACAGGGTGAAGTCGCCGACCCCGAGGTCCAGCCAGCGCCGCGCCTGGGCGCAGGCCTCCTGCAGCACCCAGCGTCCAATTTCTTCGATCATCCCAAGACTCTCGGCAAACGGGATGAACTGCTCTGGCGTGAGGAAACCAAGCTTTGGGCTGCGCCAGCGCACCAGCGCCTCCATGCCGACGACTTCGCGCTTGGCGGTGCCGAGAACCGGCTGATACACCAGTTCCATTTCACCACGTTGGACAGCGCCATCGAGTTCTTCGGCCAGCTTGAGTTGCTGGCCCAAGGCACCGTCGAGCGCCGCCGTGTAGGCATGCACATCGTTGCCGCCGTTGCGCTTCACGGCATAGGCGGCCGCGGCTGCCTGTTGCAAGAGTTCGTGGACATCGGATGCCGTGTCCGGAAAACACGACACGCCCACGCTCGCGGTCACGCGGCGCCTCGTGGCGCCCATGACGAAGGGCGGTTCCAATGCCGCAGCGATACCTTGTCCGACATCCAATTGATCGACGGCTGCATCCTGCCCCACGAACACTGCAACAAACCCCCCGCTTGCCGTTCGGGAAACCCGGCTGGGATCGCCGGCACATTGGGTCAACCGCTCGGCGACCATGCGCGTCAGGCTTGCCGCGACGCCGAAATCGCAAACCTCATCGATCATGCCGAAGCGGTCGATGCGGAGGTAGCAAACAATGATGCGCGAGCATTCATGTACTGCGCGCACCAGCTCGGCTGCCAAGTTCTCTTCCAGCACGTGGCTGAGGATCAGCCCAGAAAGGGAATCGTGCGAAGCCAGGTGCTCGCTCGTGCCCTGCAGGGGGACCTGCTCGGCAAGGTCACGGAGCATGCAGAGGGCATGGGTGGCGCTCCCTTCCGCATCGGGTACCGGACGCACCTCCAGCCGGCACAACACGGGTTCGCGGCCGCGCACCCGGCAGGTCAGCACCGCGTCGGACGCCGTGTGCAGGTCGATGCCGGCCTCGTCCAATGAGCGCAGCACCTCTTGGCTGGGTCGGCCGATCAGCTGATCGCGGTTCAGGCCAAGGAACGCCTCAAGCGCGGCATTCACGCGCACGATCGGGCAGCCCGGACTCTTCAACGCCACGATCATGTTTGGATGGACGCTCACTTCGAAGCTCCGCAACACCAATCCCGCCGTGTTCGCCCCGTCCCCGTGCATGCCAGTCATCGATGATTTGCCTTCTTCTTGGACCGGAACACCGATGCGGGCTCCAAGTCTCGGCTCGTTCTGAATCGCGCCGACGCTAGATAGCACGATTGCAAACGCTGTTTTGTGCGCCGCTACAAAACTCGGGATCAAACGCCGCGATGACCACGCATCGAGCGCCGCCAAGTCCTGGTATCGAATGGAAAGGGGCGTGCGGTTATGGAGCCACACCACGGGTCCAAGCCAAGCATTGGAACGCAAGCAATCGTAAAGAAAAGTGACTTCGTGACTGGACACAAAGATGCCCGCGGGCCACGTCTTGAAAATACTCAGGCGAACCCGCGCCTCGTGGCGTGTTCGGATGCCCACAACTGTACTTTCGCCACACCCTGTCGCAGGCGGTCCATACCCGGTGCCGCGTCGACGCGGTGCACGTACGGCTGTGCGTTGCTGCCTGAGGACAGAACAAGAGAGTTCGATGATGAACGCGTCGACCGCACGCCAACGAAGATTCGCGCCCGAGCAGGATGAGGCGCGATTCGAATTCGCCGATGAGTTGCCGCCCCCCTCGGATTGGCGCAGCGAAGCACGGCGCGCACTGGCGCCGGGTCGCTTGGGCGTCGACGGCGATGGACGCATCGTCCGGATCGGAGGTGCCCCAACGGCCTTCCTGCTTGACCCGCTGATGAGCGGCCGACAAGTCTACATTCGCGATGAGCATGGAACGCGATATTGGCTGGGATCACCGGATCGATTGCGAGCCGTTGTCAGCTGGCTTCTGTCGTGACCCAGTTGCTTGGGGCCTCCCTGTTGGCAGCTTTTGCGTTGATCGCTGTCGATGGTGCCGATGCTGCATCGAAAGAGAAACATCCAACTTCCGGACCTCCCGGTGAGGTCCGGTTCAATGGCGCCGTCTCGATGCCGGCCGGGTCTCAGGCCACCGCAGACGTCCGAAGCATTACTGCGTTGCCTGCCGGTCGAATCATTCGGCGCGGTAGCACCGATCCAGGAAAACACGACCCTTTGCGGACCATAGTCGTGCAGCCGCCTCGCAACGCGGGTGAGCGGGTCGTGCTGATTACCTACGAGTGATCACCTCTAGCCAGACGGAGTCCTCGATTCCGCCACCACGATATCTGCGACCAGCGGCCTGAACCCCACCGGCACCGACCGGAGGCCAAGCTCGCACGCGTGCGGAGACCGGAATCTGTGCCCCTGTTTCCGGGGGTGGCCCTGCCGACCGACGGCGTCCGGTACAAGCAGCGTCATGTGTCGTCGGCAGCGCCATAATGATGGTGCACGTCTTCTGCTCCCCGGGAATGCAAATGCGCCGACGCATGCTCCTCGGCTTGGTGCTGTTGGCAGCGTTTTCGCTACCGGCGGCTGCGCGCGTGGAGCTTTCTGGAGGCCGCAGCCAAACCACCCAGCGGCAGTGGACGAACGTGTTCTTTGCGGAGTGGATTGGCGCGCCGCGACCTGTATGGAAATTCCGCTGGGCACCGGACGTTGGACTCGGGCGTTTCAATGCGCGCCCCGACTTGCCGGGTAGGCATCAGGTGCAGATATGACGCAAGCTAGCCAATCAACGACGGTACGCGGCAGTTGTCACTGCGGTCGTGTGCAAGTCGAATTCGCCACGAGCGCGGAGCTTGCAAGTATGACACCGCGGGTGTGCGATTGCAGTTTTTGTCAAAAGCACGGCGCTGCGTACGTCTCGGATTCATCAGGCCGACTTCGTATCACCGTCGCAGAGCCAAACGTTCTCCATTCCTACCGTCAAGGCTCAAAAGTCGCGCGCTTTCAGCTGTGCGGTCGGTGCGGCGTACTGGTTGCTGTAATCTTTGAGCACCAAGGCAGTACTTACGGTGCCGTCAATGTCGGCTGTCTCGATGAGCGTTCGCTCTTTGGTCCGTCTGTTCCTGCATCACCGCAGCAGTTGAGTCCAGAAGAAAAAGTATCAAGGTGGTTGCAAGTGTGGGTGCCGGGTGTGCAAGTCGTAGGTGCTGGCGCGTAGCATCAAGTTTGAAGTGCACGGTTGGTCAGACCTCCCGAAAGCGGGCACGCATCGAAGATGGCAATGAGTCGCACTGAGACCTCTGGGCTCGTGCGCCGAGATTTCGCACGATGGGGCGAAGATCGGCCACAATCAGCCGTAGACGACGGTCCGCTTTGAGGAAGGTTCACGGGATAATTCGGCTATCGCCTACACGAACCGTGGATAGTAAAAACGCGCACGCGAACCTGGTCTGCTCTCAAACCAGCATCGATTGCTGG